>Ga0208297_1000367_pt1 | contig 100502 bp, 69 predicted proteins | sample LMS_cellobiose_e_FD_187367 | JGI IMG/M metagenome (GOLD analysis project Ga0208297, IMG submission 187367) | Rumen-fistulated moose microbial communities from Alaska, USA - LMS_cellobiose_enrichment (SPAdes) (version 2) | ecosystem: Host-associated > Mammals > Digestive system > Stomach > Rumen... | reverse complement strand
AACTCCTGAACCGATGGAGCAGCGAGAGCAGAGTCAAACTGGTTTGAACTCTGCCGAGTCGCGACAGAGGAAGAGCGAAGCTCAACTCCAGAACTCCTGAACTCCTAAATCCCAACTTTTTATTTTTCATTTTTCATTCTTCATTTTTCATTAAAAAAGTTTTTCTTTTTTCTTCATGCTCAAGCAAATATTCCTCGGCTTCGACGCTCCAGAGGCCGCCGTGGGCATCGCAGATGTCGGCCAGCGCGGCAAAGAGGGGGTTGTCGGCACCACGGGCACGGAAGTCGCTGATGGCCGTGAGGGGCATGTCGATGTGGGTGTAGATGAGCTTCTTGCCGCCCGGGATGGAGGGAAGGTTAAGCGTGGTGGGGATGACCTCGCCGAGACCGCCCACATGGGTCACCAGTCCGGCTGGGTCGAGGCCGTCGGCCATGAGGCGGAGCGCCTCGCGCATGTCGTCGGTATTACCGCCGCTGGTGCCTACCACATGGGTGTAGGCGTAGTGGACGTTATAGAAATTGAACGATGCCTTGAAGGGTGCCTTGGACGGACCGGCGAAGAAATTCAGGCAGCCGTCGAAGGCGAGGATGTCGTCGGCCTGCTCCACCACAGCAGGCACGGGGGCGAAGCAGAAGACGTCGTCGAACCCCTCGCCGCCCGTCAGGGCACGCAGCTCGGCAGCGGGGTCGGCCATGCCCGCTGTGTTGACATAGAGCATCCTGATGCCGCGCGAGGCGGCATATTGAGTGGTATAGAGCGCGGCTGCACGGTCGAGACGGCTCTGGTCGATGTCGGTGACGACAAGCAACGAGGGATGGCGGTCGGGGCGGTGGAGGACATAGTTGATGGCGGCCAGCCCCATAGGGCCGACGGCTGCCAGCAGGGCCATGCGCCCTCCGTCGCGAATCTCCATGCTGTGGACGTAGCTGCCGGGGGTGAGGTGGTAGTTGGCGTGCATGGCGCCGATGACACACGACATAGGCTCGGAGAGCGAGGCCGGGAAGAAGCCGTCGCCATGATAGTGAAGCAGGCAGCCCTGCTCCATCACCTCGCGGGGGATGATGACGTAGGTGGCATCGCCGCCGATGTAGCGGTAGCTATAGCCTGGGGCGCTGAGCACGCCCACAGGGCCGTCGGGGTAGTTGAGCGCAGGCTGGATGGAAAATTTCTCGCCGACGCTGAACTCGCTCTGCCAGCGGCTGCCCACAGCCACAATCTCGCCGGCAAACTCATGGCCGATGATGGTGGGGTGCTGGGCCACGTCGTGCGGTACGCGCTTGTGGGTGTCGGCCTGGTGGGCTGCCTTGTACGACGACATGCAGATGCTGTCGCAGATGACGCGGGCCAGAATCTCATCGTCGCCCAGAGGCGGCAACTCAAACTCTTCTAATCTCAAATCGTCTTTTCCATAAAGACGCACGGCTTTGGTTTTCATATGCTGTTTAATTCCTAATTATTAATGAAAAATGAAGAACTTTTTTTAATGAAAAATGAAGAATGAAAAATGAAAAGTTGGGATTTAGGAGTTCAGGAGTTCTGGAGTTGAGCTTCGCTCTTCCTCTGTCGCGACTCGGCAGAGTTCAAACCAGTTTGACTCTGCTCTCGCTGCTCCATCGGTTCAGGAGTTCAGACAATAGTTTTACTGACGAAAACCTGCATACAAAGGTATCGTCTGAACTCCTGAACTCCAGAACTCCTGAACTCCAAAAAACAAACAGCTTCATCTCTCATTCTTCATTCAATAGGGCTTTTTATTCTTCATTTTTCAATTTTTATTCTTCATTTTTTATAATTTTTAATTATCAATAAGGTTCAATCGCCAGGTGAGGCCGATGTTGAGCCCCCAGGCATCGGGATGGAGCGTGCCGTTCGGGTTGTCGCCGAAGATGTGGCTGAAAGTGGCGTGGAGGCGATAGCGGCTGTCGGCCATGGGATACCAGAGGATGCCGCCTCCGATGACACCCAGACGGGTGCCCACGAAGGCGAGACCGTCGTCGGCATCGTCGGCATTATGGTCGTACGAGCCTTCGAAGGTGAGCGTCACGTGGCGCGTCATCCGCCAGTCAACACAGCCGATGAGCGTGAAGTCCTCGGCCGGACGGCCCGTCTGACGGATATGCCGGAGCGTGCTACGTTGCACCCAGTCGAGGCAGATCCACCAATGGCCGAAGTAGAAGCGGTTGCCCAGCGCCGTCATGGCCATGTAGCCTCGTGGCGCATACTGGTGGAGGTTGGCCGACCAGTAAGGGCGCCAGATGCCCGGCCCGCTGTGGCGCCAGCTGATGTTGTAGGAGAAATAGCGGTGGAGCGCCTCGTTGTCGCAAAGGCTCTGGGTAATCTGAAAGACAACGTCGTCGTTCGCTCCGAGATGGCGGGTGACGGAGGCGCCCAGCTGATAGGCTTCCGCCTGGTGAATCCACTCGGAATAGCGGAACACATCGTTCGGGTTGGCGTCGTACTCCATGCTGCCAACCTCCATCACCTGCTTGCCGGCAGCAAGGCTCCAGCGCTCGTTGGGGCTCCAGATGAGCTGCGCCCAATCGACGGAGGCCATCACCGAGGGGTCGGGGTTCATGCGGTTGAGGCGCTGGCGGAAGGCGTATGAGAAATGGTCGTCGATACGACCGTCGATGCGCAGGAACAGGTTGTTGACGCGGAAACCATTATCGCCTGCAGCAACGCCCACGCCGGGATGGCCGAGGTCGTTGCGGTAGTCGGTACGCATCTCGGTGCTGATGCGCAGATGCTGCATTCCGTCATCGGCTGCCGAGAGATGTCCCGCTGTCAAGAGCAGAGCGATAAACGTGAGTATCCGAGTTCTCATTCCCATCCTATCCAACCAAGTATTTACCTATGTAGGGGATACGCTGCAGCAACAGGGCTATTACCGCTGAGATTACATACGTGGTTGCGGCACATGCCAGCATGTGGAGTGGCGTCGGGAGGCCGTTGAACCAGGGGAATACCGCCACAAGCACGAACATGTGCATCAGGTACATGCCGTAGCTGGCTTTAGAGACGGGCAACACCACCTTACGGTAGAATCCGCCCTGCGAAGTAATCTTACGCAGCACCAGGAAGTCGGCAATCACCTGCATCACCACGCCCACCGAGCAGAAACGCCAGCTCTGCTCCATGTCAACGGCGAGGTCGATGGCATCCTTGACGGGATAGCTCGTGGGGATGCGGCTCCAGAACCAACCGGCAGTAATGGCGTAGCCTACCACCCACAGCGGCAGGGCGATGGCAAGCGTCCGACGCCACGTGAGCAGACCGACATACTTCTTGAAATAGTGCCCCAGCACCACGTAGCCCATGAAGCCGCTGATGTAGTAGAGTGTGCCGAACTCGTTCCAGTTGGCTTCGCCCCACAACTCGGACGTTCCGAGAAGAGCTTCCGACGCCTTGCGGAAAAAGGGGACGAGCGTGGTGAACGCCCATAGAAGCAGCATGGCCTGTTCCTCGCGCTTCGTGGCCTTCTCCAGCCAGGGAGAGACCACGGGCATGACGAGATAGACGCCCAGCAGCATATAGACAAACCACAGGTGGCCGGAGTCCATATTCAGGTTGAACACCAGCTGCCTCAGCGCACCCAGCACATCCGACGTTCCCTTGCCAAAGGGCATGAAGATGGCGTAGAGCAACGACCAGATGGCAAAGGGGATGAACACGCGGACAAAGCGCTTGCGGAAGAACGTCCGGGTGTCGTACCTCAGCGGCACAAGCAGATAGCTGGAGGTCATGACAAACAGCCCGATGGCCACGCGCAAGGCAGAGTTAATGACCGTACACCAGATGGCATCGCCGCGCGTCCCGATGAGCGTGCCGCCATCGCCCAGATAAAAAGGCTCGATGGAGTGCACCAGCATCACCATGAAGCAGGCCACGAAGCGCGTCCAGTCCAAAAATGCCACACGATTGTTCTCTTTCATTTTGAATTGTCCATTATCCATTGTCCATTGTCAATTTAACTCAGCATCACCTGTCCGCCGGTGACGGGAATAGCCTGTCCCGTCTCGCCCGTCTGTTCGATGGCATAGAGGATGGCCTTCGTGACATCGGCAGGCGTACAGCCCTTGCGCATGGGCACCTGGGCCAGATAGTACGCCTTGACGTCCTCGACGGTTGTTGCTCCTGGCACCTTGCCGGCACGGAGATACTGCACGAACAGGCCGTTCTCGGGGTCGCTCCACAGCGGGCCGTCGTAGAAATTGCCCGGGCAGATGCTGTTCACCTTGATGCGGAAGGGCGCCAGCTCAAGTGCAAACGACTGCGTGAGCCCGATACCGCCGAACTTGCTGCCGGCATAGGCGTAGTTGGCCTTCGAGCCGCGCAGACCGCTCTTGCTGTTCACCTGGATGATGTCGGCAAAGTAGTCGGGGTCGTACTTCGTAAGCGTCTTCATCACCTTGCTCACCACCTTGGCGCAGTAGAAGTAGGCCATATAGTTGATGCGGGTGACAAACTCGAACTGTTCGATGGTCAGGTCATCGAGGCTGCCGGCGCGCAGCACGCCGGCGTTGCTGACGAAGACATCGACGGCGCCAAAGGCCATCAGCGTCTCATGGACAAGTGCCCGTATGCTCTCGATATCGCTGACGTTCGTCTTGACGAAGATGGCCTGGTTGTTCTTTGCCTCGCGATTGAAGGAGGCGACGGTCTGCTGTCCGACGGCCTCGTTGATGTCCGCCACGACGATGTTGGCGCCCTCGGCCATCAACAGCCGGGCGATGCCCTCGCCGAAGCCTTGTGCCGCGCCGGTGACGATGGCTGTCCTGCCGGCCATCCGACCCGCGGAAGTGCCGCTGCTCACGCGGCGACGGTAGTTCTCCACCTCCCAGTTGTCGATGAACGACACCCAAGCGGGCTCCATGCCATGTGCCCCGCCGAACGATTCGGCTATGCAGGCAATCTGCATGGCATCGGTGAAGACGGCGGTAATGGTGTCGGCCTCCTTGGCGTGATCGCCCACAGCCACCAGCCCGATGCCCTTGATGAGCAGGACCTTCGGCGTATGGCCGCGCTGGCTGACATAGGCCTCAATCCTATCCTCGGCCTGGGCGAGCAGGGAGTCTGCGTCGTCGGCATCCAGATAGACGTACTGCGACTTGCAATAGACAATCATATCGGGTGTGAAAGGCGTAGCCACCTGTTCGAAACGGGTTGCACTCTCCGCAAAATGGAGGGCGAGGTCGCTGGTCGTCACCCTGAGCGTCTTTAATCCCCGCCCCCCTCGGCTCAGCATCTGGCGGATAGCAGGGATGGTATTCAGAGTGAAAGTCTGATAGTCTGTCAGTCTTGAACCGTCTGCCCGTCTGTTAAGCTGATAGGCCGAAAGGATCTTTTCAAAAATGTCTTCGTAGATTTTCTCCACCTCCTCCGTCGTGTCGGCTCCGACAAAGACGCCGTGATTCTGGAGGAAGATGACCTGCGGCTCCTGCCCCCGCTCGACCTTATAGGCCGCCATGCGGTCGTGCACTTTCTTGAAGAGCGTGTAGCCCGGGTCGGTATATTCCACGTAGAGGGCATCGGGGAAGAGCGTATGGCACAGTTCCTCTGCCTTGACCGAACACATCAGGCCGTTCACCAGCGTAGGGTGGAGGTGTACGACAAAGCGGGTGCTCATGGTCTCGTGGAGCGATGTCTCAACAGAGGGTCGGCGGGCCGGCGTCAGACAGGCTGCAGCAAGGTCGTCCTTCACCTGCTGCTCGCGCTCCGCGGCATCGGCGCTGTAGGCCTTAGTGGCCATAGGAGCCAGACGCGCACGGTCCATGACGGCAAAGCCTTCCTCGGTGATGGTAGCCAGCGCATGGCCGCTGGCCTTCACCCACATCTTCTCCTTATTCTTATATGAGGTGTTTCCGCCTCCGGCGATGACATAGCGAGGGTCGGAGCCATACTTGTGCGACAAGGCTGTTAGGGAATCCAGTTCTACCATTTGATAATTAGGAATTTTAGTTTAACGTTTAATATTTAATGTTTAACGTTTAATGTTTAACGAGCACGTCCTCAGCGAGGTAAGAGGTTCGAAGTAAGAGGTAAAAGTTATTTACGGGCATTCACGGATCATTCACGGACATTCACGTAGCGTCGCAGACAGGCGCCTTCGGCGCAATTGATAATTGAAAAATGATAATTGATATTTTTCGTTTAACGTTTAACGTTTAATGTCCTTGCGACAGGACATTTGTCTGAACTTCTGAACTCCTCGTTATACATTAAACGTTAAACAAGAACTCTTCATTTTTCATTAAGAATCAGCCGTTCTCCGGCGGCGGCATCGGCGCCAAGCCCAGCCTGATGGGCGGCAATACGGCAGGCTCCGCGCCAGTTGATGGCTCGCAGCTTGTCCGATAGACTTTCGGCATCGCGGGTACGCAGCCGGATGGGCTCCATCGCAGGGGTGTTATGCTCCGAGCCGAAGGTGACGATGAAGCCTTCGTCCTCGAGGTAGCCCGCATACTGCTCCAGCACAGGCGTCGTGTTGCGCGTGGTGATAAACTCCACCGACGGGATGCCCCTGCGCCGCAACGTGTCGGCAGCCTGCATGAGGTCACCCTCGAAATCGGTAAAGCCGCCCTTGGCATCGTCGGCCAGGAAGGGATAGGTGGGTATGCCGCCTGCCGCCCGGATGATGGCGCATACCGTCTCCACAGGCAGGAACGCGGCAGGTTCCTCTGGCACGAATGCCGCGCCGCCCGCCTTCAGCAGATAGCTGCGCAACTCGTTCTCCACGCCTGCCGCATCCGTCACGCCCGACTTCAGCGGCTTTCCGCAGAGGTGTTCATAGAACCCGGCCAGCTCATCGGCCCGCTTTCCCTCCACACTCTCCTCTCTTCCATCTTCCATCAGACCTCTTACATCTGACTTCTGACCTCTTACCTCATACATCTTCTCCGCAGCCAGCCTCAGCGCTTTGGCCAGATGACGCTCGCGCAGACTGCCACGGGTAAGCGTGCGGACGAGTTCGTCGTAGTCCAAGCGGAATCCAGCCTTCTTGGTGTCAAGCACCTCGTTCAGCTTGGCGCACATGCAGGCCACTTGGCGGTTGCTCTCTTCGCGTACCGCCCGCAGCTGCTCCGCCTCACGTCCGCTGAGGATGACGGGGTAAGCCAGTCCCTTGCCGCTCAGGTAGGTACGGCCCGGATTATTGGGGTCGTTCACGCGCATTCCCGCACGTTGGGCATTGGCATTCAGCGCAATCATCTCCATGCCAAAAAGCGGATAAAGCCCGCGTTTCGCGCAGCCGTCGTGCCACTCGCGATAGCCGTCCATGCTATAGAAGTCGTTGATGCCCACCACCTTCACATTCTCTTCAGCCGCCATGTCAAGCGCCTGTGCCACATCATCAAACGCACTAAACGAATACGGCGTATGCAAATGCGCATTTACATCAAATATCTTGCTCATCTTAGCCTTTGATTGGCGAATTATTTATCATCATAATGGCCGTATGCTGATAGTAAGTCAACATACACCTCTGCTTCAAAAATACGGTAAACAAGCCGGTGCTTTTTTGTTATTTCACGGCTCCATCGACCTTCTGGTTTACCTTTCAACGGTTCTGGGTGTCCCAATCCCGTCTTAGGGTGGTTCCTTAATTCATCTATGAAACGATTGGCTTTCATAAACGCTTTAGGCTCGTTCTTGGCAAGCCGCTGCAAATCCGAAGCGGCTTCTGGAGAGACGACAATCTTATATGTCATAGCCATTTCGCTTAAGGAATGTCGAGAGATCCTCCCCCGGAAGCATCTCCATCCCCTCGCCTCGGGCAATTTGCTGCTCTGCCCTGTCTATTTTTTCCAGGAACTCCTTCTTCGTCATGCGTGCCGAATCTTCGCTTACCTCCTTGGCGACTCTTCTCAGATATTTCGACACCCGCTTCAGCGCACGCTCGTCCGCAGCAATCGTGCCCAGATTCCGCAGGATATCTGTGTCTAAAGAGTCTGTTTGTACCATTCTCATCTTTCTGAATTATTTGATTCACGGCAGCAAAGTTACAACGTATAATCGAAACTTCAAAGCATCCCCCCCACAAAAAATCCCTCATCTTCTCTGGCTCGCCTTTCTTTCCCGTGTTTCCGGGATGCTAAACTACTTTTTCAAAATGGGTTGACATAGATAAAACACCCGTAGAGACGGACAAAAAGTCCAAGAAAGCCCCCATCCTTTGCCGCGCCAGCAAGCGCACCATCGTGACGGGCAGCGAGCGGCGCGCCGACGGCGTCCGCATCACCCGCCAGGGGCTGGCCCCCCTCACGACAGAGGAGATTGCCGCAGAAATCCAGCGAGACTCGTCGCTCACACGGGGCGACGTCATCCATGTCATCAACGAGCTGCAGGACATCAAGTTCCACGTCGTCGCCGACAACCGCTCCATCGTCTCCCAGCGCGACAGCATACCCCTCGTCCGCGACTGGTTCGACAGTCACGACGTCATTACGATGCTGAACTACGCCACCCTGTGCCATTGCTCGCACACCACCGCCCGGCGGCGCATCGCCAGTCTGCTCGCCACGCATCACCTGGAGCGGCTCCCCCACTCCACCACCTGCTACGTCCCGGGCATCAACCTCTACTCCACCACCCGTCCTTGACGGCTGACGTATGACAACCCATTTTGAAAAGTAGTGTGAATTATCCACGCACAAATTGTTAAGCATATTGAAAAAAATACAAAAAAAATCAGGTTTGTGAAGTATAATTAACAGAAATCCTCCTACCTTTGCATCATCATTCATGCATCAATTGATATGGAACTGATAGAAAGAACACACTACGACGAAAAATTCGCCAATGGATGGGCAAGGGCTTGATAAAGGCTTATTTGGCAAATGGATATTGTGCATCACTATATAGAACAAGGAGAGGGTGAGGTGCTCATCCTGCTGCACGGCAACGGGGAGGACTGTTCCTATTTCGTGCATCAGATGGGGACATTCGCGGCGGCGGGATTCCACGTCGTGGCCCTGGACACGCGGGGGCATGGGCTGACGCCGCGGGGCACGGCGCCGTTCTCCATCCGGCAGTTTGCCGACGACCTGCTGGGGTTCATGGACCAGCACGGCATCGGCAAGGCTCACCTCCTCGGTTTCTCCGACGGGGGGAACATCGCGCTGGTCTTTGCCCTGACCTTTCCCGAAAGGGTGAACAAGCTCATCCTGAACGGCGCCAACCTCGATGCCTCGGGGGTGAAACGGAGCGTGCAGCTGCCCATCGAGATAGGCTACCGCATGGCCCGGCTGTTTGCCTGCCGACGTAAGGGGGCTCGCCGCAAGGCAGAGTTGCTGGGGCTGATGGTGAACGACCCGGACATTCCCGCCCCGGCGCTAAGCGGCATCCAGTCGCCGACGCTCGTCATCGCCGGCACCCACGACATGATTAAGGACGCCCATACCCGCCTCATCGCCGACAACATCCCCGGGGCAAAGCTCACGCTTATCGAGGGCAACCATTTCATAGCAAACAGATGCCCCGGAGCGTTTAACGAGGCTGTGCTTCAGTTCCTTCGTCCGTAGCCTCTCGCTGCTTCGTCGGTTGACTTACGTCTTCCTCCTCCTCGCAAGGCAGAGTAAACAAGCTCACTCTGCTCTTGCTTCGTTCGTCGGCTCCATGTGGAGGGTGACAAGGGCTTCCTCTCCGAAGCGTTCGCGGAGTTTCTGCTCGATGGCCGAGGCGTGCTCATGCGCCTTCCAAAGGGGCAGATTGCCGTCCATACGGACGTGCACCTCAATGGCGACACGGTTGCCGATGCGGCGTGTGCGGAGGTTGTGCGGCTCCGTGACGTCGGGGAAGGCACAGATGATGTTCTCTATCTCCTGCTCCACCTCGTCGGACAGCGAATGGTCGGTCAGCTCGCCGATGCTGCCCTTCAGCAAATCGACCGTCACCTTCACCAGCATAGCGCCGACGACGATGGATGCCACCGGGTCGAGGACTGTCCACCGATGGCCCAGCAGGATGGCCCCACCGATGCCGATGGCTGCGCCGATGGACGAGAGGGCATCGCTCCGATGGTGCCACGCATTGGCCACAACTGCCTGCGAGTCCAGCTCCCTGCCCCGTCGCACGGTGTAGCGATAGAGCAGCTCCTTGACCACGATTGACGCCAGCGCTGCCCAGAGGGCCAGCATGCCCGGCGCCGGCAGCTGCTCGCCGCCTATCCACGCCGCCAGCTTCAGGGCACCCGAGGTCATGATACTGATGGCTGCCGCCAGCAGGGCCAAGCCGATGAACAACGTGGCGATGGCCTCGTACTTCCCGTGCCCATAGTCGTGCGACGCATCCTGCGGCTTGGCGCTGATGCTGACGAAGGCCAGCACGACGATGTCCGTGATGAAGTCGGAAAGCGAATGGACGGCATCGGCAATCATGGCGGCGCTATGCCCCAGTATGCCGGCAGCAAACTTGAACGCCAGCAGCGCCACGTTGCCCACGCTGCCCACAAGCGTCACCTTATAGATTTCTTTTTCCCTATTCATATACCACATTAAAAAAAACTGAAACAAGCGGCACGAGGTAGTCGCGCAGCTCAGGGAAGATGGGGAGGTGCTGACCAGGATAACGATGAGCGGAGCCGGGGTAGTGAAGGGCGAACTCATCGTAGCCGTCGACGAGTTCGTCATGGTCGGCAAAGAGACCTGCGGTCAGGGTTCTCTCCTCGTCTGTCAGCCCGTCAAACTGGTCTTTCTCCACCTCGGCATAGCCTTGGCAGATGGCCGGCGTAACGGTAAAGGTCGTCGCCCCGTCGCGGCGGGGCGAGAGCCACGTGTTCTCGCCCATCTTCGTATGGAGACGGGCTGAGGGATGGAAGTCGGGATTGATGCAAATCTTCCGGTACCCACGCAGCTTTTGCGCCCAGAAACCGCCCAACGAAAGCCCTACGATAAGGTCCGGCTGCGCTTCCGCACAGATGCCGCGCAACATCGGTAACGCTTCTACAGGGTCTATGGGCACGTCCGGCGCCACCACCTCGCAAGGACGGAACAGGATGCGAAGCGACTCAGCCGTCTTATAGGCCCCGCTGGACGCCAAACCGTGGATAAAGAGAATGCGCATGGAGACTAAATTTTTAAACTACGAATTATACGAATTACACGAATTTTTGGCAGGCCTATCCTGTTTTTTTCTACGAAATACACATTTTTGGGGGAGTACAGGAGTTCAGGAGTTCAGACAATACCTTTATAAGCGGTTTTTCATTAGAAAGACTATTTTTCTTAACTCTTAATTCCTAACTCTTAACTAGTTCAAATTCGCGTAATTCGTAGTCGAAAAACGCGTATTAAAACATGTCGAGTGCGCGGTTCTCGGCGGCTTCCATCTGTTCGCGCTCGCCCGGACCTTTGTCGTTCAGGCCGCAGAGGTGGAGGATGCCGTGGATGATGACACGATGAAGTTCCTGGTCGTAGGCAGAGCGGAAGCGCGATGCGTCGAACGAGGCCACAAACTGCTCGGCGTTGGTGCGGACCGTGTCGAGGCTGATGACCATGTCGCCGCTCACCACATCGGCGTGGCAGTAGTCGAAAGTGATGATGTCCGTATAGTAGTCGTGACCGAGGAACTGGCGGTTGACGGCGAGGATGTTTTCATCGTCCACGAAACGGTAGCCGATGGCGCCCGTCCGCTTGCCATAGCTGCGGACAACAGCCACAATCCATTCGCTAACCCTCTTCTTGTCTATATCCGGCTGGGCCACGCCGTCTGACTGGAAAGTAATCATTGGCTATTAAAATGAAAAACGATAATTTTTGTTTAACGTTTAATGTTTAACGTTTAACGTCCATGCGGAAGGACATTTGTCTGAACTCCTGAACTCCCGAACTCCTGAACTCCTCGTTATACATTAAACATTAAACGTTAAACGATATTTCTTAATTCTTAACTAAAAAACAGGTATGCCATGAAGATAGCGGCTATGATGCCGGCGGCATCGGCTGCCAGGCCACAGGGCACGGCGTGGCGCGTCTTGCGGATGCCGACCGAACCGAAATAGACGGCCAGGATGTAGAACGTGGTGTCGGTGCTGCCCTGGAAGATGCTCGCCAGACGTCCCACGAACGAGTCGGCGCCGTAGGCCGTCATGGCATCGACCATCATGCCCCTTGCTCCGCTGCCGCTGAGCGGCTTCATCAAGGCTGTCGGCAAGGCTCCCACGAAGTCGGTGCTGCCCCCACATTGGCGTACAACCCACGCGATGCCGTTCGTCACGCCGTCCATGGCGCCCGACGCACGGAACACGGCGATGCCCACCAGCATGGCTACGAGATAGGGGATGATGCGTACAGCCGTCGTGAAACCGCCCTTCGCCCCTTCGATGAAGTCCTCATAGACGTTGCGCTTCTTCACCATACCCGCCACGATGAACCCCACGATGATGGCCATGAGCAGAATGCTCGACACCAGCGTCGAGACCGTGTTCATCGTCTCGGACGACATGCGGCTGAAGCCCCAGATAATCCCCGCCACCAGCACACACAGCCCGCCCACGAAGAGCAACAGCGTCTTGTTCAGAAGGTTGATGCGCTGCACCAGGCAAGTCACCACCAGTCCCACCAGCGTCGAAAAGAACGTCGCCAGCAGGATGGGCACGAAGACATCCGTTGCCTGTGCCGCTCCCAGTTGGGCGCGATAGACCATCACGCTGACGGGGATGATGGTCAGTCCGCTGGTGTTCAGCACCAGGAACATCGTCATGGCGTTCGACGCCGTGTCCTTCTTCGGGTTCAGCTCCTGCAGCTGCTCCATCGCCTTCAGTCCCATGGGTGTAGCGGCGTTGTCCAACCCCAGCATATTGGCGGCGATATTCATGAACATGGTACCCATGACGGGGTGGTCCTTTGGAATCTCGGGAAACAGCTTCGTCAGCACGGGGCTGAGCCATCGTGCCAGCCTGCCCACGGCGCCGCTCCGCTCGCCAATCTTCATCACACCCATCCACAGCGAGAGCACCCCCGTCAGACCGATGGAGATTTCAAAAGCCGTCTTGGCGGACGAGAACGTGCCGTCTATCATGGCAGGAAACACCGAGGTGTCGCCCATGAACACCAGCCGCGCCAGCGCCACCACAAAGGCCACCAGAAAAAACGCTATCCAAATATAATTCAGCACCATGTCGCAAAATATCTTTTTTATCTTGCAAAGATAGGGTGAGCCGAGCGATAATGCAAATTTATTTGCAAATATCCGAGGCAACCCCTATCTAAAAGCCCCGAAGGGGATTAAATGATTTTGCGTGGCAAAATCGGTTAATAAACCTCCGGCAAAGCCGGAACAATGGTTTAACGTTTAATGTTTAACGTTTAACGAACACGTCCTCAGAACTATTTTTCTTAACTCTTAATTCTTAACTCTTAACTAAATAAACCTCCGGCGCAGTCGGAAATAAACCTATAAACCATAAAAGCTTCTTTTGGGTTAAGATAATATTTGGATTTCATTCTTCGTTTTCTCGCCGTGGCAGAGCTGATGGAAGCATCGCTCTGCTCATTTGGCTTAATGAAAACGCCAGAAAAGGCTTTCCAAAAAAATGTGAATAAATTTGCATTATCTGTTGACATGGTTTACTTTTGTATGATGAAAAGGGTTCATCGGGCCCACAAACATCAGAAAAAGAAGTAAACCAGATATGGACGAAACGTTTGACATCAGGAGCCAGCAGCGGAATGTAGCCGACAAGGACTATGAGAACGCCCTCCGACCGCTGTCGTTCGACGACTTCAGCGGGCAGGAGAAAGTGGTGGATAACCTGCGTGTGTTCGTGCAGGCTGCGCGGCTGCGCGGCGAGAGCCTCGACCACACGCTACTGCATGGCCCTCCAGGACTGGGCAAGACGACGCTGAGCAACATCATCGCCAACGAACTGGGCGTGGGCTTCAAGGTGACGTCGGGCCCCGTGCTCGACAAGCCGGGCGACCTGGCGGGGCTGCTCACCTCGCTGGAACCGCACGATGTGCTCTTCATCGACGAGATCCACCGCCTCAGCCCCGTGGTGGAGGAGTACCTCTACAGCGCGATGGAGGACTACCGCATCGACATCATGATCGACAAGGGACCCTCGGCACGCAGCATACAGATTGACCTCAACCCCTTCACGCTCGTCGGCGCCACCACGCGCAGCGGTCTGCTGACGGCACCGCTACGCGCCCGCTTCGGCATCAACATGCACCTGGAATACTACGACGCGGCGACACTGGCAAAGATTCTGGGACGCTCGGCCCGGCTCTTAGGCGTGCCCTGCCAGACGGAGGCGCTGGGCGAGATTGCCCGCCGCAGCCGCGGCACGCCCCGTGTGGCCAACGCCCTGCTGCGCCGTGTGCGCGACTTCGCCCAGGTGAAGGGCAGCGGCACCATCGACCTCGACATCGCCCGCTATGCCCTCGAAGCGCTCAACATCGACCGCTACGGACTGGACGAAATCGACAATAAGATTCTCAACACCATCATCGACAAGTTCAAGGGCGGCCCCGTGGGTGTCGGCACCATCGCCACCGCCCTCGGCGAAGACCCGGGCACGCTGGAGGAGGTCTATGAGCCTTTCCTCATCATGGAGGGCTTCCTGAAGCGTACCCCACGCGGACGCGAGGTCACCGACCTCGCCTACCGCCACCTCGGCAAGAGCCGCTTCGCCACCGGAGCCGCCGACATGGAGGACTTGTTTAACGTTTAACGTTTAATGTTTAATGTTTAACGAACACGTCCTCTGACTTCTTACCTCAGACTTTCTTACTTCAGACTTCTTACTTCTTCCCTCCTACCTCAGACTTCACTAAATATTTCCTCTTTATTATGAAACGATTTTTCACTTTCATCTTATTAGCATTAAGTATGACGACTGGATTCGGCGCAACGAACTACACCAAGGGGTGGACTGAGGTGCGTGAGCTCATCAAGAAGGGCAACTACCGCACAGCCCACGAGAAAGCACAAAAGCTCTTCGACACGGCACGGACAGAGCAGAACAGTTTCCGCACGCTGCAAGGTGCCGTCATTCTGACTCAGGCCGAGCAGGCATACGAGGAGGACGCCACTCAGAAGGCCATCGACCGCTACCGCTCCATCGAAGGCAGCCTGGGCGACACCGACGAGGCACTACGTTGCCTTTATCTGGCTGAGACCTATCAGCATTACTTCGACTGGAACGGCTGGAACATCCGCCGCAACCTGCCCCTGGAAGAGCCGACGGACGACATCGCACAATGGGACGATCAGACCTTCCTGACCACCATCCGCAGCCTGCAGGACAAGGCGCTCGAAGCTGCCGACGGGCTGAAACGTACCCTCATCGCCGACTATGCCGAGATGCTGGAGATGGGCAACAAGACAGGGCAGACGCTCCGCCCCACGCTCTACGACGTGGTGGTACAGAGCATCGTCAATTACAACAATAAAGACAACGACGACGAGGCCGTACAGGCACTCTTCGAGGAGGATGCCCTCTACGGTACGGCGGAGGAGTTTTCTAAATTAGGAATCAGGAATGAGGAATTAGGAATTCATGAGGAATTAAAAAAGAAAGACGATGTGCCCTTGGTGCGGAACCTGATGCTCTTGCAGGAGCTCACCCGCTTTCACCAGAACGACAAGGACGCCGCCCTGCGCCAGGCGCTGGACGAGCAGCGGCTCGACCTCATCCGCCATCATGCCTTCTTCGAGAAAGTGCGCTACCGCGAGGGGTTGGAGCGGCTGGTAGAGGCATACAAGCTTTCGGCCAACGAACGTGCCACGTGGTACTATCGCCTAGCCCAATACTGGAGTGACCTCGATGAGAACGACGAAGACCGCATCGGCGTCGATAAACCGAAGGTGAAAGCCTATGGCCTCGCCCGCAAGGCCATCGAGATAGCCCCCAAGAGCCAAGGGGCCATCCAGAGCAAGAACCTCATCGCCCGTCTGGAGCATCCCGAACTGTCGGTAACAGCGCCCACGCCCATCCTGCCCGAGCAGACGAACACAGCCATCCTGAAAGGGACGAACATCGGCAAGGTGTGGCTGCGCATCGTCAAGGCCACTAAGGGCAAGGAGCAATGCGACCTCGACTACTACCTGAAGCAGCCTGTGCTGAAGAGCTGGACGGCAGCCCCGGGCGACCCGAAGGACTACGAGAGCCACGACAATCCGCTGGAGCTCCCCTCCCTCGCCCCCGGCAAGTACGTCCTGCTCGCCTCATCGACATCGGGCTTCGACAAGAAGCAGAATGTCTGCGCCGTAAACCTCGACTGCTCGGCCCTGACGATCTACCTGGAGACCATCAAGCAGAACGGCCAGCACATTGGTGCCGTCGTGGACCGTAAGACAGGCCGGATCCGTACCGACTGTGCCGTGGCCGTCTATCGCCGCGAATGGCGCACAGGCAAGACACGGGAAGAGAAACTCTTCGACTGCGACACAAACGAAAAGGGTTTCTTCCACATCCCCAATGTAGAAAGCAACACATCGCGCGTCATCATCGCCACCGACGGGGCCTCGACCACCGAACGGGCGTTCAGCGACAACACCCCCTACACCTTCCACGAGCAAGAGAACATCACCCTCTTCTCCGACCGCTACAGCTATCGCCCGGGCGACGACGTGCAGTTCAGCCTCGTGGTCTATAACGAGACGGACGTCAACCACTTCGCCGTATGTCCCGACAGGGAAGTGACCGTCGAGCTGCACGACGTGAACGGCAAGGTCGTCAGCACCATGGAGGGCACGACGGATGAGTTCGGCTGCCTGCGCGGCTCGTTCAAGCTTGGCCCCTCAATGCTCCCTGGGCGTATCTACCTTCAAGCCCGCACCGGCGATGCCCGCCGCCAGCGATACCTCAACGTCGAGGCCTACAAACAGCCCACCTTCGCCATCCACTTCGACGAGTTCGAAAAAGACATTCCCCTGACGGCCACCGTCCCCGTGGTCGGCTCGGCCATCTCCTATACCGCCGTGCCCGTGCAGAATGCCTCTGTCACCTACGTCATCACCCGCACCGAGCAGCCCTCTATCTACTGGTGGCGTTGCATCGGCCGCAGCAAGACCGTTGCCCGCGGCACCACGCAGACCGCTGCCGACGGCACGTTCCGCTTCGACATCGCGCCCATGTTCAGCAAGGACAGCCCCAAGCTGAAAGACCGCTGCTACCTCTACGAGATCCACGTGGAGATTACCGCCGTCGATGGCGAGACGCAGTCTGGCGAAACCCACGTCCGTATCGGCAAGCCCTACGAGCCGCCCAAGGACGACACGCCTGCCGACGTAATGCCCGCCGGCGCCCTCCTCTGGGGCTATCAGGCCAAGGATAAGGTGGAGGCCGGCGAGACGGCCGCTCTCAAAATCGGCACCACGGGGCAGGACGTCTGCGTCGTCTGGTTCTTGGAGAAAGGCTACGACGTGGTCGATTACGGCACGATGATGCTCTCCGACGAGGTGCGCGACTGGACGCTCCAGACCGACGACACGTGGCGGGGCGGCTTCACCCTCCGCCTCGTCACCTACAAGGAGAACGAGATGAAGGAGCTCAACTACACCTTCTACGTCCCTCATCGCGAACGCGAACTCGACATCGCCCTAACCACCTTCCGCAACCGCCTCACCCCGGGCGAGCCGGAGCGGTGGACGCTTCACATCCAGAACAACGAGCACCAGCCCGTCGAAGCCAATCTGGTGGCGGCACTCTACGATGCCGCGCTCGACGTCTATGGCGGCAACCACTGGAGCCTTGATCCGTGGCACGACTTCTACATGTGGAACACGCTCGGCCGCGCCACAGGCAAGGAGTGGTCGTGCGGCGTCAGTCCCAGAACCGCATGGACGCAGCTTCCCGTGGTCAGCTGTCCCACGCTACTCTATCTGAGCGCCAGCGAGATGGGTCAGGTTGTCATTGGCTACGGCGCCCGGCGCGCCCGCGGCATCCCCATGATGGCAATGGCGAAAAACAGCGCCGTTGTGGAAGAGGCAGCCATGGCGACTGACGATGCCGTCGCTTATGACCTGGCGGAGGTTGTCCCCACAGCTTCGCAGAAGGCCGTCTTTAACCATGACGGAGGAACCTCCGGCGGCAGCATGGAGGCTGAGGAAGAGACCGACGAGGGCACCCCTGAGAACGTCTATATCCGTCAAGACCTCACCCACACCGCCTTCTTCGAGCCCTGCATCCGCACGGATGCCGGCGGCAACGCCGAGGTCTCCTTCAACGCCCCCGACCTGCTGACGGAGTGGAACTTCCGCGGCCTTGCCTTCACGAAGGACATCCGCGTGGGGACGTTCCTCGAGAAGGTCGTCACCCGCAAGGAGCTGATGGTGCAGCCCAACCTGCCGCGCTTCCTCCGCCAGGGCGACCAGTTTGAGTTTACCGCCAAGGTGTCCAACATCTCCGACGCCGACATGGAAGCGAAGGTGCGCCTGCAGCTCACCGACGCCCGCACGGGAAAGCCGCTAAAGGGCTGGACGAAAGCCCGCACGCAGACCCTTGCGCTAGCAAAAGATGAGGTGAAGGCTGTCGCGTTCGCCGTCAGCGTGCCGGAGGATGTCTTTGCCATCACCTACCTCATCACCGCCGTAGGCGACCAGCACTCCGACGGCGAGCAGGGCGTCGTGGCCGTCCTCACCAACCGTACCCTCGTCACCGAGTCGCTCGCCATGTACGCCAATGCCGGCGAGAAGAAGAGCTACACAATGGAGTCGCTGAAGAAGAACACCTCCAAGACGCTCATCCATCACAAGCTTTCGCTGGAGTACACCTCCAACCCCATCTGGTACGCCATCCAGGCGCTTCCTGCCCTCGACGAGACCACCAACCCGAGCCTCGAGCAGCTGTTCCACCGCTACTACGCCAACAGCCTCTCGCTGGGCATCCTGCGCCGCCACCCGCAGATTGAGCCTGTCTTCCGGCGCTGGGCTGACGAAACGCCCGACGCCTTCCTCAGCCAGCTCGAGAAGAACAACGATCTGAAGCAGATTGTCCTCAGCGAGACGCCGTGGCTGCTGCAGGCCGAGAGCGAAACCGCCGACCGCCGGCGCATCGCCGACTTCTTCCAGACCGAACGCGCCGAGGCCACTCTGGCCGAGCTGCGCCAGCAGCTGCTCAAGCTCCAGAACGCCGACGGCGGCTGGAGCTGGATGCCCGGTTTCGACAGCAACACCTACATCACCATGATGCTGCTGCGCGGATTCGGCGAGCTGCGCGAGCAGGGCTGCATCGACCCCGACGGCGACGCCGAGCTGAAGGCTGCCCTGACGAAGGCCATCGACTTCATCGATGCCGAGTACTACAAGCAGTATCTCGACTGGCTGAAATGGGAGAAAGAGAACAGCACGTTCTGGGAGAAGCGCACCTTCAGCCCCATCTGCACCAACTACCTCTTCACCCGCAGTTTCTGGACGGACTACAACTTCAAGGCCAAGACGCGAGCCTCCTTTGACTACTTCTACGCCGCCCTGAAGCGTGTCAGCCACGTCCACGACGGACTGATGGCCAAGGCCATCACCGCCCTCACCTTCTACCGCCATGGCGACAAGGCTCTTGCCGATGGGCTGCTGAAGTTGCTTGACGAGTCCGCCCTTTTCAGCGACGAGATGGGCCAATACTGGCGCGACAACACGGCAGGGTGGTACTGGCACGACGCCCCCATCGAGACGCAGTCTATGATCATCCGTGCCTACGACGAGTGTAGTGCCGGCAAGAAGGACGTGGGCCTTATGCAACAATGGCTGCTCAAGCAGAAACAGACCACCCGCTGGTCCAACAGCGTTGCGTCAGCCCATGCCGTCTATGCCCTGCTCATCGGCGGAGGCAGCCAAGCCCTGGACAACAACCAGACAGCCACCCTCGCCATCGGCGGCAAGAAGATTGTCCCCGAAAAACAGGAAGCCGGCACAGGCTACTTCCGCAAGAACTGGACGGCGGCAGAGGTCACCCGCTCCATGGCCAACGTCACCATCGACAACACCCGGAACCCCTCTTGTTCTTGGGGCGCACTTTACTGGCAGTACTTCGAGAATATCGATAAGGTGCAGCACAGCCAGCAGGGTTTCTCCGTCAGCGCCTATTATTATAAGGTAACGGACGAAGGCACGCTGGCCAATATCGACGGCCCCGTCAGCATCGGCGACAAAATCCGCGTCCGCCTGCGCTTCACCGTCGATCGCAACCTGGAGTACGTGCAGGTGAAGGCGCTGCGTCCTGCTGGCCTGGAGCCTGTCAGTACCCGCTCTGGCCGCACGTGGAACGGCGGGCTGAGCTACTACCTCGCCGTCGAAGATGCCGCCACGTCGCTCTACATCGACTACCTCAGCAAGGGCGACTATACGGTAGAGTTCGACTGCTGGGCTTCGCAGGCTGGCTCGTTCCTCTCGGGCACCGTCACGCTCCAATGCGTCTATGCCCCCGAGTTCCGCGCCACCTTCTCACAACCGAACCTCCTCATAATGAAAAACTAAGAATTATCGTTTAACGTTTAATGTTTAACGTTTAACGACCATGCGGCAGGAAGTGAATTATATTTTTAGACTTTCAGACTTTTAGACTAACAGACTATCAGATGAATGTTTCGTGGACGGCGCAGTTGCAGGGCTTTTATCTGTCAGTCTGATAGTCTGATAGTCTGTCAGTCTAAAAAGAGGTCTGAGGGCTGAAGTCTGAGGTCTGAGGTAAGAATCATTTACGGACATTCACGGATTATTTACGGACATTCACGTAGCGTCGCAGACAAGAAGAAAGGAAAACGTTAAACCTAAATCAGAGGACGTGTTCGTTAAACGTTAAACCTTAAACGTTAAACCTTAAACGTTAAACCTTAAACGTTACCCCAAAATCCATGGCAAATCTGAAAACCCTCGCTAAGGACACGGCCATCTACGGGCTCAGCAGCATCGTCGGCCGATTTCTCAACTATCTGCTTGTCCCCCTTCACACCGCCAAGATTGCGGCTGAGAGCGGGGGCTACGGCATAGTCAGCAACCTCTATGCCTGGGCGGCCCTGCTGTTCGCGCTCCTCACCTTCGGCATGGAGACCACCTACTTCCGCTTTGCCAACAAGGAGGGTGAAGACCCGCGCATGGTGCTCAGCACCGCCCTGCGGCTGGTGGGCGGTGTGGGGATTGTGTTCCTGGCGTTTGTCTTTTGCCTGTTGCACCCCATCAGCCGTGCGATGGGCTATGCTGCACACCCTGAGTATGTAGCCTGCTTTGCCATCATCGGCGCCATGGACGCCTTCCAGGCTATCCTCTTCAGCTATCTGCGCCAGCAGCACCGTCCCATAAAGTTCATGGCGCTCAAGCTGTTGTTCATCATCGTCAACGTCATTCTCAACCTCGTCATCTTCCTTGTCCTGCCCCTGCTGTTCAGCCGTTATCCTGCCGTGCAGGCATTCTACGAGCGGTACAACTACGGCGTGGGTCTCATCTTCTTCGTCAACCTGTTGTGTACGCTCATCGTCATGTTTGCCTTCGCGGGGGAGATGAAAGGCATCACCTATGGCTTCAGCCGCTCCCTTGCCCGCCGCATGTTGGGTTATGCCTGGCCCATTCTTCTGCTCGGCGTGGTGGGAATCCTCGGCCAGACGTTCGACAAGATGGCCTTTCCACGTCTGATGCCGGGCAAAGAAGGATTCGTTCAGCTCGGCATCTATGGAGCATGCGTTAAGATAGCCATGATTATGACCCTACTCACACAAGCCTTCCGCTATGCCTACGAGCCGTTTGTCTTTGGTGGCACCAAGGATAAAGACTCGCCGGAGATGCTCGCCGCGGGCATGAAGTACTTCGTCATCTTCACCCTGCTGGCCTTCCTTGCCGTGGTGTTCTACATGCCTGTCCTCAAATACCTTGTGGCGAACCACGACTACTGGGTCGGCCTGCGTGTGGTGCCCATTGTCATGGCCGGCGAGATCTTCATGGGCATCTACTTCAACCTCTCTTTCTGGTACAAGCTGACCGACCAGACGTGGTGGGGCGCCGTTCTCAGCGCCGCAGGGGCCATCGTGATGATTGCCATCAACATCCTCTTTGTGCCCACTCACGGCTACATGGCCTGTGCCTGGGGCATCTTCTGCGGCTATGGCACGTCGATGCTGCTCTCGTATGTTGTCGGACAGAAGAAGTACCCCATCGCCTATCCGATGAAGGACATCGTCCTCTACGTCCTGCTGGCTGCCCTCCTCTACGGCTGCTCGTTCCTGACGTCGCGGCTGCCCGTGGCACTGCAGCTGGTTGCCGGCACCCTGCTGCTCCTGCTCTTCGTGGCCTATATCGTCCGCCGTGACCTTCCCCTCAGCAGCATCCCCATCGTCAATCGCCTTGTAAGGAAAAAATGATGCTCGTCCTCCTGCTGCTTCTGCTCCTCTTCGTCGGCTGCGGAGCGCCATGCCCGTGGAGCAGGAGGGGGGCACGGTCTTCATCCACGATGACAATGTCCGGCTCATCAACCTCAGGGGGCACGGCCCGCTGAAGCAGGGCACCTATTCCACCTGGCATCCGTCAGGGCGATACGTGGCCTTTGCCTCATGCCAGACCCACCAATGTTTCTCCGTTGCCGACAGCCAGCCCATCGAGGTTTATGACACCGCCTCCGACATCATCCTGATGGACCTCGAGACAGGCGGAATCACGGCTCCGCCCTTCCTCAACACAGCTGAGGTGTGGGAGACCTTCCCCACCTGAAGCCCCGACGGACACACCCTCTACTATTGCGCAGCCGACAGCGTCCAGCCCATGCCCGAAGCCCGTGGACGCCTGTGCTATCGGCTGATGGCTGTTGATTTCAACCCCGCGACAGGAACGTTCCTTCAGGAGACGAACAGACTTATCATCAAGACTACAGACGGCAGACGGCAGACTTCAGACTATCAGACTTCAGACGTTTCCTCATGCGGAGGGTGAGCCCGTGCCGGCGCTCTATCACGATGCGCTCGCCAGCCCCACGCCGGCGACACCCTGAACCGGCCTCACATAAGCGTTGGGCATGGATTTCGATGACGTTGACGAACGTCGTTACAGATTAACAAATAAAAGGGGGCTTCTGCATGCCAACGCCCCCTTTCTACATTCAGGAAGGGGGCTTCCACACGAGGGAAGGAGGGACGTGCAAGAAAGGCGGAATAGTACAATAGCACGATAGTACGGTAGCAAATCCACGCGCACGCGCGCATATATTTATTTATAATGTAAGTTTGTCTTAAGAAAATACTTTTTCGCCAGATGCTTGGTCTGTGCGCGTAGCCCAATGGGCTGTTGGCGCAGCGTTTAACGCTACGAACACAGCGTTTAACGTTGTGGACACACCACAGTTTAACCCAAATCGGTCGTTAGGATTTATGTCAGATTAGTATTTGTTTCGAGCAGATTATTCAAATCGATGTCGAAGGCGTAGCGAGCTACGACGAGACAACGATGTGGACAAGATGCCGAAAGAAATGCTGATATGGCATGAATAGACTGAAAAAGATAAGAACAACAGTCGACCTAATGACCGATTTGGGTTTAACGTAAGCTTGAGGTATAATGGTCGTTTGTTCTAACTCTGCCTCCGGCGGGGGTGGTTACGATTTGACAGGCATCAAAAAGGCGATTTTTCGCGCGGCAAAAAGTTAAAAATTCACTTATTTTGGGGCATTTTTATAAAATAATGGTAGGCGAACGCATTTTTTTAAGGTTTTTTTTGTTTTTCCCGCGAAGTCGTCTTATATTTGCGACCAATTGTTTGAGGTAGAAAGGATAGTAACAAATTATAAATTCATGTTTAACTCAAATCAAATTTTTATGAAAGGAAAATTGATGACGTTATTGGCCTGCTTCCTGATGGTGGCAGGTGTGGTAACGGCTCAGAACCAGAAGGTCACTGGTGTGGTCACCAGCGCAACCGATGGCGAGCCTGTTATTGGAGCATCGGTGGCCGTGAAGGGTATCGCTACCCTTGGCGCTATCACCGATCTCGACGGTAAGTTTGAAATCTCCGGCGTGCCCAGCACGGCTAAGACGCTGGTGATTTCGTACGTTGGCATGGAGACGAAGGAAGTTGCCATTCGTCCCTATGTGAAAGTGGAATTAGAAGAAGATGCCGAGGCTCTGGAGGAGGTCATCGTCCAGGCCTTCGGTACGGCCAAGAAAAGCGCCTTCACGGGTTCTGCCGCTGTGGTGAACGCCGAGAAGCTGGCCGACGTGCAGACCGCTGCCGTCACCAACGCCCTGGCCGGTAAGGTTGCCGGTGTGCAGCTGACCAGCAGCAACGGTGCCCCGGGTGCCAAGAGCACCATCCGCATCCGTGGTTTCAGCTCCATCAACGCCGGCCAGGACCCCCTGATCATCGTTGACGGTGCCCCCTACGACGGCGACATCTCCAACATCAACACCGCCGACATCGAGAGCATGACCGTCCTGAAGGACGCTGCCTCGAACGCCCTGTACGGCGCCCGCGGTGCCAACGGTGTCATCATGATCACCACCAAGCAGGCCAAGAGCGGCGACGCCGTCGTCACTTTCGACGCCAAGTACGGCCAGAACACCCGCGCCCTGCAGCAGTACAACGTGATCACCGACCCCGCACAGTACTACGAGATGCACTACGCAGCCGTCAACAACTACAACATCGCCCAGGGCATGAGCGCCGGCGCCGCCTGGCAGAAGGCCAACAACAACCTCTTCGGCGACCAGGGTAGCGGCGGTCTCGGCTACAACGTCTATACCATCCCCGAAGGCCAGTACCTCATCGGCCAGAACGGCAAGCTCAACCCCAACGCCACCCTTGGCCACATCGTCACCTCGAACGGCCAGGACTTCTGGGCCATCCCCGACGACTGGGCTAACGTGGGCTACCGCACGGGCAACCGTCAGGAGTACAACGCCTCCGTGGCCTCGGCTAACGAGAAGAGCAGCTTCTTCGCCTCTCTCGGCTACCTGAACAACGAAGGTATCACCGAAGGTTCCGACCTCAACCGTCTGACCGGCCGTCTGCGTGCCGAATATCAGGCCAAGAAGTGGATGAAGGTGGGCGGCAACATGAGCTTCACCAAGTTCAAGAGCCACTTCCTCAACAACAACGGCAGCGAGACCTCCAGCGGTAACATCTGGGCCTTCACCTCGCAGATGGCTCCCATCTATCCCATCTACGTCCGCACGGTCGATTACGCCCGCGACAAGGACGGCAAAATCATCAAGGATGCCAGCGGCAAGCCCGTCATCAACGGCTATCCCATCTACGTCGATGCCAACGGCCACCAGGTCATGGACTATGGTAACGGTGTGCTCGACGACGGCGGCACGCCCGGCATGTCACGTCCCTTCATCAGCGACGCTAACCCCATCATGGACAACCGTCTGAACATGAACGAGAACGAAGGCAATGCCAACACCGGCAGCGGCTTCATGGACATCACCTTCGCCCCGGGCCTCGTCCTCACCGTCAACGGCACCTACGCCCTCGACGAGACACGCGGCAAGTACTACTACAACCCCTTCTACGGCCAGTTCGACACCACGGGCGGCACCATCGAGGTCTATCACACCCGCTCCTATTCGTACAACCTCCAGCAGCTGCTCAACTACACCTTCACGCTGGGCAAGTACAACAACTTCAACCTCATGGCCGGTCACGAGTACTACCAGAGCCGCTACTACGAGCTCTATGCCACCAAGCACCAAATGTTCTCGGGCAGCGACCGCGAACTGAACCGTGCCGTCGTCGATAACGCCGGCGCAGGCTCCTACAACAGCATGTACAACAACGAAGGCTACTTCGGCCGTATCCAGTACGACTACGACGGCCGCTACTTCGGCAGCGCCAGCATCCGTCGCGACGCCTCCTCACGCTTCGACCCGCAATACCAGTGGGGTACCTTCTGGAGCGTCGGCGGCGCATGGCTCATCAACAAGGAAGCCTTCATGCAGGGTGTCAACTGGGTTGACGAACTCAAACTCAAGGCCTCTATCGGCTCACAGGGTAACGACAACATCAGCAACTTCCTCTTCACCGACCGCTACAGCATCTCCAACTCCGACGGCAAGGTGGGTGTCGCCTTCTCGGGCAAGGGTACCCGCGACATCACGTGGGAAACCAACACCAACTTCAACGCCGGTGTCGAGTTCAGCCTCTTCAAGCGCCTGAGCGGAGGCATCGAGTACTTCAAGCGCAACACCACCAACATGCTCTACAGCTTCTCCGTGGCTCCCTCGGCCGGTTACACCAGCTACTGGGACAACGTCGGTGACATGTACAACAGCGGCGTCGAGCTCGAACTCAACCTCAACCTCATCCGCACCAAGAAGGTGCAGTGGGACATCTTCGCCAACGCCACCACGCTGAAGAACAAGATCACCTATCTGGACGAAGCCAAGAAGACCACCCACTTCTGGGACCTCGACGGCAACAAGTACTTCGGCTACAGCAGCGGCAACAACGCCATCACCGAAGGCCAGGGCCTCTACAGCTGGTACATGGCCGCCTCTGCAGGCGTTGACCAGAAGACCGGCGAAGCCCTCTGGTACTACAACAAGGCCATCTACGAGAACTACGCCAATCAGATTGGCGACGGCAGCGTCAAAGAAGCGGTCTATGCCCTCTGGGACGGTTCGGGCAACTACGTCTCCGATGACGAAGAAGTCAAGTTTGCCGTCGGTGCCGATGGAAATAAGATTGTCCTTACCCAGATTTCCGAGGTCAAGAAGAACAACGATGGCCAGTATGTCGATTCCTACGGCAACGTCTATGACGAAAGTTTCAAGGGAGCCTTCGTCGATGGTTGGGGCAACAAGTACTCGAAAAACGACAATGGCGCATACGTCGATGCCAATGGTACCAAGTTTGGCGACACCTCTAAGTTCCAGACCGGCCACAGCGTTGAGACCACCGCCAAGTACTCCGAGGCTACCTATTACATTGCCAACAAGAGCGCTATCCCCGACGTCTATGGCGGCTTCGGCACCAGCCTGCAGGCCTACGGCTTCGACTTCAGCGTCAACTTCAGCTATCAGATTGGCGGTTGGGGCTACGACGGCACCTACGCACGCTTCATGGCTCCTCCCACGGGCAGCAACGCCGGCTACAACTTCCACGTCGATGCCCTCCAGGCCTGGACGAAGGACAACCCCAGCCAGACCGTCCCCCGCTGGCAGTATGGCGACATCAACTCGTCCTCTACTTCCACGCGCTTCCTGACGAAGGCCAGCTATCTCAACATCGAGAACATCGCCCTGGGCTACACACTGCCCGCTCGCTGGACCCGCAAGGCCCTCATCAACAGCGCCCGCTTCTACGTCACGGCCGACAACCTCTGGTACTGGTCTGCCCGTCAGGGCTTCGACCCCCGTCAGGGCTACACCGGCTCCAACGCTACCAACTACTCACCGATGCGTTCCGTCTCCGGCGGTGTAACGCTTAAGTTCTAATCTGACATTAACCAACAAATGGTATAATATATAAAAAGGAATAGAATATGAAAAATATAACGAAGATTTTCACTCTCCTTGCCCTTGCCGGAATGGCATTTGCAAGCTGCATCGAGGAACCCGTGCTCCAGTCCTCCACCGCTACGGCGGAGCAGATCGGCGCTTCCTCCTCGGCATTGGAAGCATCGGTGGCCGGCATCCCCGCCCAGATGTCTAAAGGCTATCTGGTCTATGGCGAGCAGAACGACGAGACCGACATGGCCTATCCTGCCCTGATGATTGCCCAGACAGAGCTCCTCGGCGACATGTTCCCCCTCGGCTCCAACTCGGGCTACGACTGGTACCGCTCCTACAACACGTTCGAGAGCGGCACGGGCTACCAGTACGTCCGCACCTACATCCCCTGGCGCACACTCTACATGTTCGTGAAGAGCGCTAACGACGTCATCGGTGCAGTGAACGTGAACGACTCAACCCTTAACAATGACGTCAAGGGCCTGGCCGGCATCGCCTACGCCAGCCGCGCGCACGCCTACTACCTCCTCGGCGTCTTCTACGAGCCTGAGGACAACATCTACACCGACGTCAAGTCGCTCCTCGGCCTCACCGTGCCCATCGTCACGCCCGAGACCACCGGCGATGAAATCAAGAACAACCCCCGCGCTAAGCACGCTGATCTCGTCAAATTCATCCTCGATGACCTCGACATTGCCCAGGAGTGTCTTTCGAAATACAAGCCTGAGTCGAAATACTATCCTGACTCTGCTGTGGTACTCGGCCTGAAGGCGAAGGTCTATATGTGGGACAAGCAGTATGACAAGGCTGCCGAGTATGCCCGCCGTGCCATCAATGCCTCCGGTGCCACCCCGCTGACCGCCGCTGAGCTCACCGACCTCAACACCGGCTTCAACACCATCAAGAAAGCCTGGATGTGGGCCTTCAAATACAGCCCCGAGAACATGGAAAACCTGGCCAACTTCACGGGCTGGGTGTCCGGCGAAGCCGACTGGGGCTACGCCTCCCTGACCTGCCCGGGCATCAACGCCAACCTCTACGCCAAGATCAGCGACACGGACTACCGCAAGAAGCTCTGGCTCGACCCCGACCGCAGCAAGTTCAAGTACGAGACCTGCCGCGACCAGGCCTTCCTCGACGCCGCTCCTGACTACTTCTCGCTGAAGTTCCGCTGCGTCGGCGGCGATTACAAAGACTACACCGTGGGCGGCGCCTGCGACGTGCCCGTCATGCGCGTGGAGGAGATGTACCTCCTCGAGGCTGAAGCCGTCGGTCTGAGCAAGAGCGTTGGCGAAGGCATGGCCCTCCTCAACACCTTCATGAAGACCTACCGCGACCCCGAGTACAACAAGAACATCACCGACCAGCGCGAGTTCCAGCTCGAGGTCCTCACTCAGGAGCGCATCGAGTTCTGGGGCGAAGGTAACGCCTTCCCCAACGCCAAGCGCATCAAGCCCGACGTCATCCAGAACTACGAAGGCACCAACGCCCCCAACGACAACTTCAAGATCAACTGCAAAGGCATGAAGCCCAACTGGAACTTCGTCATCCCCCGCACCGAGATCGAGAACAACAACGCCATTTCCAAGGCGCAGAACAACCCCGACCCCGCCAAGACCGTCGTAGGCCCCACGCCTGAAGGTACCTTTGCTCCGGGCAACAACTAATTCGATGGACAGATTCGATAAACCATTAAAAGTACTAAGATTATGAAGAAAATCAATAAATATCTGTTTGGAGCCTTCGCAGCTCTCTTCACCGCAGGTCTTTTCTCCTGCGTGGAACAGGCTCCGGAGTACATTCCCGGTGAAGCTGACCAGGCCGGCTGCAAGGGCATCTACTTCCCCACACAGGAAGCTGCCGCCGACCACACGGTTGACCCCACCATGGAGCGCGTCATTACTATCACCATCTCGCGCGACAGTCTGAAAGGTGCAGGTATCACCGACCCCCTACCCGAAATTGAGGTACCCCTCGTCAGTTCAGACACCACGGGTGTCTTCGTCGTGCCCGATTCGGTGAAATTCGCTGCCGGACAGCAGGAGGCTACCTTCAACGTCACCTTCGAAAAGGCAAAAACGGCTGTCAAGTATCCCCTGAACATCGCCGTCACGGACGCGCAGTATGGCTCGGCGTATAACAGCACCTCCAACTACATCGACCTCTCCGTGTTCTGCGTGGAGTGGAAGTACTTCCTGAAAGAAGACGGTTCGGAAAAAGCCCTGTTTACCTACGTTCAGGACTGGTGGGGCGAAACGCACCAGTTCTATATGAAGTACTACGAGGTGGACGGCGTCCGTCATTGTGTGACGGAGTCCCTTCCCGCCGAAGTGGAAAATGAGGATGGAACCGTAGAAACCGTCTACGGCATCTGGGGCACAGGTGCCGAATATGAAATGGAATTCATCTGGAACTCAAATAACAACTACGTATCCGTTCCCTATCAGAACATGGGGTTCGAAAACGGCAGTAACGGATTCATCCATTTCTGTAGTGAGGATAGTTACTATAAGTTCCACAATGGCGATGACTATTACAAATCAAATGGCTATGCCGATGCTTTTGATTGGTTAGTCAAAAAATATCCTGAAGAGGCTTGTTATTACGATGGACATGGTGGTTTCTACTTCTTTATGTACTATCTGCCCCCTCAGGACAATCCTAGCTTTGCAAAGAAAGCCTATTCCTGGGGCTCTTCTGAAATGGCTATTGCCGATGGTTATGTCCGCGTTGACTACAGCATCGACGTAGAAGCAGGCGAGACCGTTGACGGCGTTGTTCCCGTCGAGTTCACACTGGGCACCGATGTTGACACCGTGAAGTACGTCATCGTGGAAGGTGAGTTGAACGCCAGCGGCCTAAAGCGCGTGGTCAACAACATCGCCGAGAACAAGGCCGAGAACGTGGTTACCTTCAAGGCCGAGGAGCAGACCGACACCATCATCGGCATCCAGGCCGAAAAGACAGGCGTCTATAGCATCGTTGCCCTCACCATCATCAAGGGCGAGGTGAAAGAGTCTGCCAGCACCAGTTTCACCTATGTAACGCTGGACGATAAGGACGAGTATGCCGCCGTCGTCACCGTGGCCACCGAGCCCACGTCGGCCATGTACGAACATGTCGGCCTCAACGCCATCAACTCATTCGGCTACTTCGTCTATGGCAAGGACCTCACCGAGGTGAAGGTCGGCGTCTTCAAGACCGCCGATGTCCAGGCCAAGGGCGCCGAGGCTCTCGCAGCCTCCATCAAGACCGCTCTCAGCGACTCCATTGTGAACATCATCAACGGCACGGGCTATGCCACCCTCGCCACGGGTCTCGATGCCCTGACGTCCTACTCCGTGGTGGTCTATGCCACAAACGGCTACAACAGCACCGTCGTCACGGCTGAGTACGAGACCGACGGCTTGCCCAACGAGCCCACTGGCATCACGGGCACCTATACCTATGCCTACTTCTGGGAGGGTGATGATCCTGGCCTGGCCCTGCTCATCAACCCCAACTACGAGAACACCTACGCCATCAACAACTGGGGCGGCGGCATCGACATGAACTTCGTCTGGGACAAGGAGACCAACAAGTGCATCGTCAAGGATCAGTTCACCGGTTATGTCCACAGCACCTATGGTGACGTCTGGGTTGACGAACTGGGCGACTATGCTGGGAACTACGAGAGATTCGGCCAGAGCTACTACGACCCCGAGACCGAGACCTTCCACTTCAACGTCATCTACTACGTAAGTGCAGGAAACTTCCCCGACTACGGCGAGGAACTCTTTGCTCTGGACAGCCAGGCCGAGGCTAACGCCCGTCGCCTGCTGAGCTTCAGCGCTCCCGCCAACAAGGTGAAGGCTGTCGGTGCCCACGGTGGCAGCTTCAAGCCCGAGCGCAACCCGCAGACCGTTGCCTTCAAGACCGTCGCCATCGAGCGTCCTGCCCGCAAGGCCAACCGCTTCTCCGCTCCCGTGAAGTTGGACAACAGCATGCTCAAGTTCTAAGGGAATCCCCCTTTCCCATAACCATAGCCTCGGCAGCGTGTCTGCCGAGGCTATTTCATTGTCATCCCACACACAACGTTAAACGCTGTCATCATAACGTTAAACGCTGCTTCAAAGCCTCCCCCGTCCCCTCCTAAAGGAGGAGGGAAGGTTAGGGGTTAGGGGTGAGGGGCGAGGGGTTAGAGTTGTTTGCTACGCCAGCTTTGACCCTAACCTCTAACCTCTAACCCTTAACCCATAACCTCTAACCAAATCCCCTATCTTCCATTTAAAAAAATTGTCACTTGTGCCAACTTTTTTAAATAGATATTTGAAAAATCGCAAAAAAGCAGTACTTTTGCAGTGAAAAGTTGGCACATATGCCAAAAATTTACAATGGAAAGTTATGGAAATAAAACGTGACAATTATCTTCGCCAGCTGTTAACGGCCCGACGAAACGGGCTCGTAAAGATTGTAACTGGCCCACGACGTTGTGGGAAGTCATACCTTCTGACCGAACTCTTTCATCATCATCTCCTATTAGAAGGAGTGGATGAACGCCATATCATAGAAGTCTCGCTTGACGACCGAATGAACAAGGCATTAAGGGATCCGGACGAGATGTTGGCCTACATTCATTCACAGATTCTCGATGAACAGTTGTACTATATCGTGATTGACGAAGTGCAGCTAATGAGCGAATTCGTCGATGTTCTGAATAGCCTGCTCCACATTAAAAATGCCGAAATCTACGTTACGGGCAGCAACTCGCGCTTTCTGGCCTCCGACATCGCTACGGAATTCCGTGGACGGGACTATCAGATTCGCATCCATCCGCTTAGCTTTTCGGAATACTACGCTGCGACCGAATTAGACAAAGAAAAGGCATGGAAGGAGTATTACACGTATGGCGGAATGCCGCAAATACTCTCCTTCCAGACGGACGCCGAGAAGATGCGATATCTGCACAATCTTTTCCAGACGGCATACCTCTCGGACATCCTGGAACGCTACAGGCTCAAAAACGGAATGGAACTGAACACGCTTTTGCGTATCATTGCATCGTCCATCGGCTCGCCATGCAACCCCTCCCGTATTGCCGACACCTTCAAGACGGTGGAACGTCTGCCCGTCAGCAGCCAGACACTTTCCCGTTATCTGGATGCTCTCTCCGATGCATTCCTGATAAGCAAGGCGGAGAGATACGACGTAAAAGGCCGGAAGTACATTGGGACGCTGTCAAAGTATTATTTTGAGGACGTGGGCATACGAAATGCCGTCATCGGTTTCCGCCAGCAAGAAGAAAGCCATCTGATGGAAAACATCATCTACAACGAACTCCGTATAAGAGGGTATCAGGTTGATGTGGGCAATGTGGAACTCAGGCAGCGGAACGAAGATGGGAAAACCGTCCGCAACCGGCTGGAAGTCGATTTCATAGCCAACCAGGGAAACTTACGGCTGTATATTCAGTCGGCGCTGTCTATCCCTGACCGTGAGAAGATGGCTCAGGAAAGCCGCTCCCTGAACGCCATCAACGACTCCTTCAGAAAAGTCATTATCGTCAGGGATGACATTCAGCCCTGGTACAACGAGCAAGGCATCCTCATCCTCGGCCTCATGGATTTTCTCCTTGACGAGAACATGTTACAGAGCTGAACCATGTCAGGTTATCCATCTTTAACATACAACACAAAACGCTTCTTTAACGTTGTTTTAGGCTTTTTCCTTTGTTCTTTCAAATATCTTCGCTACCTTTGCACATTAACAACCCAAATAAAAAACGACAACATCTGATATGAACCGAAAAGTCACTCCCATCTTGCTGGCAGCAGGGCTGCTGGTGAGCGCTTGCGCCGACAGACTGGACGTTACGGCCACATCGCCTGACGCAACTGCGGGTACGGCTACCCGAAGTAAAAAAATCATCAACACCTCCGAGCAGTCCCGTCCGGGAGTGCTGCTGCTGAAGCTCTCTGAAATCCCTTCGGACGAGGTGCGGGCAAAGCTGATGGGCTGCGGCCTCGAAGACCTGCAGCCCGTGTTCCCCTCCACGCCGGGCAAGGAGGAGCTGGAGCGCCGTTTCGGCCTCGACCGCTGGTACGAGGCCACGCTGTCTGACAGCCAGACAGCCGACCAGACGGCCAATGCCCTCTGCGCTTTCAACGAAGTGGAAACTGTGCAGTTCGACGAAATCTTCCGGAACGAAGAGAGCGAATACGTCTTCCCCGTCTCCGAAGCCGAGATGAGTTCCCCCGCCGCCACCCGTGCTGCTGAGGACCTCCCCTTCAACGACCCCCTGCTGCGCTACCAGTGGGGATTCATCAACATAGGCGATGTCTCCCAGGCCGAGGACATCTACAAGGGCGCCGACATCAACGTGAAGAACGTGTGGAAGAACCTCTGCGGCGGCGACCCCGACATCATCGTGGCCGTGGTGGACGAAGCCGTCAAGTACAACCACCCCGACCTTGCCGCCAACATGTGGGTGAACGAAGCGGAGAAGAACGGCAAGCCCGGCGTCGATGACGACGGCAACGGCTATGTCGATGACATCTACGGCTACAACTTCGTCAGGAACGGCGAGCTGCACTGGGACGGCGAGGGCAACACAGGCCACGGCACCCATTGCGCCGGCACCATCGCAGCGGTCAACAACAACGGCATCGGCGTGTGCGGCGTGGCCGGAGGCACGGGCAAAGGCGACGGCTGCCGCATCATGAGTTGCCAGATTTACGACCAGAAGGATGGCGGCAACGCAAGAACCGTGGCCAAGGCCATCAAGTATGCAGCCGACATGGGCGCCTCCATCATCTCCTGCTCCTTCGGCTACACCGGCGGCACGTACAAGTCCGACGCCGCCTACCGCAACGGCAACAACAAGACGAATCAAGTGGAATATGATGCCCTGAAGTACTTCGAGGCCACCAAGAACAACCCCGTGGTGGATGGCGGCATACCCATCTTCGCCGCGGGCAACGACGGCGACCCCTACGCCACCTACCCCGGTGCCCTCTACGACATCATCAGCGTCTCGGCCTTCGGCCCCGACTACCTGCCCACCTACTACACCAACTACGGCCCGGGATGCAACATCGTCGCCCCGGGCGGTGAGTATTACCACAAGGTAAACAACAGCTATCCCCCCGAGTGCATGATTCTCTCGTGTTACCCCTCGGAGTTGGGCGACTCCTGGGACGTCCGGGACAAAGACTATTCCTACAGCCAAGGCACGTCCATGGCCACGCCCCACGTGAGCGGTGTGGCTGCCCTCGCACTCTCCTACGCCAAGAAACTCGGCAAGACGTTCACCGCCAAAGAGTTCAAGGAGCTCCTGCTCAGCTCGGCCAACGACTTCGACAGCCGTCTGAAGGGCGAGAAGAAACTCTACAACCAGACACTCAACCTCGGCAACTACCGCAAGCAGATGGGCACCGGCTCCATCGACACCTACATCTTCATGATGCAGATCGAGGGCATCCCCTGCCTGACGGCCGAGATAGGGCGCAACCAGTGGATTGACGTTTCGCAGTACTTCGGCACCTCGTCCGTCAACCTCACCTACCTGGGCGAACCGGGCAAGGAAGAGGGCCAGGTGCTCTGCGAAGTCTCCGACGAAGACCGCGCCTCGCTGGGCCTCCAGCAAGACCCCTATATGCAGTACGGCAAGCTCTACATCTATCCGACCAAGATAGGCTCGGGCAAGGTGAAAGTCCGTGCCATAGCCGGCGGCAGCATCATCGGCGGCGACGAGGCCATCGGCGGCATGGAGATGACGCAGGAGGTATCCATCATCTCGCGCTCGTTCAAGTCCGCCACCGGAGGATGGCTGTAGAATTAGGAATTAGGAATTAAGAATTAAGAATTAAGAATTGAGTATTAAGAAGATGAAGAAGATAGTTCACAGTGCATCCTATGGCATGGCATTCTTGTTCGTGCTGGCGCTCATCGGCTGCAAGCCGCATGAGCCGGCTGAGGACCCGACAGCCAAGATGGCCGCTGCCCTTGCAGGGACGTGGAATCTCATCAGCATTACCGAGACACGCTCCGTCACCATCGGCAGCGAGGCCGTCGATGTCTATGTCGTCTTCGAAACCGACGCTCCAGCCGCTACCCGTGCCGACAAAGACCAGTCACCCTCGTCATCGACGGGGACTTTCACGCTCCACCAGATGCTGGGCACCGGACGCTTCCGCACCTTCCGCGGCACGTGGACGCTGACCAGCACGCTCCTTACCGGCACCTACAGCAACGGCACACCCTGGGGAGCCCAGTACGAGGTGACGTTCGACGATGCCGACAGCCGCCTCACGCTGACTGCGCCCACCGAGACCTGCATCTACACCCGTGTCAACGCCCTCCCGTCCGAACTCTAAATGAAAGCCCGTCTCATCGGCTGCCTATGCTGCATGGCACTTGTCGCATTGCGGATGAGTGCCGTACCAGCCTTGCGCATCCCCATCACGGTGACGCAGCCCGACGGACGCCCCATCACCGTCGTCCTCACCGGCGACGAGTGGTGCCACTTCTACACCACCGCCGACGGCAAGCCCGTCTATCAGACCGAACAGGGCTACTTCGTACCCTACACCCCCTTCCAGCTGGCCATGCTGCACGAGCGAAGCCAAGCACGCAGGCAGCTCAACCGACGAACGAGGCCAGAGCAGAACAGCCAAGATAGTCAGCGCCTATTGAATATTCCAGATAATCCAGACAATCCAGATAGTCCGAGCAGTCTGCGGCCTCCCCTCCGCCAGCAGGCACGAAGGGGGCCCTCCGGCACGCAGCGGGTGCTGGTCATCCTGGCCGAGTTCAGCGACAAGAAGTTTTCAAGCAAAGACCCCAATGCCACCTTCATGCAGCACCTGGGCGGCGAGAACTACAAAGGCAGCGGCTACGGCAGCGCCCGCGACTACTTCGTGGCGCAGTCCGACGGGATGTTCACGCCGCAGTTCGACGTCTATGGCCCCTACACGGCCTCCAAGGAGATGAAGTACTACGGCGGCAACGACAGCGAGGGCTACGACGAACACGCCGGAGACCTCATCGCCGAGGTGCTGAAGCTGGGCAACAAGGACATCAACTTCCGCGACTACGACACCGACGGCGACGGCGTGGTTGATTTCTGCTACGTCATCTATGCCGGCTACGGCGAGGCGCAAGGCGGCGGGGACAACACCATCTGGCCTCACCAATGGACGCTCGCCGACGCCACGGGGTCGGCGCTGAAGCTCGACGGCGTGCAGGTCAACGCCTATGCGTGCAGCAACGAGCTGCATGGCCATAGCGGCACCACGCTCGACGGCATCGGCACCATCTGCCACGAGTTCGGCCACTGCCTGGGACTGCCCGACTTCTACGACACGTCCGACGACGGCGGCAACTTCGGCATGAGCGTCTGGAGCATCATGGACTACGGCTGCTACAACGAGAACGGCAACACCCCCGCCGGATACACCGCCTACGAAAAGGAGTTCCTGGGTTGGATGGACATCGAGACCATCGACACCGAGCAGGCGCTCACCCTGCGCCCCACCGCCGACGGCGGCAAGGCCTACCGCATCGTCACCGGCGAGAACACCGACGAGTACTTCCTCATCGAGAACATCCAGAAGCAGGGCTGGAACCGCGGCGCCTACGGCCACGGACTGCTCATCACCCATGTTGACTACAAGGCCTCGGCCTGGGCGGAGAACACCGTCAACAGCGGCGACATCCAACGCATGACCATCGTGCCCGCCGACGGCAGCCGGGTGAAGAGCGTCCGCAGCTGGGGCGGCGACCTCTACCCGGGCAGCACGGGCAACACCGAGTTCACCGACTACTCGACGCCCGCCTCGCTCTCCAACCAGCACCTGCCGCTCAGCAAGCCCATCACCGACATCAGAGAGGAGAACGGCATCGTCACATGCCATTTCATGAAAGGCTGCGGCGAGACCACCACGGCCCTCGCCGCCTCGGCGGTCACCCCCTACTCCTTCACCGCCCGCTGGAACGAGCGCTACGGCACCGACGAGTATGTCGTGGAGTTCTATCGCATCCGCGGCACCTACCCCGCCGACCGCAGCCTGTGGACAACGGAGCTCTTCACCGAGCAGGGCGAGCTGTTCCACACCGCCCACACCACGACGCTGAAGATGACGGCCACCAATCTCGAGGGCAATCAGCTCTACTGCTACCGCGTGCGCTGCCGCACGGACGGCGTCCTCTCCAACTACTCCAACCTCATCTACGTGCTGACAGAGGCCGACGGCGGAGACCTGCCGGCACCCCAGCTGCTGAACCCCATCGCACAGGGCGACTCCAGCTTCACCCTCGTCTGGCATCCCGTGGAGGGGGCACACTACATCGTGGAGTACGAGCAGCAGGCCTCCGTCCCGGAGACGGAAGAGATGGCCGAAGGGCAGCTCATCCTGTCCGAACACTTCGACCACGTAACCCCTTCGGGCGGCGACATCAGCCGCGTGCTCGACCTCTACACCGACACGGCCGACTGGCGAGGCTCCGAGGTGCACGCCCAGGAGGGCTGCGTGCTGCTGGGCTCGCAGGAGAAGAACGGCTACCTCATCACCCCCGTCCTCCCCTGCACCGAGGGCATGGTCACCGTGGAGTTCTCCGTCCGCCGCTACAGCACCGACGACAAGCAGCCCATCTTCCACGTCTGCCTGGCCACGGACGCCAGCTCGTCCGTCTATATCGACCAGATTGGCGGCTACGTCACCGACGACGACTTCAAGAACTACTACTGCGTGCTCGGTCCCCTCGACACCGGCTCCTACATCGCCTTCATCAGCAACAGCGAACAGGGCCGTGGCGACACCCCACGCGTCTGTTTCGACAACCTCAGCATCTACTGGGGCGACCGCCGCGAGGAGGACAGCGCCGCACCCGCCGCCAGGCTGAAATCCATCACCACCTCCGCCCGACAGTATGCCGAGACGGCCGACACCAGCCTCACCTTCCTGTCTATGGAGCCCGGCAACTACGTCTGCCGCGTGCGGGCCGTCAGAGGCGACACCTTCTCCCCCTATTCCGCCGCCCACTCCGCCATCGTCGGCACCTCGACATTCGAGGTCGATGGCATGAACTTCGAAATCATTTCGCTCGACCGCCACACCGTCCAGCTGCTCCCCCCTGCCAAAGGGCACTACCAGGGCGACATCGTGGTGCCAGACTCGTTGGCCTTCGAAGGCGTCACCTACACCGTCACCGCCCTGGCCGACAGCGCCTTCCGCGGCTGCACGGAGCTGACGTCCGTCACCGTCCCGCCCACCGTCGCCTTTGCCGGCAGCAAGCTCTTCAAGGGCTGCATCGCGCTGGGATGGGTCGATTGGCAATGCGAGGCGGCCATCGACTCCACAGCCTTCATCGGCACAGCCGCCAACACGCTCCTCTATGTCACCGGCGACACCGAGGTGACATCCGCCGACGCCATCGTCATCCGCGACGGCGTGGCCGACAGCGTCACGCTCTATATCAACAGCCCCTTCCTCGCCCCGCGCCCCTTCACCGCCCGCTACATCCGCTATCAGAAGGACTTCAGCCAGCACACCGCCGTGGGCCGTCCGTCAGGATGGGAGACCATCGTGCTGCCCTTCGACGTCCAGCGGGTGGAGCACGAGACACGCGGCATCCTCACCCCCTTCGGCATCAGCGGCTCCGACCACCACTTCTGGCTGGGGCGCTATGGCGAATGGGAATTCAAGTACGCCCAGGAAATCAAGGCCAACGTCCCCTACATCATCGCCTTCCCCAACAGCGACGCCTACGCCACCGACGACTGCCTTGGCGGTGTCGTCACCTTCAGCGCCGAGGATGCCCTCGTGCACGCCACGCTCGACGTGCCGCCCGCAGAGGGCACCAACTTCTCCTTCGTACCCGTCTATAGAAAAGTCTATCGTCAGGCCGGACGCTATATGCTGAACGCCTACGACGAGTCGCACGCCTCCATCCTCCCGGGCAGCGAGTTCCAGCCTAACGCCATGTCCGTCCGCACCTTCGGTGCCTACATGCAGCTGGTCGGACGCACGGCAGCCCCCGAGCGACTGCCCATCCGTCTCGAAGCCGATGACGACGCCCCCCTCGCCCCCACCGACGAGGCAGCGAGCCCCATCTACCACATCGACGGACGCCCCGCCCTCCCCCACGACGATGCCCGTCGCGACAACCCATATCCCCACCCAGGCATCTACATCACCCATGGAAAGAAATACCTCATCCGATAAGTCGTCCCTCCCCGTCCCCGTGCTGAGGGGGAAGCGGCGCCGGGAGGCCCTCACCCTCCTGCTGCTGCTCCTCGCCACGGCATGCCAGCGGCTCACCATACCCGTCATCACGGGCACCCGCATCCACGAGGTCGAGCCCGCCGTCGTCGAGGTCACCGCCACCGTCACCGCCAGCCAGATTGACGAGTGCGGCATCTGCTACAGCACCACCAACACCTCCCCCACCCCCGAGCACAACGACGGCATCATCTACGCCCGGATGGACGGCGACCAGCTGCAGGCACGCGCCACGCTGGCCGCCCACACCACCTACTACATCGCCGTCTTCGCCACCAACGATGCCGGCCGCACCGTCAGCTCCACCGCCCTCAAGTTCACCACCTCGCACGTCACCCCCACCCTGTCAGACAACCCCCTTCCTGGAATATAACTTTAAAACCACACACTATGGCTAAGAAAAAGAACATCGTCCCCCTCCGGCCCGAAAACACCATGCCAGAGGACGACAACCGCTCCTTCGACAAAGTTTACCGTCAGATTGAAGAGAGAATCTCGGAAATGAGTGAAGACGAATTGCGCAGCGTACTCTTAGAAATGTTGTCCGGCATGAAAGAGTACACCGAATCCTTCGGCGACGACGAGGATTTCGACGACGAGGATTTCGACGACGAGGAGGAAGAGGAATTTGACGATGAAGAATATGATGAGGAGGAGGACGGCAGCTTTGACGACGAAGACTATCTGTTGGGCCTGAAGCTTCCAGAGAGCAAATTCATCGGGAAGTCCAAACGCGAGTTCCTCATCCGCATCAAGCTGAACGATGCCCCCGCGGGCATCTGGCGCGAGCTCGTCGTACCCTCCAACATCACGCTCGAGCTGCTCGCCTTCGTGCTCATCGACGCCATGGGCTGGATGCATGAACACCTCTACCAATTCATCGGGACGGGCAACGTTTACTATGTCAATTCCGCGCAACTGAAAGAACAGCAAAACAGCTTCTTTGGCTTCATGTCCCGTAATCAGCACGTCAACAGCGAGAAGACCTCCTTAGAGATGGTGCTCCAGCCCAAAGGCAAACGCATGAAGTTCGAATATGATTTCGGCGACTCCTGGGTGCACGACCTGTGGGTAAAAGCCGAACGCGACTATGCCCCCGGCGAGGAACCCGTCATCAAACTCGTTAAGGGAAAGGGCGCCTGCCCTCCCGAAGACTGTGGCGGCGTCTGGGGCTATGCCGAACTCCTCGAAATACTGGCCAAGAAGCGCAAGACCCCCGAAGACAAAGAGCGGCTTGAGTGGTACGACATCCCCCGTGACTTCGACCCCGACGACTGCGATTTGGAATCTCTTCAGGATGAAGTGGATGAGTTATGGGAAGAAATAAAAGAGGGGTAGTAAGCCTCAGCCTTTGCATACGCGGCGTCCAGACCTCCCCCCGTTTCCACGTTAAAAGTAGCGTTTGCTGAGCGGTTTCCTTTTTGACCCGTCACAACTTGGGGAAGCTTTGGGGCCTGCGAAGTCATTTAATTCAAGCTCCGCAGGCATGAAATCGCATTGGACGTTTCGCAGCCCAATGGGCTGCAGATATAACGTTTAACGCTAAATCCACAACGTTAAACGCCACAAATACAACGTTAAACGTTACGAGCACAACGTTAAAGGTTAGCAGATAGGATTAAAGACAGTTACAAACTGAAAGCAGTCTCGCCCAAAAGCATCCTTCCTAGTGACAGGTCAAAAAGAAAACCGCTCAGCAAACGCCACTTTATTATAGAAACAAGCCCATCCCGACCCGTCACAAAAACCAAGTCTTCCCTCCGGATACCAAGCGCATATCCGCGTGCTTGCTTCAACTTTCAATTTGCAATCTTCAATTCTCCATCTTCAATTTGAATCTTCAATCCCTTTCAGGCCTAAATAAAGGATAGCCTTCCAGCCAACCGAAGTGCTTCCGCATTTCTTTTTTGTTAAATGACGCCGTCATTTACCGACGCCGCACGTTATCTGCCAGCCGTTCCATCGTTTTTTCAATCCACCGGTACAATCGCGCTATAATAGAATAGGGATGGCATTTATTGTGCTTTGGGTAGATGACACTCCGTGTGATGGTTATGCAAAGAAGCTTTTCCCCTACGTTGTCGTCAAACCACATTTCCCGTTTATTTTTGGCCTTATTCTCGAATTTTGCCTTCGTGATAGAATCGGAAACCAATTCCCTAAAAATAGCATCTTCATTCGTGATACTGTTTATAATGTCATCATACAGATAAATATCGTTGACGGCCACAAACAGACGCCCTCTTTCCCCCTCTTTTACTTTAAACCCATTAGGGATGGTGTCAATTATCTGCCTCGTGTTTTCTTCCAATTCTTTCCGTTCCGCAGAATCATTGGAGAGGGGAAGACGATTGTCAGGCAGGATCTGAACAAGCAGAGAACCAAATTTGGCGTCATCACCCTTATAGATACATAGTTCATTCTGTTTTTTCTGTAAAGCCGGATTAATGGTGTCTGGTTTTGTTTCCCAATAAGTAGGCCTGAGGTTATTTTTTGCCTTTTCGCTCATGTCGCTGATTTTCCCATAGAAGTTCCCCGATGCTTGTATTTCTATCTTATCGCCTTCCATCACTTCTATGCCTGTGTTTGCCCAGCATTGGGCAGTGTTGAACAGGAACACATGTTTTTCTACGCCGCAGGGTTGCTTCATGGTCAGCGTGCCGAAGTCGTTGATGCTGTTGTCTGGCGGGAACAAGATGACGCTACGCAAGAAGAACGCAAACATCTCAATGGTAAATACAAGGGCGAAGAACACCAAAGCCAAAAGGACTATAGCGCGTAATATGATTCTCTTTGGCTTTCCCTTTCTTTTGAAAATAATCTTTAATAGGCCTTTGGCGTTTCGCCGTCTTTTCTTCTTTTTGGGGGATTTGTGTTCTTTTTCGTCTTCGTCCAAGAGCCTGTGCAATAGCGAGGTCTCGCTGATTTCCAAGTTCGTGTCCTTTCTTGTAATCAGATTTTGCTCTATTTCGTCAATAATAGACTTGTATTTCATGGCTTTTCCCTTTTACGTTCAATGACTATCAGGAACGACCCGAGGTTATCCGCATACCACGCATCACGGAAGCCTTTTTCCTTGTAGTAGAGCAACTCGGTGATAAGTGGATACCCCTCTTGTGCTTGTGAAGAGGTAAGTGAGGGTTCGTTTTTTTTGTTTTTCGCATCAGTTGTACCTGTAGGATACTTTGCGAATGCGAAGCCCTTCTCTTTCCAAATACTGTCTGGCATATTATTGAATCCACATTCCTTGTTCAGTTGAATTAATTTCTGAAACGCTTGGCAATTGGCAGTTGATGGGTCTTTCCTTATCATTTCGACACGCTTCAGAATCTCTGTTTTGTTCGTGCTGTCCTTTTTTGTTATCTCACATAGCTTTTCGAAATAGCGTTCGTACATTTTTTCTATTGTTTCGTCCGTTAGCAGAATATCATTCACCATAAAATGAAGAGTACCGTCACGTGGCACAACAATGTTTCGGCTTTCTTTTCCTATGGCAATCATATCTCCAGCTTTCAAATCTTCTTCATTTTGTTCATATAGCCAATTGTTCCTATTGTTCTCTTTTCCTGCAGGAAAAATCTGCATCAGCAACATACTTTCCGGATAATTGGGTGCAAGCCTGAATAAAGCCCGCAACGAGTCGCGTTCTCCCCGTTTCTCCTGCCCATCTGCACCTACCCATTTGTCATTTAGCTCCTTGTTGCTTTTTGCATCGTCCACGAGGTGATGGACGGCTGTGAACGAGGCACCCGAGGAGCGAATCGTGAGTTCATCCCCTTTTTTCACTACGAAACCCGAGTTGGCCCAAACACCCGATGCATTCAGCAGCCAGTAGGCGACGTCCTTCTCTTCACTCTTGATGACCACAGCCCCATATTGCGTGGTCTTGATGGTATTATAAGGAAAGAAATGCTTGATGGACAGCGCCAAGGTTGTTAAGCCCAAAAACAGGACAACGATTATCAGCAACACCGCCAACAACAATCGCCGTGTGCTTCTGCCGTCCTTTAGGATTTCAACCAACTTCTCATATTTGACGATTTCTATTTTTATCTTCCGCTCCTTGTCTGGCCTGGCGTTGCTCTCGTCGGCATCGCTCGTCCTATCTTTGTCCTTGTCCGTGTCAGCGTCATCCTGTTCATCCCTATTATTAGTCATTGGCTTGTCCTTTTGCTGCCAATCCTGGTCTTTTGGAGAATGGACATTCGGTCTTTCGGCCCATTTTTTGTTCTTTTTGTTTCCCATTGTTGTCTATGTTTTTTGAATTACTTTTGTTCCCGTTTTTTTGCAGCGGCAGCGGCTCTACGGGAGCCGCCCCCGCTGCAAAAAAGATTTGGGTTTTCTTGCGTGTCCAGTTCTTGCTACGGGCGGCAGACGGGACGCACACTCTGACCGTTGTAGCGGTAGCTGCGTAAGTAGTGGTCGTCGCTAGACACGTAGCCCGAGTTGAAGTACAGGTACCACGCGCTGTACGGGCGGTCCTCGTAGAGCGACGACGACCAGTAGTCGCCGCTCAAGCCCGCACTGGTGAGGCTCGTGCCGTCGCGGTAGCCCGCCGCGGGGAGGAAGAGGGATTTGCCATTGGCTTTGCTTGTTACTTCATAGCCGTCACGCCCACCTTTGCTCGTCCACTCCCATTCACAGTTCACCCTTAGTTCCTCCCAGTCTCCCTTTGTAGGGACTCGCCAATTCCCGCCCCAATTGGCATGGGCGGCATCGTCTTCAAGGTCGAGAACCAGCTTGTTATCCACTGTACCACATTTTGAATTAGTATTATATTTTGAAAAGGAAGGTTCCTTCCATCCTGTTGTCTTGCGTATGACAGAGCAGAAAGCGAGGTTTTCCCAAGAGTACTCACTTTTGGGCTTAGTTTCTCCCCAAGCAAAGTAATCGCCATAGTCTCTCGGCGATTTTGCACCCACGTTACAGGTCGCCCATAGGAGACCAGAAGGTAAGTCAAGGTCAACATACTCATGCCCGTTGTGGGTTGAACTGCCGTCGCTATACGCCACAGGTGTACTTTTATCTGAAACGGTAGCAGATACTATCCCTTCATCATCCGAGCCAGGCATAAGGTTGATGCCTGTAAGAGCAACCTCTTCGCCCTGCTTCAAGGTGATGGTAGTTTTGTAAGTCTTGTATCCTTCTTTGGAAACCGAGACCTCGTGCTCGCCGACGAGGATTTTAGCGGACTCATCAAGGAGGCAAGGGGTCTTGCTGTTGTAACAAAGTTCGTCGTCGATGCATACCATAGCCCCCATGGGGGATGTTTCTACGCGCAGGATGCCGTAGATGGGCGTTGGAGCCTTGAGCGCGATGGTTTGCTGTTCCTGTTCGGCCACACGGACTTCCTCGAAGGTGCTGGTGTGGCTTTTGCGTCGTGCCTCTATAGCATAGACTCCCGGCATCACCGTGCCCTTCCATGTTCCGCGCCCCTTCACCTCGTTGTTCACGACAATCTCGGCCTCGCTGTCCGCACAGTTCAGCGTCAGCGTGGCCATCTGCGACTTAAGCGTGATATTCAGTTCCACCTTCTCCTGCTTCAGCTCCACCTTGCCGACTTCGCTTTTGTAGCCGGCAGCCTCAACACGATAGGTGTGGGAGCCGCGCTCCATCAGCTTGAAGAAGCCGCCGTCGGCGTCGAGGGGCTGCAGGCTCCCGTCGATGTAGAGCACGGCATTGGGCGGTGTGATGGTCATAGCCAGATATTGCGTCGTAGGTGTTTTCTTCACCGTCGTCACTACCTGCCCTGTTGTCAGCACCATCTCATAGGTTCGGGCACTTTCGATGGGGATTTTGAAGTAGTAGTCCCGCAGGATGCCCAAGTCGGGGTGGGCTATGGTGATTTTCTGAAGCTTCTTCGGCACATAGACCCAGATTTCGCCGGGCTTGACGATGGTTTTGACGATGCCGAGCATGCCGCCGTCGAAGGTGAAGCCCTGCTGGGTGGTTACCACCTTGATGAGAGCCGCCACTTCGTTGTTTTGGTCGGTCTCCATCGTGCCGTGGGTGTTGGCCGTGAGGTCTGTCTCCAACAAACGGAACGACTCAACGGCAATCTGGCTGCTTGCGGAAAGCGCGGTGAGGAGCGCCACCAGAAAGGCGGTCGCTCTTTGTGTGATAGTTGTTTTCATCGGACGTGAAACTCTTTTCTCCTTGCCTCCTGTCCCCCGATTCGGCTTTTGTGTCTAAAAAGGAAAAGCGTGGGAACGTACCTGTTGCCCGTCCCACCTTCGGAGGCTTCTCGCATTGCCCAGTGCTGAAGAACGAGCAACGCAGAAGCCCACGCCGACGCGTATTTTCATCATACTCATCTGCAACCATACGGACACACGGAGACCGTGCGCGGCATAGACAAATGAGATGCATAAATACACATCCACAGGACATCTACTGTTGCATGGTTCTTTATCAGCACTTGAATTTTGCGAGAATTCCGAAGGCTAAGAACATAGCGTCAAGTAAACGCCTTTCGTATGTAACGATTCTCTTTCCCACCCAGCCGCCTCAGTTAAGCATTTCTTTCCCTTGGCTCGGCGTGAACTTGCCCGTCCGACATGCGGTGGCGGACACGTCCGCCAATGAATCACGTAAGTACGGGACAAAGAATCGCCGCAAAGGTAAAAAGGAAAAAACAAAAAAACAAAAAAAACATTGTTTTTCTTGCTTTTCCTCTTGGCTTGCACTATCTTTGCAGGCAATAAAATTCATAACACCTGTTTCACTATGTCTTTTGTTGCGGATAAAATCATTATGGACGGCGTCACCTTCGACGATGTGTTGCTGGTCCCTGCCTATTCAGAGGTACTCCCTGTAAACGTTTCGCTCACGACGCGCTTCTCGCGTAACATCGAGCTGAAGATTCCCTTTGTGACCGCAGCCATGGACACGGTCACCGAGGCCAAGATGGCCATTGCCATTGCCCGCGAGGGCGGCATCGGCGTCATCCACAAGAACATGCCCATCGACGAGCAGGCCCACCAGGTGGCTATCGTGAAGCGGGCCGAGAACGGCATGATCTACGACCCCATAACCATCAACCAGCATGCCACCGTGCGCGACGCCCTGGCCCTGATGGCCGAATACCACATCGGCGGCATACCCGTCATCGACGAGGACCAGAAGCTGGTGGGCATCGTCACCAACCGCGACCTCCGCTTCGAACGTGCGCTCGACACACCCATCAACCAGGTGATGACGAAGGACAACCTCATCACCACCCACCAGCAGGTGGACATGGAGGCGGCCTCGCGCATCCTGCAGCTGCACAAGATTGAAAAACTGCCCGTGGTGGATGGCGACGGACGCATCATCGGCCTCATCACCTATAAGGACATCACGAAGGCTCAGGACAAGCCCATGGCCTGCAAGGACGCCAAGGGACGCCTGCGCGTAGCTGCCGGCGTGGGTGTCACGGGGGACACGCTGCAGCGCATGCAGGCGCTGGTCGATGCGGGTGCCGACGCCATCGTCATCGACACGGCACACGGCCACTCGAAGTCGGTCATCGAGAAGCTGAAGGAGGCCAAGCAGGCGTTCCCGCACATCGACATCGTGGTGGGCAACGTTGCCACGGCAGCCGCCGCCCGCATGCTGGCCGAGGCGGGTGCCGACGCCGTGAAGGTGGGCATCGGCCCGGGCTCCATCTGCACCACGCGCGTCGTGGCCGGCGTGGGCGTGCCCCAGCTGTCGGCCATCTACGACGTTTCCAAGGCACTCGAAGGCACGGGCATCCCCGTCATTGCCGACGGCGGCATACGCTACTCGGGCGACGTCACCAAGGCGCTGGCCGCCGGCGGATACTGCGTGATGATTGGCTCGCTGGTGGCCGGCACAGAGGAGTCGCCCGGCGAAACCATCATCTTCAACGGACGTAAGTTCAAGTCGTACCGCGGCATGGGCTCCTTAGAGGCTATGGAGAACGGCAGCAAGGACCGCTACTTCCAGGCCGACCAGAAGGACGTCAAAAAACTCGTGCCCGAAGGCATCGCCGCCCGCGTACCCTATAAGGGCAGCCTTTACGAGGTGGTCTATCAGCTGGCCGGCGGCCTGAAGAGCGGCATGGGCTACTGCGGCGCAGGCACCATCGAGCAGCTGCACAACGCCAAGTTCGTGCGCATCACCAATGCCGGCATCCTCGAAAGCCATCCGCACGATGTCTCCATCACCAGCGAGGCGCCCAACTACAGCAAGCCTGTATAGACAGCATGGGGAAAAACAAGCTAAGCAAGTTTGCAGACATGAGGGAATACCCTAATGTCTTTGAATATCCTCTCTACTATAAGCAGGAGCAACCGCCCTTCCCGATGAAGGGACGATGGGGTGAGGAATTTTTCCATAACGACCACCCCATTGTGCTCGAACTGGGCTGCGGACGGGGCGAATATACCGTAGGACTGGCTGAACGCAACCCCGGACGCAACTTCATTGGCATCGACATCAAAGGGGCACGCATGTGGACTGGCGCCACGGAGTCGCTGCAGAAGGGACTGACCAATGTGGCCTTCCTCCGCACCTCCATCGAGGCCATCGACCTCTTCTTCGCCCCCGGCGAGGTGGAACAGATATGGATTACCTTCCCCGACCCGCAAATGAAGAAATACACCAAGCGGCTCACCTCCACGCCCTTCCTGCTGCGCTATAGCCACATCCTCATGCCCGATGGCATTGTCCATCTCAAGACCGACAGCCCCTTCCTCTACACCTACACCGACGCCCTGCTGAAGGAGAATCATCTGCCCGTGGAGATTAACACAGCGGACTTGTATCAGGAGTTCAGGAGTGTGGACGATGCTGTCGCCATTCAGACTTACTACGAAAGCCAGTGGCTCTCGCGCGGCATGACCATCAAGTACATCCGCTTCCGGCTGCCGGCCAATCTGCATCTGGTTGAGCCCGACATCGAAATCCCGCTGGACGACTATCGCAGCTACGGCCGCAGCACGCGCAGCGGCATCGCCTCCCGCCCCGCCGCGAAATAGACACTTCGCACAATCAGAAAAAAAGGAATCAGGAATTATGACTTTATATCCCAAACTCATCACCGATGCGCTGACCACCGTCCGCTACCCGGGAACGGGCAGGAACCTCGTCGAGGCCGGCATGGTGGAGGACAACATCCGCATCGACGGCATGAAGGTCAGCTTCTCGCTCATCTTCGACAAGCCCACCGACCCCTTCATGAAATCGCTCATCAAGAGCGCCGAGGCTGCCATCCATGCCTATGTCAGCAAGGACGTGGACGTGACCATCACCACCAAAGTCCTGCATGCACCGAAGCCCGAGGCCGAACCGCTGCTGCCGGGCGTGAAGAACATCATCGCCATCGCCTCGGGCAAGGGCGGCGTGGGCAAGTCCACCATCGCCAGCAACCTCGCCGTTGCCCTCGCCCAGCGGGGCTGCAAGGTGGGCCTGCTGGATGCCGACATCTTCGGCCCAAGCATACCCAAGATGTTCCTCGTCCAGGACGAGCGGGCCTATGCCGAGGAGGTGGACGGCAAATCGTGGATTCTGCCCGTGGAGCGCTATGGCGTCAAGCTGCTCTCCATCGGCTTCTTCATAGACCCCGGCCAGGCTGCCATCTGGCGCGGGGGCATGGCCAGCGGAGCCATCAAGCAGCTCATCGGCGAAGCCCTCTGGGGCGACCTCGACTATCTGCTCATCGACCTGCCCCCCGGCACCAGCGACATCCACCTCACCACCGTGCAGACCGTCACCCTCACGGGCGCCATCATCGTCAGCACCCCGCAGGAGGTGGCCCTGGCCGACGCCCGCAAGGCCATCGACATGTTCCGGAACGACAAGGTGGCCGTGCCCATCCTCGGCATGGTGGAGAACATGGCGTGGTTCACCCCCGCCGAGCTGCCCGACAACCGCTACTACATCTTCGGCAACGGCGGCTGCAAACGACTGGCCGAGGAACTCGGTGTGCCCCTGCTCGGACAGATTCCACTCGTACAGAGCATCTGCAACGGCGGCGATGCCGGCATGCCCGTCGCCCTCTACCCCAACACCATCACCGGACAGGCTTTCATGGCCTTGGCCGACCAGCTGATAGCAAACACGGCTAATGTTTAACGATTAATGATTAGGCACATGAAATCGCGCAGACTCCTCTCCACGCTGTTGCTGCTCCTGCTCACCCTTGGGGCAATAGCACAGCCTAAGTCCCTGCACCAGCTCCAGCAGGCGTTCATCGACCGCCGTTTCGGCATGTTCATCCACTTCAACATGCCCACGTTCTACGACCAGGACTGGCCCGATCCCGACGCACCTGCCGAGCGTTTCAACCCCACCCGGCTCGACTGCCGCGGGTGGGCCCGCGCAGCCAAGTCGGCCCACATGTCCTACGGATGTCTAACCACCAAGCACCACAGCGGCTTCTGCATCTGGGACACCCGGACAACCGACTACAACGTCATGAACAGCCCGCTGAAGCGCGACGTCGTGAAGGAGTACGCCGATGCCTTCCGCGCCGAAGGGCTCGACGTCTATCTCTACTACTCCATCCTCGACACCCATCACCGTCTGCGCCCGCACATGATTCAGCCGAGCCACATCCAGTTCATCAAGGACCAGCTGACGGAACTGCTGACGAACTACGGCCGCATCGGGGCCATCATCATCGACGGCTGGGACGCTCCGTGGAGCCGCATCTCCTACGACGAAGTGCCCTTCGAGGACATCTACCGCCACATCAAGTCGCTGCAACCCGAGTGTCTCGTCATGGACCTCAATGCTGCCAAATACCCGCGCGAAGCCCTTTTCTATACCGACATCAAATCCTACGAGCAAGGTGCCGGTCAGCGCATCAGCACACAGCAGAACCGCCTGCCCGCCCTGGCCTGCCTGCCCCTGCAGAGCAGCTGGTTCTGGAAGACGAGCTTCCCCACGGACAAGCTGAAGAACCCCGAAGAGCTGGTGCGCGACATGATTGAGCCCTACGGCGATGCCTACTGCACCTTCATCCTCAACGTCGCCCCCAACCGCGAGGGTCTGATAGACAAGAACGCGCTGGAGGCGCTGAAAGAGATTGGCCGCCTATGGACGCGCACGGGCCATGTGGCCGACGTGCCCGAAGCACCGGCTCCCATCATCAGCAGCAACCTGGCCAAGAACCGTCCCGCAGAGGGCTCGTGGAGCGATGACTATGCCATCTTCGACTTTGCCAACGACGACGACTTCGGCACCTGCTGGAATGCCAACCGCGAGGTGCAGACCCCGTGGTGGTGCGTCACGCTGGGCCGCGAGAAGGCGTTCAACACCATCGTCATCACCGACCGCAACGACAACCGCCTGCAGCGCTACCGTCTGGAGTACCTGAGCGGAGGGCAATGGCAGACACTCTTCGAGGACGTTGCACCCTGCGCCGAGCGCGTTAAAATCCACCGCTTCCCCACCGTCTGGGGCAGCCAAGTGCGCCTCACCGTGCTGGAATGTCGCGGCACGGCCTCCATTGCCGAAGTCGGCGTCTATTGCGAGCGCAGAATAGCAGACTGACTTAGAAAATAGACTCTGCCGTCATGGTGGTGAAGAGCTCCAGCGCTTTCATGCCGAGGATGGAGTTTCCCTTGGCATTGAGCCGTGGGCTCCAGACGGCAATGGCATAGCGCGACGGGCAGATGGCTGCGATGCCGCCACCCACGCCGCTCTTGCCCGGCAGACCGACGAGGTAGGAAAACTCGCCCGCCTCATCATAGAAACCGCATGTCTGCATGATGGCATTCATGCGCTTTATCTGTGAGGTCGTCAGTTCGATGTCCGCAAAGCGGAAGGGTTGCTGGTGATTGGCAAACGGCAGGAACGCCTGCGCCAGTTCGCGACAATTCATTTCCACGGCACACATCATGAAGTAGAGGTGCAGCACACGGTCGATGTCGCCACGGATGTTGCCATAGTGCTTCAGCAGATTGGCGATGGCCGCATTCATGTAGCCGCAGCTTTGTTCCGACTCCGCCACCTCGGGGTTGTAGCCTATCTCCGACGTTCCTGCCAACGTCCGCAGGAAGTCAATGAAAAAAGCTTCGGGATTGTCCATGTGAGCCAGCAGCACATCGGCTGTGACGAGCGCACCGGCATTGATGAGCGGGTTACGGGGGATGCCATGCTCATACTCCAGCTGCACCAATGAGTTGAACGCCGAACCGGAGGGCTCGCGTCCCATACGCGTCCAGAGGTTCTCCCCTTCGAAATGGAACGCCAACGCCAAGGAGAACACCTTGGATATACTTTGTATGGAGAATCGCACATCGGCATCGCCCAGTGCCACCGTCTCGTCATCCAGGGTATGGAGGCAGATGCCGAACTGGTTGGGGTTGATACGCGCCAGGGCGGGAATGTAGTTAGCTTGCTGCCCGAGATGGGCAAAAGGCTGTATCTCGCGGCGAATGGTTTCAAGGATAGAGACGTAGTTCATGGTTAGGGGTTAGAGTGGATTGAAGAACAGAATCTCATAGGTTTTCAATGTATAAAGACCTTACGTCCGGAGAGGATGTAAAGCCCTTTGCCCTCGGGCTTGGACACCAAGCGCCCCTGCAGGTCACGCCAATCGCTGAGGACCCTTCCATCGCCAAAGGCTTTGGATGGCTCTCCTTCCTTCATACCCGAATCGCCGTGCAGATACTCCTCGGCATAGGCCAGCAGCCGGCAGATGTAGGCTTCGTCGTAGTCCATGGCGAAATTGTGGCGAAGTTCGAAACGAGTGCCGTCGCCCGACGACCCGCCTTTCACCACGGCTGGCGCCTTCGTGGCATCGATGCTGATGCGGGACGAACTGGGACCAAGCAGGAAACCGGCCGATGAGCGCGTGATAGGACAAGCCACCGGCTCAGCCGCCAGCGTGTGCGGGGTACCAGGCTTCAGGAACAGTTGCAAGCCCGGGTTGTAGATATAGTACTCCTTGTATTTCTCCGAACGGAGAATGAGCCAATTGTTGCAGGGGGCGGTGACGTCCAAAGGAACGGTATAGGCCTGCAACGCCCCGTCCTGCACCGACTCGCCGACGGTCAGCGTCCCGTCGTCCTTCGCCACCAGCGTGCCACGTCCGGCCAGGTTGCGCAGCTGATAGGTATAGAACGAACTTATCTTCTCAACGCTGCCCACGACGCCATACTTGAGCGGAGTGGCAATAGAGGCGAGGGTTCTCAAGGCATTCGTCAGTGCCTTGAGGTCGGTGGCACGTCCTTCGTCATAGACTGCTGCCAGCGGGGCGAGGTCGGCACGGCCATAGCTACCAAAGCGGCCGGCATCCTCTAACAGCGCGGCTGCGATGGCCTTCACACGGTCCGGACGGCTGTTCGCCGCACGTATCTGTTCCTCTATCCGCTCCGCCTCGCTGTGGATGATGGCACGGTTCACCTGGTCTGACAGCGGGACGAGGTCGATGGTGTCCACCCACGCCATGTCGGCAGGCAGGTCGAGGGTGTTGGCGCTGTCGCGCTGGGCCACGAAACCGCCCGTCTGCATGTAGAAGCAGTTGTCATAGGCCGTCGTGGCGCCGTGGCCGTAGTCGGTACGCGAAAACCGGCTGCCGTCGCCCTGCGTATGGCCATAGCTCACCTTGTTGCGTGCATACCACTTGCCCGAGGCCGTGGAGCGCATGGCGGGATGGCGGAAGTAGGCACGGCGGAACAGCTCGCCGCCGTCGTCGGTGAAGTTTTCGATAAACGAGTAGAAGCCGTTGTAGAGATGGTTCCGTCCGCTTTCGCGCAGCGAGGCGATGTAGTGCCATTCCGTCTCGTCGTCCATCTTGTACCACATGCTCTCGATGGTGTTGTCGTAGGTGATAGTCTGGATTTTCCCGTCGTCACCCGTCACCTGCACCGCCACCTGCTCGGGGCGTCCGTTCAGCAGGAACTGCACCCAGTGGTCGGTCTTCCACCAGTGCCCCGTGGGATAGCGTGCACTGGTGCCTGTGCCCTCGCCGCCGAAGCGGGTGACATAGACGTCAGGCCCCGTGTCGAGGGCGCCGCTGCGCAGATAGTCCGGCAGGTAGGGGTCGCTGTCGGTGTCGCCATTGTCCCACACCGAGAAGAGCACCTGGTGGTTATATCCTCCCTTTCCGTCCCAGATGGACTGCACGCCGCTGTAGCCTGCATCCGTGCCGATGGACATGACGTAGGTGTTCGGTCGCTCGTACTGCGAGGGGTACATCACCTCCATATATACCCAGTCGTACGACTCGCCGGCGGGGGCATCGGCGTCGGTTGTATTGTAGGAGAACAGGTGTACCGAGGGGGCCATGAAGATGGGCGAGTCGCCCACGGCCAGCTTCGCCTCGCGCTGGAACTCCAGGCAGTTCACCTGACGGATGTCGGTACGTTGCGGGGTGGTGAGTTCAAAGCGATACCACGTGTCGCGGGGGAACACCACATCGGGCATCAGCTCTATGCGCTGTTCGCCGCGTGCCTGCGTAGAGTCGCTCACGGCGGTGTGGGTGGTGATGGTGTCGCCCGTATCGGGACACACCACGGTGAGGTTCAACGTTGCCGTGCGCCCGATGCGCGGCGTCAGCAGGATGTCGGCACGCACATGTCCGGCAGGCATGCGCAACGCATACACCACCGTCACCCCATCGGCACCCTGCGGCCATGCCGTGGGTCCGTCCGTACGGCTGACGCCGAAGTAGGCACCGTCAAGCTCCTGAAAATTCCGTCCGCCCCAGATTTTGTCAACGGTCGGCTGGTAGTCCACGGCCAGCATTCTCACCGCCGGCACGAACAGAAGCAAAAGGTAGAATAGAGTCTTTTTCATGGTACTTTGCACTTCGTGTAATGATAATGGATAATTCAGATAATTCGCAGCCGAAATAGGATTGTGAACTGTCATCGCAGCCCCCAGACGGCGGGATAGAAGGTGGCTTCGACGGCGTCCTCTACTTTGTCGGGGAGGTTGCAGAAGAAGTCGATGCCGGTGAGTGCCTCCAGTTCGTCGATGGAGACGGCGCATCCGGCGATGGTCTGAGTGGCGGCGGTGGTGTGCTCCACCCAGAAGCCGATGGACTTGTAGGTGCCGTTCTTGCGGCAGAGCAACGCCATCCAGTAGTGTTTCGGTATGGGCAGGCGGTCGTTGTTGGAACGCCAATACTCGCCCTCGCGGATGGTTCCCCCCTTGACGACGTAGAGCGTGTCGCAGAACGTCTGCTTGTAGGCCCAGGCGTCGCGCACGGTAATTTCCAAATCGGCCCAGAAGCCACCGTTGAAGTCGTAGTACATGGGTGTCATGTTGGAGTAGTAGAAAGTCTGCTCGTTGGCATCGCGCGAATAGACGCGATCCTCTGAGGCGCAGATGTGTCCGCGCACGCCGCCGCTGCCGCTGAAGTAGCTGCGGTCGGGGCAGACGGTGGCATCGAGCTGCGGGTCTTGCTGGAACGGGTCGCCCCCCCACGAGGTGTTGTACCAGTTGCTGCGCCACCAGTGTTTCTCGGTCAGGACGTCGTACCACTCGAAGGCCACCCAACGGGAGTGGTGCATGGCCTCGTCGTACTCCAGGCTGTAGGTGACAGCCTCGCGTCCACCGTAGTTGGTGGTGTGGGTGATGAAGGGGTGCCTGCTGTCCAGACGGGGAATCTCCAGCAGGCGGGCATAGCCGCTGCCGGGGTTGGCGTTGTCGTTGCGGCTGATGTCGGAGGGCTCCTGCCCGTTCTCGTCGGGAGTGCAACCCACCAGCACTATCAGGGCAAGGCAGCCGGCGAAGAGGAGAAGGGGATGTTTGGTGCGCATGGGGGATATAAAATCAGAAGAGACGCGATGCTCGCGCCTCTACCAAACATGTCAAAACCGCGTACTATCGCGTCGGATGGTTCGCGTCGTTTTACTTCTTCTTCAGTGCAGCGTAGCGGCTCTGGAAACGATCCACACGTCCAGCCGTATCGACGAGCTTGCTCTTGCCCGTGTAGAAGGGGTGGGAAGTGTTGGAGATTTCAAGCTTGACCAGCGGGTAGGTCTCGCCTTCGAACTCGATGGTTTCCTTGGTGGCTACGGTGGAACGGCTCAGGAAACAGTCGCCATTGGACATGTCCTTGAAGACAACGGGGCGATAATTGTCAGGATGAATTCCTTTTTTCATATTGTCTATTAATGAGTTATTATTCGTTATACTATTGTTGGTAACAATAATGTGTAATGGTTTCTTCGGTTTCGGACGGCAAAGGTACGGCTTTTTTTGTTATCTGCCAAGCAAAAAACCGTTTTTTTCTATTCATTCATCGTCGAGGTCGAAGGGAGAGTCGTCGAAGAAAAGGGGTACGTCGGCATCGCGGAAGTCGTCGAGCTCGCGGCGGTCTTTCTTGGTGGGGCGGCCTGTTCCGCGTGCGCGGTTGACGAAGCCGCTGATACGGTTCATGTCGAGGATGTCGTACTGCTCCTGCGGGGTGAGGTTCTCCAGCATCTCGGGGACGAGCTTGGCGCCCACGCGGTTCTCAATGGCCTGCAGGACGCGGAAGGTGTAGGTGACGGGGGGCTTGCGGACGGTGACGATGTCGCCCTCGTGGACTACCTTCGAGGGCTTGACGGTGGTGCCGCCCACGGTGATGCGCCCGTTCTTGCAGGCGTCAGTGGCCAGCGAGCGGGTCTTATAGAGGCGCACAGCCCAGAGCCATTTGTCAATTCTTGCTTCCATCGGGGAGGGTGGGGTTGTGGCGGTTATAGCGGTTCATGGTGAAGTCGAGGCCTGAGAGACAGAAGGTCTTGATGATGTCGATGGCGGTGGGGAGCTGGGCGTCGATGAGGGCGCGGTCTTCCGCATCGAAGCTGCCGAGGACAAAGTCAATCTGTGCGCCGTGGGGGAAGCCGTTGCCGATGCCCACGCGCAGGCGGGCATAGTTTTGCGAGCAGAGAATCTGCTCTATGTGGCGCAGGCCGTTATGGCCGCCAGCGCTGCCCTTGCCCTTGAGCCGCAGCGTGCCCACGGGCAGGGAGAGGTCGTCAACGACGACAAGCAGGTTCTCGCCAGGGATGTTCTCTTTGTTGAGCCAGTAGCGGACGGCGTTGCCGCTGAGGTTCATGAAGGTGGTGGGCTTGAGGAGGACGAGCTGGCAGTTCTTGACAGACGTGTGGGCCACATAGCCGTAGCGCCTGTCCTCAAAAACAGTATTGGACGCCTCCGCAAAGGCGTCCAATACGTTGTAACCGACGTTGTGGCGGGTTTCTTTGTATTCGTCGCCTGGATTGCCCAAACCGACTATCAAGTATTTTGTCATACCTATACCAGGAACCCAGGTTGGACAAGACGGGGTTATTCAGCAGCAGCTTCCTCGCCTTCCTCAGTGGCTGCACCAGCCTCGCGAGAGGAACGGGTGGTCATGACGCCGCAGACGACGGTGCTGGCGGGAGAAACCATTTCGAGGCCGTCGAAGCTGAGGTCGGCAACCTTGATGCTCTTGCCGAGACCGAGGTTGGTGACGTCGATGACGAGGCGCTCGGGAATGTCGCTGTAGAGAGCCTTCACCTTGATGCGACGGACAATCTGCTCGAGCTTACCACCGGCCTTGACACCGGCAGCCAGACCCGTGAGCTGAACGGGAACAGCCATGACGATGGGCTTGGCCTCGTTGATCTGCAGGAAGTCCATGTGAAGGATGGTGTCCTTGACGGGATGGAACTGCATCTCCTGAATGATGGCGTTGTAGAGCTTGCCATCGATGGTGAGATCCACGACATAGATGTCGGGCGTGTAGATGAGCTTGCGGAGGTCGTCCTTCTTCACGATGAAAGGCAGGGCAACGGGCAGACCGTTCTCATCTTTCTGGATTCCGTACATGTTGCAAGGGACAAGACCCTGCTTACGCAGTTCGCGCGTACTTTTCTTTCCTACTTCCGTGCGGGAAGTACCTTGGAGCTGGAATGTTTTCATTTTTCCTTTTTTAAGTGTTACTCTAAATTAAGTTTTTTGCTTAATTCGCCATCACACGAAATGAGAGCTTTTCGCAAAGTGGCCGCGAAGGTACGGCAAAAATGCGAGATACGAAACAAAAAATGGAGTTTTTTGCTGTTTTTCCCTTAAAAATCTATTTTCAGGTCTATGTCGTCGATGATTTCTGCTGCTGTTTCGTCGGGAGCAGTTTTATTTTGCGCCTGCGCGGCGGGGGCCATGTCGGCAGGCGCCGCGACACCGAAGGTAGGTTTGTCCTCCGCCAGTTCGTCCACCATGCTGGCGGGCGAAAGGTCTCCATTCTCGTGGATAAAGCGGATGGCGTTGCTCAGCGCATCGATGAATTTACTGAAATCTTCCTTGTAGAGAAATATTTTATGCTTTTCGAAGTTGTACTGCCCCTCTTCACCTTCACCGATATACACTTTCTTGCTCTCGGTGATGGAGAGGAAAAGGTCGTCGCGTTTGCTCTTCTTCACGTCCAGATAGTAGATGCGTTTTCCTGCCTTGACGGTCTGTGAGAAGTATATTTTCTTTTCGAAGTCGAAGTTTGGGTTGTTTTTCTTGTAGTCCATAGGGCACGTTTTTTGAAGTTCAGGGGTCAAATTTCAGCATTTTACGCGTGAATTGCAAATTTTTTTAGTCTTTTTAATGATTGGATTGAAAAACGGTAAGGGGCATCCGCCCTGGGCAACCGTCGGGAAAAAGGGGAAAAAGGCCCTATTTTCCCTTGAAAAGGAAACAAACTTCAGACTTCAGACTTCAGACTTCAGATAATAGTGCTGCAGTTGAACCGTCCACGAAACATTCATCTGTTAGTCTGAAGTCTGAAGTCTGCCAGTCTAAAAAAAGTAGTGTTTTTGTTTGGCTGGTTTTCAGAAAAAGCGTATTTTTGTCGGTGATAAAATAAAAATCCGACTATGAAAAGAGTATTCAGAGGGGCCATGTGCCTCGCCTACATTGCTGCCCTGACGGCCTTGACGGCCTGTGAGAAGAAGCAGAACGTGTTAACAGAGAGTGAGATTGCAGACGGTTGGGAACTGCTCTTCGACGGGCAGACACTCGACAAGTGGAAGAACTACAACGGCACGGAGCTGACCAACGGCTGGCACGTCGTCGATGGCACCATGCAGGCTGCGGGTGACGGCAGCGACGAGAACGGCTACATCGTCACCAAGAAGCAGTATGAGAACTTCATCATCGACTGGGACTGGAAGCTCACCCACGGCGGCAACAGCGGACTGCTCTACCACGTGGTGGAGAATCCCTTCTTCCCCGTGCCCTACGTCACCGGCCCGGAGTATCAGCTCATCGACAACGACGGATGGGAGGAGGACAACGCCCCCACGAAGCTGGAGCCCTGGCAGCGCCTGGGCGTCGATTACGCCATGCACCTGCCCGACGAGAGCAAGATGAAGGTGAACGCGCAAGGACGGTGGAACAACTCGCGCATCGTCTTCGACAACGGCCATGTGGAGCACTGGCTCAACGGCGTGAAGATTCTGGAGTTTGAGGCATGGACGGAGGACTGGTTCGCCCGCAAGAACAGCGGCAAGTGGGAGAATGCTCCCGAATACGGCCTTGCCCACCGCGGCGTCATCTGCCTGCAGGACCACGGCTATCCTGCCTCGTTCCGCAACATCAAGATAAAGGAGCTGCCCAAGAAGAACGTGGGCGAGAAGGTCCGTCTCTTCAACGGCAAGGACCTCACCGGCTGGCAGGCCTACGGCACCGAGCTGTGGTATGTCAACGGAGAGGGCAACATGGTGTGCGAGAGCGGCCCCGACAAGCAGTACGGCTATCTGGCCACACGCGACTACTACGAGGACTTCGACCTCACGCTGGAGTTCCGCCAGTGGGCCAACGGCAACTCGGGTGTCTTCTTCCGCTCGTTCGTCGAGCCGCCGGTGAAGGTCAACGGCTGGCAGTGCGAGGTGGCTCCGAAGGGCTGCGACACCGGTGGCATCTACGAGTCGTACGGCCGTGGCTGGCTGGTGCAGATTCCCGACGAGAAGGAGGACATCCTGAAGGAGGGTGAGTGGAACACGCTGCGCCTGCGCGTCGAGGGCGACCATGTGCAGACGTGGCTCAACGGACAGCCCATGATTGACATCAAGGACGCTAAAATAGGACGTGCCACTGGCCGCATAGCCCTGCAGATCCACGACGGAGGCGGCATCAAGGTGGAATGGAAGAACCTGGTGCTCACAAGACTGTAAGCCCCTGTTCATAATCAAGAGTTCATAGGTTAAAAAACATACATAAGGAAATGAAACGAAGAGATTTTCTGAAGACGATGGGTGCGGCGTCGCTGTTCACCATCGTACCGAGCCGTGTGTTAGGCGGGCCCAAGCATGTGGCACCGAGCGACCAGCTCACCAAGGGTATCATCGGCGTCGGAGGCATCGGACGCAGCAGCTATCACTTCACCAGCGACGAGCGCTGCCGCCTGGTGGCCGTCTGCGACGTCGATAAGAAGCATCTGGAGCAGGCCGTAGGCATGGCCACGGAGCGTTTCCACGACACCCCCGTGGCGTACCACGACTTCCGCGACCTCATCCACGACCCCAACGTCGATGTCGTCCACATCGCTACCCCGCCCCATTGGCATGCGCTGATGAGCGTTGAGGCTGCCAAGGCCGGCAAGGACATCTGGTGCGAGAAGCCCATGACCCGCACCATCGGCGAGGGCAAGCGCGTGATGGAGGCCGTGAAGCAGAACAACCGCATCTTCCGCCTCAACACGTGGTTCCGCTTCACCGACACCTTCTACGGCCTCGGCACCACCGTCGAGCCGCTGAAGAAACTCGTCGATAGCGGCATGCTGGGCTGGCCCCTGAAGGTCACCGTCAGCGGCGCCACAGGCTTCACGTGGAAATTCTTCTGGGTGGGCAAGGAGAACCTGCAGCCCGAACCCGTGCCTGCTGAGCTCGACTATGACATGTGGCTCGGCCCGGCTCCCTTCAAGCCCTACAACGTCCACCGTACCCACCAGACCTTCCGCGGCTACTGGGACTACGACGGCGGCGGACTGGGCGACATGGGCCAGCACTACCTCGACCCCGTGCAGTACATCCTCGGCAAGGACAACACCTCGCCCATCAAGGTGGAGGTGGATGCCCCGCAGCAGCACCCCGACGCCATCGGCATCTGGCGCAAGATAACCTACACCTACGAGGACGGCTGCCAGATTATCCTCGAGGGCGAGGGCTTCGAGAGCGGCAGCAACGTGCCCTACATCGAAGGCCCCCTCGGCAAGGTCTATAAAGGCTTCCAGTGCACCATCCCCGACGTGATGAACAAGCTGGCCGAGCTGCCCGACCCCGCTCCGCAGAACACCGACTTCATCCACTGCATCAAGACACGCCAGAAGTTCGCCCTCAACGAGGTCAACGGCTTCCGCAGCAGCACCGTCGTCAACATGGCCGTGTGTGCCCTGCGCCTCAACCGCACCCTGCACTTCGACCCCGTGAAGCTGCAGTTTATCGGCGACGATGCGGCCAACGCCCTCATCGACCAGCCCATGCGCTCGCCGTGGAGACTCTGAGCCGGTTAATGGTTAATGGTTCATGGTTAATAGTAAAGAATCAATAATATGAAAAAGATACAATCCCTTTTGTTTGCGCTGACTGTAGCGCTTGTTCTGCCCACCCTGACGGCTACTGCCCAGGGCACACGCGATGCCCGTCACCGCACGGCTGCCACCATCATTGCCGACGGCCTGGCTCAGCTCCCTGCCAAGGACGTCACGGTGTTCAACACGGTGATGAACGAAATAGCCTCCACGGGCGCTGCCGGCGTACAGAGCCTGGCTGACATGCTCGTCCCTGCCACCGAAGGCAAGAATGCCACGGTTGAATATGCCCTGGCTGGTCTCTCTGCCTACGTCACCGACAAGGGCAATGCCGCCCTGCGGGCGAACGTCCGCGAGGGCATCAAGGCATCCCTCGCCAAGTGTACCGACAACCCCAACAAGGCGTTCCTCATCTCGCTGTTGCAGCAATGCGGCACGGCCGAGGACGCCCCTGTGCTGGTCTCCTACCTGTACGATGAATACCTTGCCGATTTCGCCATGCGTGCCCTCATCAGCATCCCCGGCACGGACGACGTGCTGCTGAAGCTGGTGTCTGAGGGCCAGAATCGCACAGCGCTGGCCTACGCCGTGGAGAAGAAACAGCTTGCTGCTGCCGAGCCCTTCCTGCTGCTGTGGCACAACAATGCCAAAGGCTACATTTTATCCCCTACCAGCAGCGCGCGTGTTCGCAATCCCGAGGATCTGAAGGTTGACACTGTGCAGCTGACGGCCATCAACAGCGCCCTTGCCGCCGTCGGTGGTGAGGCCTCGCTGCACTTGTTGGCCAAAGAAGCCAAGAAACTGGGCTATGTGGGCGGATACGCCAACACCTCTGCTTCGTACCTGAACCTGATGAAGCGACTGGCAGGCGACCCCGCCACGGCCAAGCTGGCGGTGAAGCATGCCAAGTCGCTCTGGGGGAACAAGAAGCTCCCTGCCAATGTTCACGGCGCCGCCTTCGAGGTGCTGGTGAAGGCGCTGGGCAAGGACGCCCTACCTTATTTATATAAGGACCTCAAGAACCCCGACATCGAGGTGCGCAATGCTGCCCTGCTCAACATCAGTCCGCTTGCCGACGACGCTGTCTGTGCTGAGATTGCCAAGCAGGCTGAGAAGGCTGGTCCTGATGCTATAGTGGATGTGTTAAACTGGTTCGGTGCCCGCAAACAGACGAGCGAGGAGAGCTGGGTGGCGAAGTATGTAACCCCGTGGGATAAATTTGTTGATCCGACAATTGAGTCTGTTCGTAAATCGGCCATCCATGCTGCGGGCATGATTGGTGGTGAAGAATCACTAGCAGCGCTCATTTCTATGTTAAGACGTACGCATTATAGCGACGATGCCGTGGCTGCCCTCGCCCGCTTCAACGGCAAGGCCGACGATGCCCTCGTAGGAGCCCTGCAGGGTGATGCCAACGTGCAGGCTGCCGTGCTGCCCCTGATTGGCAAGCGCCGCATCGTAGCAGCCAAGGACAAGGTGTTCGAACTGCTCAGCTCCAGCAACGATGCCGTCAGCAATGCAGCCTATGCTGCCCTCGGCGGTGTGGTTCGTCCCGACGACTTCACCCTCTTGGCCGACCTGGCGGAGAAAGCCTCGGGCGACAAGCGCACGGTGCTGCAGAACGCCATGCAGAATGCCCTTGCCTCCGTCCCCGCAGCCGAGCAGTACAAGAGTGTCTCGGAGCGTCTCTCCAAGACCGCCGATAAGGCTCTCTACTATCCCCTGCTGGCTCAGGTGGGCAATGCCGATGCCATCAACGCCCTCATGGACGGCTACAAGAGCGCTGGTACCGACGCCGCCTTCGACGCGCTGTTGAAGGTGAACAATCCCTCCGTCATCGACCGCCTCTTCGAGCTGGCTGCCGAGCGGGTTCGCACCGACGCCGCCCTCAGCCGTGCCCTGCCGCTCATCAATGCGGCCAACTTCACCTCCATCCGCAAGTTCCGCTACTTCAGCGACGCCATCGACCTCAACCCCTCTGCCTCCGTCCGTAACCGCTACATCGAGGCGCTCGGTAACGTGCCGATGCCCTCGTCGCTCGACCTCGCAGTCAAGTACCTCGACAATGTTGACAGCAATGTGGCTGCCGCAACGGCCGTCAAGACCATCGTCTCCAAGAGCACCGAGCCCATGGGCGGCGAGGCCGTGAAGGCCGCCCTCGTGAAGGCACAGGATGTCTTCCGCTCACGTGTGGCCGCCGACCCCGACGCCGGCTATGCCGTGGATGAAATCAAGGGAATGATTGAAAAACTGCCTGCCGAGAGCACCTCGCTCATCAGCACCCTCACCCCCGAGGAGAAGAAGGAGGGCTTCGTCATGCTCTTCGACGGCACCAACATGGACAACTGGCAGGGCAACCTCGACAACTACACCCTCATCGACGGCACCATCTACGTGGATGCCGCCTACGGCAACGGTGGCAACCTCTACACGAAGAAGAAGTACAGCGACTTCATCTACCGCTTCGAGTTCCAGTTCATGGTCGAGGGTGTCAACAACGGCGTTGGCATCCGCACCCCGATGGATGTTGATGCGGCCTACGAGGGCATGGAGATTCAGATTCTCGACCACGATGCCCCCATCTATCGCAACTTGCGCGAGTACCAGCAGCACGGCTCCGTCTATGGCATCATCCCCGCCAAGCGTGTCAAGTTCCCCGAGCTCGGCACCTGGAACACCGAGGAAATCCGCGCCGTGGGTGACCACATCACCGTCACCGTCAATGGCGAGGTCATTCTCGATGGCAACATCCGCGAAGCCTGCAAGGGCCACAACGTCAGCCCCGACGGCGGTGCCAACGAATATACCGTTGACCACCAGAACCATCCCGGCCTCTTCAACAAGGACGGCTACATAAGCTTCTGCGGCCACGGCACGGGCATCAAGTTCCGCAACATCCGCATCAAAGACCTCTCGAAGAGCAAGGGCAAGCGCAAGTAATCAGCCGCCCATACGACAGCAAGAAAGGAGGGGGGACGCTGCGTGACGTCCCCCCTCCTTTTTCTTACGTTAAGCGTCCCCTCATTTCCTCTCCAGCAGCTCTGCCATCTTCTGGGCGAGCTCCTGACCGCGGAGGTCGCGGGCAACGATAATGCCGTCCTGCCCGATGAGCAACGTCGAGGGGATGGCGTTGATGCCATAGACCTTGGCTGCCGCACAGCCCCAACCCTTCAGGTCTGACATCTGGAGCCACGCCATGCCGTACTTTTTCAGCGCTTCCTTCCAGTTCCCTTCGTCATTGTCGAAGGAGACGCCCACGATTTCCAGCCCCATCTTGTGGAACTTCTCATAGGCAGCCTTCACATGGGGGATATCAGCCACACACGGTCCGCACCAACTGGCCCAGAAATCCACGTAGGTGTAGCGATTGCTGGGCACTACGTCCGACAGGCTCAGTTCACCGCCCTCAGGCGTAGCCATGCGGAGGTTCGTATATTCCCTTCCGGGATAGCCGCGCATCTGGCCCTCAACACGGTCACCCACCATCTTTGTCCAGAAGTTGTCGGGGAAGTTCTCCTTCAGCTTCCTGGTGGCCTCCTCAATCCGCTCAGGGTAGGTGTATAGCTGCAGGTCACGCAGCAGATAGATGCCCAGCATGTCGTCGGTATGGCGGTTCAGGACATCGGCGCGGTAGAAGTTACCCTCGTGCCACACCTTGCGCTGTTCCTCGTAGAGCGAGTCGCGTTCCTCGTCCGTCTGTGCCGCACGCACCTCAGCCCCCAGGTCGTTGGCCTTTGCGTTCAGTCGTGCCACGTTGCTCTGGTAGGCACGGATGCTGTCGTTGAGAGGGGTGCCCAAGGGGATGGCCTCACCCTCGAAGGGGATGTTCAGTACGATGTTCCCCGGCTCGCCGATGAAGCGGCAGAAGTCCCTGCTGCCCTTGCCGTAATAGACGCGGATGATGCAGGCGCTGTCGGCCGTCCCCTTCCACGCGTACTGCCCGTTCACCACAGGAACTCTGGCGACGAGGGTGTCGCTGTTGTCGTTCCTCATCACGCTGATGGAGAGGGAGTCGATGTCGCGCTCCACCGTACCCGTGAGGCTGATGCGGTTCCCCGCCCGCGGATTACAGGCTACCAGCATCAGGGCGGCAGCTACCCCAAGAAGATGTACCTTTTTCATTGTTGTCTGTCATTTAGTTATTTTTTGCGCTGCAAAGGTAAACAAAAAAATATCCACCCTCTCAAAAAATGCCGAATTAATTTTTCCCAGTCCTCGTTCCTGTTGCTTTCGAATATCTCTATGCTACAGGTGCTTTTTGAAAAAATGATTCTCTTGCTTTTATCAGAAAAACAAACTACGTTTGCAACTGGATAACAAAAGCAAGGAAGGAAATGTCATAAACAGCACCATTGGAACTGCCGAACGCCTTGAACAGCATTCAGGCGGAAGATTATCTGTATAGAATTAAGGCATTAAAAGTTTTCATCGTAATGGTTTGAAGTTATCATTGCGATGAAAAAACAGTATTCTTTGATGTTGTCATTTTTCCATTAAGACTTTTTTGGGGGAGAAAAAAATGGTTTTTTTTTTGTCGTTTGAAAAATAAGTCTTACATTTGCATCGGTATTGGGGGAGAAATCCCGAACCACAATGCATAGGCTATTTATTTCGCACTTACAAAAAAGACCTCGGAAATCTGATTTGGAATGTTCGATTGAATGGCAGAGGTAGCCCGAAGAAGGCATCCTCATACACCTTAATAAGCTATGTTCACGCTTTGGCGTGACGCATTCTTTAAAGGTGTAAGGGGTTCCAATCCGAGGTCTGCCCCGTAAGTGCATAAGAATGGTCACGCCATTCTTTTGTGCGGATATGCTTTGTTTTAGGTTGTAAAAGAGAATGAATGCGTAATTTAATAAACATTAAAAACAAAGAGATGAAAATTCGAAATTTACTTTTTGCTGGGCTTGCCTTGCTGGCGAGCCTGCCAGTAGTGGCTGACAATGAGTTCACCGATGCGAACGGCAACGTGTGGACGTACGAGTATGTTGACCCCGATGACCCCTCGCAAGGCGTCAACTTGACGTCATCAAGTGTTGAAGGTAATGTCTTACCTCTCGAAATCAGCGTAGGAGATGTTACGCTTCCTGTGATTGGCATTGGGATTACCTTAGAGGATGGTATGACAAGCATTCCCGACGGTTTCTTTAAAGACAACAATCGTCTGACCTCCGTCTCCATCCCCTCATCTGTAACCATGATAGGAGAAGAGGCATTCTATGGCTGTACAAGCCTTACATCCATCACCATTCCTGAAGGTGTCACCAGTATAGGCGTTCATGCTTTTTGTTTTTGCGATAGACTGAATTCCGTTGCTCTTCCTTCAACATTAACTCACCTTGGTGCTGGTGCATTTCGATATTGTGGCCTCACTTCAATTATCATTCCTCAGGGTGTCACCTGCATAGAAGGGGCTACTTTTTTTGATAATCATGGGTTATATACAGTTACCCTTCATGAGGGTATTACTCGGATTGAAGAACAAGCATTTTTGGGCTGTGGAAGTCTGTCTTCAATTACTATTCCAGCGTCTGTCACTTACATTCATAGCTCTGCCTTTAGTGATGGTCCCACCTATAGCCTAACCTCTATCGTCGTCAATGAGGGTAATACAGTTTACGATTCCCGAGGAAATTGTAATGCACTTATTGAAACAAGTAGCAATAAGATTCTTGTTGGATGTCGCAACACAACCATCCCATCAACGGTAACCACGATTGGTGACGGAGCCTTTTGGAAAATTGCTTTAAACACTTTCTACCTTCCTGCTAATATAACAACCATAGAAGGTTATCCTTTTGTTGGAAACGACATCACAAACATAGTTGTTGATGAAGGGAATAGTGTTTATGATTCTCGTGATAATTGCAATGCCATCATTGAGAAAGCAAGCAACACGTTAATCGTTGGATGCAAAAATACAACCATTCCTTCGTCTGTCACGTGTATCGGAAATCGAGCCTTTGATTACACGGCCATGACTTCTATTACAATACCTTCTTCCGTCATAAGCATTGGCGAAGGTGCCTTCTATAATAATGGCCTTACTTCTGTTACTTTATCCGAGGGCCTTGTTAGTATAGGCGCGTGGGCTTTCGGCAACGATCCCCTAAAATCTCTTGCAATCCCTTCTACGGTTACAAGCATAGGTGAAAATGCATTCACTTATTCTACGAGAGCCTTCGAATCCATTGTGGTTAGTGAGGAAAACTCAAAATACGACTCTCGTAACAACTGTAATGCGCTTATCGAGACAGAGAGCAATACTCTTCTTTATGGATGCCAGAATACCATTATTCCTACATCAGTTACTCATATAGGAGGTGTTGCCTTCTGGGGTTGTCCGTTTACTTCCATAACTAACGATCCATCGCAGGCAAGTGAGACCTGTCTTTACATCCCCTCTTCGGTTACCAGCATGGGCGGTGGCTTTACTGAAGTGACTACCGTTACCCTTCCCGAAGGCCTTACCGAACTTCTGGAAGGCTCATTTGGCGAGAATGTGACCACCCTCGTTTCTACGAAGACGATTCCTTTTGTCTTGGAAAATCCCAATATCGGAGTGGCATTAAATTGCGTGCTGCATATTCCTGCGGGTACAAAGGATGCCTATATTGCTGCAGGATGGACAGAAGAAGTGTTTGGCGGAGGTATTGTTGAGGATGGTGAGGGCGCTCCTGAATCGGTTTCCGTTACGCTGGGTAGTCTGGGCGCTGGAACCTTCTGCAGCAAGTACAATCTTGACTTCTCAGGTACAGAGGATGTGAAAGCGTACATTGTTTCAGCTTTCATGCCCAACACGGGAGAGGTGACCCTGACGCGCATCAAATATGTCCCCGCTATGACGGGTGTCGTGCTGTTGGGTAACGAGGGAACCTACGATATTCCTTTAACAGACAAGCAGATTGTGGTAGCGAATATGCTGGCGGGTGTTATAGAGCGTACGCAACTCAACAGGACACAAGGCAGGTATACTAACTTCATCCTTGCCAATGGCTCGGGTGGATTGGGATTCTATACCGTAGCCGACGGCTCGACCCTCGCCGCAGGAAGAGCTTACTTACCCTTGTTGACGAATCAGCTTCCTACGTCTGCGCCCAACCTTACTATCCGCTTCGACGACGGCGATGCGACATCTATTGACGAAATGGAGGCCGACAATGCAGCTGCAATATGGCACGACCTTAGCGGACGGACATTGGACAAACAACCCACGGCAAAGGGTGTTTATATTGTGAACGGCAAGAAGATCATCGTGAAATAAACGCCCATTGTTCGAACTCTAAAAACTAACATGTCATGAATAAGAAAGCCTATTCAGCCCCCATGATTTGTGTAGAGCTCGTGGAGATTGTCGCTCCCCTCGCTCTGTCGGGCGCCGAACAAAGCAATATGGGTACTCACATGAACCAAGAAATTGATGCCGGCAATGCTCTCGCCCCCGGCTGGTTCAGGCATCAAAACTGGTAGTTTACATAGAAGTATCTTCAATTGTCGATGGCTTTCCAAAACCACAGCAGACGTAGGTTTTGGGAAACCATCGGCTTTTTAAGGGATTTTGAAAAAATGCCAACACTTACCTTTTCTTGCTCAACGAATTGTCATAGAGCGCGTTATGTTAGGTAAGTGTTTAGAAAACACTTACCTAACACTTACCTGACTCCTACCTGACTACTATCTGATTACTATCTGCCTTTTTGTGACTCCTATCTGTATTCTCCTTATCTTTCCCATCTCCTAACAATTTCTCACCTCATCAGTCACTTTGTTTGCTCTTTGGGTAAGTGTAATGGTAAGTGTTAGGTAAGTGTTAGGTAGGTGTTTGAGCAACACTTACCATTGTAAATACGCTTTATCATAGCTGGTTAGGCGGGAGAAGGTACGTGTTGGCATCTTTTGCGCATTTGTGTTTAATATGCGTGGGCTGTGCGCGTAGCCCAATGGGCTGTGACCACAGAGTTTAACGCTGTGCGTGTAGCGTTTAACGCTGAGCGCGTAGCGTTTAACGTCGTAGAAACAGCGTTTGATAAAAAAATTCCTGTCATTTGTGATTTAGCTCTGTAACAACACGACGCACCGGGCGAAGGGCCTGGTGCGTCGTGTTGCCAGCTTCGGGGCGCTGGTTGAGGAAGGGGGCGTTTACTTCGTGAAGGCCATGCCTACGCGGAGGCCGTCGTACTGGGTGAGCAGGGTGTTGAGCAGCTTGAGGGTGCTGTTGCTGCTGGCGGCGCAGACGGCTTTCAGTATCTTCAGCAGGCCGTTGGACTGGAAGACGATGTTGAGCGTGCTCTGCTCATAGACGGTGTAGGCTGTGGTCTTGACCAGGCCGAAGGTGAAGGCGATGGTCTTGGCCGTGGCGTCATAGACGTAGGTGCCGTTGATGCCGCGTGCACCGACGTTGAAGGTGCAGGTGCCGTCCTCGTTGAAGGTGACGGAGCAGGCACCTTCCTTGACGCCGACCTTGGCCAGGTAGCTATCGACCTTGGTGGCCACCTGCTTGGCTACGGCGTCGCTGCCGAGGGTGGCCAGGACATTGTCGCTCTCGAAGACAAAGGCGCTGCCCTTGAAGTTCCACGTGCCGTAGAGGTTGTCCTCCTTGACGGTGGTGAAGGCGCCGAGGATGGAGCCGAGGATGCCGCTGACGACGCCGTCGTTGCTGACGGCCTTGCCATCGTCGGTGGTGTCGCCGCTGGCACCGCCCAGGGCGCCGAGGACGCCGCTGAGGATGCCCGACACATCGCCCACTGTCGGGCTGGAGGTGCTGGTGGAGGTATTGTCCGCAGTGGTGGCCGTTTGTTCAGTGGCCGTCTTCTCGGTGGTGGTCTGCTGACCGCCGAGGACAGACTTGAGGATGCCGCCCAGCCCCTGCGCCGAAGCAGAGCAGGAGGTGAGCATCAGGGCCAGCGTGAGGCCGAGGGAAAGGAGTTTCTTCATTGTCGTATGGTTTTAGGATGGTTTACTTTTGTTCTTCGTCGTTTGCTTTTTCGACTGTCTCGTCGTCCAAAGGTTTAAATTCGGTGATGCCGTCGCGCAGCAGGAGGTTGTACCACTGGATGAGCTTGCGCACGTGGGTCATATAGACGCGGTCGCGGTCGTAGTTGGGCAGCACCTCGGCGAAGAAGGCAGCCAGCTCATCGTTGGTGGCCGTCTTGGGGTCGAGGGTGAGTTCCTTGCCTTCGGCCTTGGCCTTGACGTTCTCAAGCACCTGCCAGAGGGGCACTTCCTCGGAGTCGGTGAACATGGCGATGTCGCCCAGCGACACCACCTTGTCGGTGGCATACACGGGGGTGCGCTTGTGGTTGGCGTCGAGCGATTCGACGATGAGCATGTTGCGTCCGCTGCTGAGCAGACGATAAAGTCCAGGCTTGCCGGATATGGTCAGAATTTTCTTCAACATATTTTGATAAATTAAGAATTAACATTCAAAAAATCATTCGTAACTCTCTTAATCAGCTGCATGACTTGTGGAGTGATGGCATCGGCTTCGGCGTTGAGGATGACATAGTCAGCAAGGGGAAGCTTCTCCTCGTCGGTCATCTGGCTGGCGAGGCGGGCACGCACGGCCTGCTCGGTGATGCCGTCGCGGGCCATAGTGCGCTGCACACGTTCGTCGAGGGGGGTAGAGACGAGCACGACGGCATCGACATCGTCCTTCATGCCTGCTTCGAACAGGATGGCAGACTCCATGCCCACCAGCGGCAGAGAGGCATGGCGTGCTGTCCACTGGCGGAAATCATCACGCACAGCCGGATGCACAATGGCATCCACAGCAGCAATGCGCTCGGCATGGCCGAACATGTAGTCGGCCAGCAGACGGCGGTTGAGAGTCGGAGTTCCTGAACTACTCAACGCCTGAACTCCTGAACTCTTATATATATATACCTCCGGCCCCACGAGGGCTATCAGTCCCTGGCGGATGGAGGGGCTGTTGTTCATCAGCCGCCGTGCCTCGCTGTCGCAGTCATAGACCGGTATGCCCATCACCCGCAGCAGACCGGCCACGCCCGACTTGCCACTGCCTATACCGCCCGTTATGCCCAGCCTAAAGGTCATTGTCGTACTCAATCAGATAGTCCACCTCGGCAGGCGTGATGGTGATGGAACGGATATCGTCGGGACGGCGGACGAGCTCCAGACGGGCCTTGCCATTGTCGTCGGGGCCGAGGCCCGCGTAGTTGACAACCAGCTGGAACTGCTCTTCCGTGACATCGTAGAAGCGTTCGAGGCTGACTTGGAAGGTGACGGTGGCCTTCGAGGGGAAGGCACGCAGCACCGACTGGTAGGGGAAGAGGTAGTCGTGGATGGGCAGCTCGAACGACTTTTCCACGTAGGGTGTCACCTGCACGCAGAGGGTGGTGGAGGGAGGTGTGAAGAGCATCCCGCCGTGGGGCGCCACAAAGCCAAGCTGCGCCGACAGCGAGTCGGCCAACCCTTCGAAGGAGACCGTCTCGGTGAGGACACACGTGAGGGTGTCGAGCACCGCAGCCGGGGCATGGACGGTGACACTGTCTGGCACCAGGCGCTGGCGGCCGATGACGTGGCTGTTGTCGGCCGACACACGGCCAGACAGACGCACGGGCAGACGGCGGCCGTCAGAGGGAGAGAGGTAGAACTGCACCGTGTCGGGCGACACAGACAGGATGTGGGCCGACGACGACAAGGTACTGCCCAGCAGCTCGTCCAGTGCCGCACCCGTGATGACCACATGCCCATCGACAGCCTTGTAGTTGCGGCAATCGACGGAGAGCTGACGAAACGTGCGGCGCGTGCGGTAGCCCAGAATCTTCTCTCCCCTGTCGCGCACCACGATGTTCACCTTCTCTGCCGGCATCTCGGTGATGACGGAACCCTCAGGCATGTGACGAAGCACCACGTCGAAGGTGAACTTCGCCTCATGCTCTTCGCCCATGTTCACCAGATACCAATAGAAGAACACGAAGACGAAGAAGATGAGAAAGACGAGCACATCGCGGCTCTTCGGTTTCTCCATCCTCTATTTCCTGGCAGGCTGGGGCATGGTGGCAGGGTCGGCGAAGACGTTGGCCTTGTCGATGCGGATTTTGACACCCGAGGCAATCTCCAGCGTCACCACCTCTTTGCCATTCTCCATGTTGATTTCCTTCACTGTGCCATAGACGCCACCGCTGGTGACGACCTTCGAGCCGGGCTGGAGGCTCTTGCGGAAAGCCTCAATCTGCTTCTGCTGCTTGCGCTGGGGCAGAATCATGAACACATACATGATGACAAACAGCAGGATAATCATGAAAAGGGGCGAAGCGAAGAATGAGCCTGCGCCCTGAGCTGCCGTCGGAGCAGCGGTTTCTTGTAGTGGAAGCATTTTTAGTAATTTGGAATTAGGGATTATTGAAAATTGAAGATTATTTTTAGACTGACAGACTATCTTTTTTAGACTAACAGACTTCAGACTATCAGACTTCAGACTAACAGACTTCAGACTATCAGACTTCAGACTATCAGACTTCAGATGAATGTTCTGCGGACGAGTCAGTTGCAGGAGTATTATCTGTCAGTCTGAAGTCTGTCAGTCTGAAGTCTAAAAAGATAGTCTGATAGTCTTTTCACCGTATGGTCATTAAACGTTAAACGAGAAATCATTTTTCCATCTTCTTCAGTTTCTTTGCTGCGGCATCGAGGACACCGTTGATGAACGAGCCGCTCGATGGCGTGCTGTAGAACTTGGCTATCTCCACATACTCGTTGAGCGTCACGTTAAGGGGGATGGTGGGGAACGACGTCACCTCGGCAAGCGCCGTCACCATGATGACGGTGTCCATGAAGGCAATGCGTTCGGCAGTCCAGTTGCTGCTCTGCTCGTCAATGATCTCGCGGTAGGTGGCGGCGTTTGTCAGTGCACGTCGCAGCAGTGTATGCGCGAACTCGGCATCCTCTATGTCGCGGAACTGCGGCAACAGCACCTGCTCGACGCCCATCGTGGGGTCGAAATGCTTGATGGTCTTCAGCACGAAGGTATCGACCACGGTCTTGTCGTCGTTCCAGTAGAGGCTCTGATCCTCGAAGAGGGCGTCCAGCTCGTCGTTGGCCATGATGTACTGCTTGTAGAGCTTGCGCCACAGCGCACGGTCGTCCTCGTAGGAGGGTTTGTCCTTTGCATTCATGTAGTCGCAGTAGGCATCGCTACGCTCGATGTTCTCAAACAGGCGGCGCACGACGTCCTCGGAGTCTTTCCACGAGAATTTCAGGTCCTTCTTCCGCCCGGCCAGCTCGCTGTTCTGCTCAAGCTGGTTGATGAAGCGGTTATCGACAAACCGCCGGTTAGGATTGATATCCTCGGCAGTAGGCTGCAGGCGCAGGCGGCGCAGCGCCATGCGGTCTTCGGCATAGTGCTTCACGGCTACCATCAGCAGCAACAGGTAGAGATATAGTTCGTAAGCCTTGTTAAGGCTGAACATCAGTTCTTTTTCAGCAGCCTCCACGTTCGTGTTCTCGCGAATCAGGTAAGCATAGAGAATCTGCACGACTTTCTGTCGGATCAGTGTACGGGTAATCATAACTCTTTATGAATTGCGGGTGCAAAGATAGTGCAAGGCGAGAGAAAAGCCAAATTTATTTGAACTTTTCCGAGCCGCAGCCTATCTAAAAGCCTTGAAAAGGATTAAAGATAGTGCAAGGCGAGAGAAATACAAAAATTTATTTATTTCTTTTCAACGGCCCGGATACTTATTGAAGAGGCGGTGGAGCAGCGAGTATATATCAGAACGGCTGAGCGGGTCTTCAACGTCCTCAACGGTGTTGTAGTAGGCAATGGAGTTGCTTGCGCGGTCGGCCACCATGAGGGTGAAGGTGGTAGCGTAGGGATTGGGTACATCCACGGAGGGGACGACCACCACCGAGCCCAGCGTGGCAAGGGCAACCAGGGCGGCCACGCCGACCGACACAGCGGTGTTCTTAGCCGTCTCCTTCACCACATCGCCCTTCACCCGCCTGAAGCCGTTTTCATAGAGGAGCATCAAGTAAGGAAAGTCGTTCTCGTCCATCAGCTGACGGATGGACTCGGGCAGCGGATAGTCGCGGATGCTATTGGCACGGGTCTTCACGCCTTTGGAAGTCCTGACTTTCGGGGCGTATGCCAGCTCGGCTCCCTCGCGTCCCACAACACGGTCGAACTCATCGTCGTCAATCCGGATGAACTCGCTGATGGGGAATTGGCTGAGGTTTTCATCAAGAATGCCTGTCAGCACCTCCGAGGCGGCTGTAGAGAGCGAATCACTATATACTTCCTGCCCTTTGCTGACGGCAAAGACATCCACGTAGGGAAGCAGGAGAGGTACTTTCGCGGGGGGCTGCGAACTGAAGGAATCGGCACAATAGCGGTTGCTGACACAGGATGTCAGCATCAGGGCAAACAATGCCACGACAAAAAGATACGAACGTTTCATTTTCTTCATCTGTTTGGAAAGATTACTTGGATTCTTGGCTTTCTCCCTGTTGGCCTTGTTGCGTCTTATCCCCTCCTTCGCGGGGGTTGCTGGAGGCGGGCCTTTTGCCGGCAGGACGGCCAGCGGGCTTCTTCTTTTTCTTCTTCCTGTCGAAGCGGGTGAGGCTGTCCTGCTCCAGCAGGTCGCCGGAGGTGGTGGACGTCACAGGGCCGTCCTCGGACAGCGAGGCGGGGGTCTGCCCGTCGCGGTTGAGGTTGATGATGTCCATAGCACGGCGGGTGGAGATGGTGACGAGGTTCTCAGCGGCGGAACGGCTGGTGCTGTAGGTGACGAGGCGGCGCAGGATGTCGGCCTTGAAGAAATACCACGTGCCCTCGGCCGTCTCCAGCGTGACGTCGCGGGCCGGGAAGCGGCGCAGCGCTTCAGCATAGGCATCGACCTCGAAGTTCATGCAGCACTTCAGTTTGGCACACTGCCCCGCCAGCTTCTGCGGCGAGAGCGTGAGGTCCTGCGTGCGTGCAGCACCGGTGGAGACACTGACGAACGACGACATCCAGGTGGCACAGCAGAGCTCGCGTCCGCAGGGGCCGAAGCCGCCGATGCGCCCTGCCTCCTGACGGGCTCCGATCTGCTTCATCTCGATGCGCACGTGGAAAGCCTCGGCCAACACCTTGATGAGCTGGCGGAAATCGACGCGGCCATCGGCAATATAGTAGAAGATGGCCTTGCCGCCGTCGCCCTGATACTCCACGTCGCCAATCTTCATCTGAAGGCCCAGGTCGAGGGCTATCTGGCGGGATTCAATCATCGTCTTATGCTCGCGGCGCTTGGCCTCCTCGTATTTCTCCATATCGACGGGACGGGCCTTGCGATAGACGCGGCGCACGGGGGCATCGTCCTTGATGCCCGCCTTCTTCATCTGCAACGCCACCAGCCCGCCGGTGAGGGTGACGGTGCCGATGTCGTGCCCGGGGCTGGCCTCTACAGCCACCACGTCGCCCTTGACGAGGTCGAGATGGTTGGCATTGAGGTAATAGCCCTTACGGGTATTCTTAAACTGGACTTCAACGTAGTCCGTTTCCTCTAAGTTGCCTGGGACGTCGGCCATGTAGTCATAGACATGTAGCGGACAGTCCTGACGGCTATAACCGCGGCAGCAGATGCCGTCGTGAGGGAGGTATGAGAGTTTTTCGGGGTCCATTTTTGATTGGGAATTAGGAATTAATTAAATGAAGAATGAAAATATCAATTTACCTTGCTGCGGCCGACTGGCGCAGGAGGACTATCATGCGGAGGCTGAGGTCGAAGAAGACCATCTTGGCATTGACGTTGCCCTCGATGTCGCGCTGGGCGTCGGCAAGCAGGTCTGTGATGCCCATGACGTTGCGCTCGTCCACATACGGGGCGAAGCGGGCGGTGAAGGCCGCCTCGGCACTGTTCATGTAGCTGAGGGCGTGGGAGTGGAAGTTGGCGATGAAGCTCTCGCGCACCATCCGCTGCGCATAGGCCAGGAACTGCCGTCCGGGCGTGCGGCCCAGCTTGGCCACCTCCTCGCTCCACTGCTTCAGTTCGTCCAGTTTGCGGCTGTAGGCGAGGCGCATGAGGCGGACGAAGAGCTCGGTGTACCCGCGCGTTTCGTCCTTGGCATCCAGCAGGCGTACGGCCCGCGCCCAGCTGCCGTCGGCGGTGTGGGCAAGGTCGTCAGCCACATCGGCACCGAGGCTATAGCGCTCCACGAGGGCATGCGCAATCTCCGTCTCCCTCAGCGGGCGGAAGTTGACACCCAGCGTGCGGCTCTGGATGGTGGGAAGCACGCGCTCGGCATCGTCGCTCACCAGCAGGAACACCGTCTCCGCGGGAGGCTCCTCGATGAGCTTCAGCAGTTTGTTGGCACACGAGTCGTTCATGCGCTCGGGCAGCCAGAGGACGACTACCCGGCGCCCGCCCTCGGACGAGCGGAAGGAGAGTTTGCGGATGAGCTCGGCAGCCTGCGCCGCATACAGCTCGCCCTGCTGGTTGTCGGCCCCGGCAGCACGCATCCACTCGCCGAGGTCCAGATAGGGGTTTTCGAGGAAGGCCTCGCGCCAGTCGAAGATGAAGTCGTCGCTCTGTGGATAGGTGTCGGCAGGGCGTCCGCTTTCACGTTTGAAGACGGGCATCATGAAGTGCACGTCGGGGTGCACCAGCTTGTTCATCTTTGCACAGCTGGGGCAGTGTCCGCAGGAGTCGTCAGCCGGGCCGGAGGAGAACATGTCGCCTCCCTCGCTATGCTGGCACACCAGATAGCGGGCGAACGCCACGGCCATGGGCAGCTTGCCCGTACCCGCCGGGCCGGCAAACAACTGCGCGTGGGGTATGCGTCCACCCCGCAGCTGCTGCCGCAGTTGCGCCTTCACCTCTTCCTGTCCGATGATATCCTTGAAAAACATAACGCGCTGGTTTCAAAAAATCTCCTTTGCCACGTCGCGGACGCTGTGCGTCGCGCCGAGGGCGTAGAAATGCAGACGGGGAACGCCGTAGCACATGAGTTCGCGGCACTGGGCCGTGCACCACTCCACGCCCACACGCCGCACCGCCTCATCGTCCTTTGCCTGACAGACGGCCTCGGCGAGGGCGACGGGGATATCCACGTTGAACGTCTTGGGAACGGAAGTCAGCTGCGACGCCTTGGTGAGGGGCTTAATGCCGGGGATGATGGGGATGGTGATGCCTGCTGCCCGGGCCCGCTCCACAAAGCGGAAAAAGACGGCATTGTCGTAGAACAGCTGCGTGACGGCATACTGCGCCCCGCCCTCCTGCTTCTTCAGGAGCCAGTGCAAGTCGCTCTTGATGTTCGGCGCCTCGAAGTGCTTCTCGGGGTAGCAGGCCACGCCATAGGTGAAGGGATTGACGGCGCCCTGGATAGGTGTGCCGTCGTCGAAGAAGCCAGCATTGAAGCGGTTTATCTGCTCCTGCAGCTCGGTGGCATGGCTGTAGCCCCCGGGCGTGGGGACGAAGCTCGCATCGTCCTTCGCCTTGTCGCCGCGCAGCACCAGCAGGTCGGTGATGCCGAGGAACTGCAGGTCGATGAGGACGTACTCCGTCTCCTCCCTTGTGAATCCGCTGCACAGGATGTGCGGCACGACGGGGATGCCGTAGCGCGCCTTGATGGCGGCAGCCACCGCCACGGTGCCCGGGCGCTTGCGCATGGCCACCCGCTCGTAGAGCCCCGAGGGCGTCTCGCGATAGATGCGCTCGCTGCGGTGGGTGGTGATGTTGATGCATTGCGGGTCGAACTCACGCAGCACGTCGATGTCGTCAAACAGCCGCTCGATGCCCATACCCTTCAGCGGGGGCAACACCTCAAACGAAAAACCCGTCCGCCGGGCACCTCTGTTATCTGTCGTTTGCACTTCCTGCATATACTTCATTTCCGAAATAGAGTGCAAAATTACGGCAAATCGTTCGATAATGCAAATATATTTGAAAATATCCGAGCTTCAATTCATCAATTTGGTTCCTGTAATTGTTAATTGGAAAAATTTATTTGCATTATCCTCCGCCTTGCACTATCTTTGCGCTTTCTATAGCTATGTAAACACTATGCAAAGGACTTTCCCCCTATTGTTTCTGCTGGCACTGGCGCTGAGTGCCTGCACGTCAGGTGCACGGATAAAAGCGCCGGGCGATGCTCCTGAAGAGAAGCTGACGCTGTGGTACACGGCTCCCGCCACCGACTGGATGAACGAGGCGCTGCCCTTAGGCAACGGGCAGTTCGGCATTACCTTCTACGGGGGCGTCGAACGGGAGGAGATACAGTTCAACGACAAGACGCTGTGGACGGGCACCAGCGGCGACCCCATCGGCGCGGGCAGCGGCTATGGCAGCTACCGCAACTTCGGCAACCTGTTTATAAGGAGTTCGGCAGGCGGACCGGTGGAGGGGTACCGGCGCGAGCTGGATATCCAGCATGCCGTAGGACGGGTGACGTACGAACAGGACGGCGTGACGTACGAGCGCGAGTACTTCGTCTCCTATCCGGCCGAGGCTGCCGTGCTGCGGCTGAAAGCCTCGGGCAAGGGGAACATCAACGTTGTCCTCAGCATGACGGACGCCAACGCTGAGGACTATCCGGCAGACGCATCGGGCATCCGATATGCCACGGACGGCATCTCGTTCGGCGGACGGCTGGACCTGGTGAGCTACTACTGCCGTCTGGCCGTCAAGCCACGCGGCAGGAAGGCCAAGGCGGAGGTGACGGACGGGGGCCTCAGCATCACGGGGGCCGACGAGCTGCTCATCGTCATGCGCGGAGGCACCAACTTCTCGGAGCGCGACAACAGCTACATCTACGACGCCCGCCTGCTGCCCGACAGCGTGGACGGCATCGTGCGCCGCGCCCTCGCCCAGCCCTACAAACGGCTGAAGGACGAGCACATCAGCGACTACCGCAGCCTCTTCGACCGCTGCCGCCTCACCCTCACCCCCGATGACGCCAACACCCTGCCGACGAACGAGCTGATAAGGGAGTACAATAAGACTTCAGACTATCAGACTAACAGACTGACAGATAATAGCGCATCGACAAAGCGTTCCACGGAACATTCATCTGATAGTCTGAAAGTCTGTAAGTCTGACAGTCTGAATAAATACTTCCTCGAAGAGCTCTACTTCGCCTTCGGGCGCTACCTGATGATCAGCAGCGCGCGGGGCATCGGTCTGCCCAGCAACCTGCAGGGCATCTGGAACCACTCGAACCACCCGGCATGGAACAGCGACATCCACTCGAACATCAACGTGCAGATGAACTACTGGCCTGCCGAGGTCACCAACCTCAGCGAGCTCCACATGACCTTCATCGACTACGTCTATAACGAGGCCATCGGCCGCTCGAAAGGCGACGGCCTCGACACCCAGTGGCAGAAGAACGTCTATCACTACCTCTCCACCACCGGGCGCGACGGCGGCCCCACGCAGCAGCGCGGCGGATGGTTCCTGACGACGGAGAACAACATCTTCGGCCGCTGCTCGCAGTGGACGGGGCAGAACTATGCCGTGGCCAACGCCTGGTACTGCATGCACCTCTGGCAGCACTACCTCTACACGCTCGACAAGGACTACCTGCGCGAGAAGGCGCTGCCCGTCATGCTCTCCGCCGTGGAGTTCTGGAAGAACCGCCTGGTCGTCGATGAGAGCGACGGCACGCTGGTCTGCCCCTATGAGTTCAGCCCTGAGCACGGCCCGCGCGGCGCCGTCACCGCCCATGCCCAGCAGCTCGTCTATAGCCTCTTCGCAAACACGCTGGCAGGAATGAGGGTATCAGGAATGGACACAGAGGAGCTGCAAGCCTGCCTCTCCCGCCTCGACGACGGCCTGCACACCGAGGTCGTCCCCCGCGCCAATGGCGAGCGCCTGCTGAGGGAGTGGAAGGACGTCAGCCAGCAGGAGACGGGCGAATGGCCTCACCACCGCCACCTCTCGCACCTCATCGGGCTCTACCCGGGCACCCAAATCAACCCCACCGACTGCGACAGCATCTATCAGGCAGCCCTCCGCTCGCTCACCTGGCGCGGCCCGAAGGCCACCGGCTGGGCCATGGGCTGGAAGGTGAACCTCTGGGCACGTGCCAAGGATGCCAAGATGGCCTACATGCTCGTACACAATGCCCTGGCGCCCGCCCGACATGAGAACACCAACTACTACGGCGACGGCGCGGGCATCTACGACAACCTCTTCGACGCCCATCCGCCCTATCAGATCGACGGCAACTTCGGCGTCACCGCCGGCATCGCCGAGATGCTCCTCCAGAGCCACGCCGGCTACATCGACCTCCTGCCCGCCCTGCCCGACGAGTGGAAGGTGGGCAGCATCTGTGGCCTGAAGGCGCAGGGCGGCTACACCATCGACCTCCACTGGGCCGACGGACAGCTCACCCAGGCCGTCATCGCCGCCCCGCGGACGGGCTCATGCACCGTCCGCTACGGCCAGCAGACGCTCACCCTCGACGTCCAGGCGGGACAGTCCTATCGTCTCGTCATGCATCACGAACACCTTATTCTTCACCCATAAAAAAACGCTCTATGAAAAAACTAATCCTTACCACCCTCGTCTGCCTCTTCTCCGCCCCGCTGCTCACTGCCGGAGTGGTGGAGGACGGCATCTACCGCATCGTCAACGCGGGCAACAGCACCGTGGTCACCGAGAACGTCCAGACGGGCCGGCTCTACTGCACGGGCAAAGGCTCCGACACCACCTACGAGCAGCTGTGGCGCGTCACGGCCCTCGGCGGCGACAGCTATTCGATGCAGAACCTGCTGACCCAGCGCTACATCCAGGCCGACGGCTCCAGCCAGTTCTACACGGGCAAGAGCGCGGCCGGCATCTTCGTCACACAGAACGCCGCCGTCAGCAAATACCTCAACATCTACGTCAGCAACGGCTACAAATACTGGAACTACCAGGGCGGCACGGGACTGCTGGTGACGTGGAGCGCCTGCACGGGCGACAGCGATGCACAGAACAACCGCAGCGCCTGGCGGATGGTGTCGGTGGACGTGGACCAAGACCTGCTGGCGCTTGCGCAGAAGGAGTTTCAGGAGACGCAGGACCTCATCGACAACGCCGACGTCTATGCAGGCCATGTCCGCCAGTTCTTCACCGACGACAGCGCCGAGGAGCTTGCCGCGCCCTATGCCACGATGGACGAGGCCGGCCTGCGTGCCGCCATGGCGGGACTGCTGCCCCCGGCCCTCATCGACTATGCCGTGCGCCTCGCCGCCGACAAGTGGGCCAGCAAGTGGGAGAAGGCCTTCCGCTTCGGCACCTACAAGGCCTACGGCGACCCCGACTACTGGTCGGGCGCCATGCGCAACAGCGTGCACGGCTACCTGACGGGCCCCACCGGCATACGCATCGACAACGGGCAGCTGCTCTACGTCTTCGTGGGCGACAACATCCCCGCCAACGCCACGCTGGAGATGGAGATGCTGGCCGGCACGGGCAGCGTCAAGGGCACCCGCACACGGCTCAAGAAGGGTCTCAACATCGTCTCGTCGGGACAGAACGACCAGGCCGTGTTTGTCCGCTACACCGCCGGCACCCGATTGAACAACGACCTCGTGCTGGCCGACTTCCCCGACCTGCGCATCAACATCCAGGGCGGCACGGTCAACGGCTACTGGGACATTGCCCGCCACACCAACGCCGACTGGGAGGAGATGACGGCCGACCCGACGCTCTTCTCCGGCTTCGCCATCCAGGTGAAGGGCCGCCACGTGCTGTGGAACATGAACAGCAAGCTGGTGCGCCGCTACGTCCCCGACCACATCGAGGAGTCCATCAGCGTGTGGGACAGCATCCAGATATGGGAGTGCCGGCAGATGGGACTCGAGGAGGCCGTCCCCGCCAAGCACGACTTCGTGCTCAACTGCGTCTCCGTCACGGGCGACAACTACATGTATGCCTCCGGCACACACACGGCCTACAACGAATCGACGCTGAGCAGCATCCTCTACTACACCAACTACCGCGACGGGGCAGGCGGCGCCTACTGGGGCCCGGCCCACGAGACGGGACACAACAACCAGTACCTCATCACCTTCCCCGGCGGCACGGAGGTGTCGAACAACATGTTCTCGAACATCGTCACCTACAGCGGCGGCAAGGGCACCTCGCGCGGCGTGGGCGTACGCGACGGCGTCTGCAAGGACTTCGGCAAGAGCTGGTTCGACCGCGACATCTGGCAGCAGACGCGCATGTACTACCAGCTCTACCTCTACTTCTACGAGCTGGGCAAGGACAAGGAGTTCCTGCCCAACCTCTACAAAGCCCTGCGTGCCGACCCCATGGTGAGCCATAAGAGCGCCAACGTCAGCGGGCAGGACAGCTGGCTGAAGTTCGCCCTCAAGTGCTGCGAGGTGGCGGGCGCCGACCTCTCGGAGTTCTTCGAGAGCTACGGCTTCTTCGTCCCCCTGAGCAACCGCTTCGTGGAGGACTACAGCAACTCCTACGTCACCCTGACGGAGCGCACGGCCCAGCAGTTCCGCGAGCGGATGCAGGCCTTCGACAAGAAGCTCGGCAACCTCGTCTTCGTCGAAGACCGCATCTATGCCGCCTACGGCCGCGAGCCGTGGGGCAGCCCCGACAAGCTGCGCATCGACTACAGCAACGAGTGGCCCGTGGGCAAGATGGGCGACGTGGGGCAGTATCTCGACTATGCCGACGAGACGCTCGTCCCCTCCGGCTACACCTACACCCGCAAGGGCCAGCGGCTGACCATCAACCACACCAACGGCAAGGGGGCCGTGGGCTTCAAGGTCTATGACGCCGACGGCACGCTCTGCGCCATCGCCAACACCTACTCCATCACCCTGCCGGCGTCGCTCGACGGCAAGAAATTCCGTGTCATGGCCGCCGCTCCCGTGGGCAACAACGACGCCGAGGTGCTCTCGTCGGCCCTCGCCGGCACGGAGGCCGAGCAGCTGGAGGCGCTGAAGAACTCGCTCGCTGCCGCGGCGGGCTATCTGGAGATGACCGACGACGCCGATGCCGTGGTGGGCTGGTTCACCGCCTCGGCCACAGAGCCGCTGCAGGCCGTCTATGACCAGGCCAAGGCCGCCATGGACGGCGCCGACCAGACGGCGCACACCTACGGCGAATGGTCGCTGGTGGTCGATGACGCCGTCAGCGAACTGCTGGCCGACAGCGACGCACGGGTACCCATGCGTCCCGACAACTACTACGCCCTCTACCTCTGCAGCTACAACAACTACACCGCCGCCAACCTCTCCTCCGGCCTCAAGGGCAGCATGCTCAGCCCCGCCGACTATCCCTCGAAGCAATGGGAGTTCGTGCCCACCATCGCCCAGGACTCCTATTATATAAGGAACGTCGAGAGCGGCAAGTACATCTCCACGCTCGAAGACGGCAAGCGCGTGAAGGCCGAGGCCGACGGCACGGACGGCGCCCTGCTGATCTCGCTGATGGAGAGTGCACCCGGCAAGTATGCTCTCTATAATTACAAGGAGAGCCTCTACATGGGCTACGCCAGCAACAAGGATGTCGTGGGCACCACCGGCGGAAGCTTCCTCTGGACCATCAAGCGCGTCGCGGACCACTATACAGACGCCCTCATCGCCCGTGCCGAGAAGGACGTGGCAGAGGCCAATCGCCTGCTGGCCGAAGTGCTGGACCCCTATGCCAACTGCATCTGCGTCAGCGGAACCATCGTGCCGCTGACAGAGACGTTCGAGGACGACGTCCTCACCCTCTACGGCTTCAGGGGCGAAGTCGAAACGGCTCTCTACGACCGCGACTTCGAAGCCCTCGAGAAACTGCTGCCCCAGCTTGAGGCCGCCATCGATGCCGTCAAGGATGCCTACCTCACCGTCCTCGAGATGCCTAATATATCCATGATTACCACCAATGGTGCCGGCACGGAATACTACTACGCCATCCAGAACCTCAAGACGCGCAAGTACTGCCGTCTCGACGATGGCACGGGACGCTATGCCGGCAATATCCAGATGGACGACCTCGATGAGAGCGACCGCCGCTTCTGGTTCTACCTCGAGCCAGCGGGTGGCGATGAATGTTACATCATTAACTGTCAGACACGCCGGCGTGCGGCCATCAACAGCAGCTACATCGATATCAGCGGCAAGAAGGAGGATGGTCTGGGCACGCCCTTCACGCTGACGTTCAACGATGACCACACAGGCATCATCATTGCCAACGGCGACAACTACTGGTCCACGCAGACCACCGGACAGATGTATGCCCAAATCCGCAAGACGCCTTCTGAATGGCGGTTTGTCTATCTGGGTGAAGCCCATTACGAGGATGTGCCGTCTGTCTATACAGCGATGCCGTGGGCTCCTGTCTTCGACCTCTCCGGCCGTCGTGTCGCCAACCCCACCCGTGGGCTTTACATCCAACAAGACAAGAAAGTATTCATCAAATAGAAAGCCAAGGACGACGCTCGAAACGTTAAACGCTGTGCTGACAGCATCAAACGCTACGAAATTAGAATCAAACGCTACGGATTTAGAATCAAACGCTACGAAATTAGAATCAAACGCTACGGATTTAGAATCAAACGCTGAGAGCGCAGCCCAGGCAAACGGACAACTAACAGAACGAACGATTGAAAGAATTTGTAATCTCTGAAGCGCAGACCGAGTTGGCGGTACTGGTGGGCCTCATCACCCCCGAGCAGAACGAGCAGAAAACCAACGAGTACCTCGACGAACTGGAGTTCCTGGCCGATACTGCCGGAGCCCGGACGGTGAAACGCTTCACACAGAAGGTGGGTGGCGCCAGCAGCGTCACCTACGTAGGCAGCGGCAAACTGGACGAGATACGCCAGTACCTCCAGGCCCGCATCGAGGGCGACGAGGAGCCGGTGGGCATGGTCATCTTCGACGACGAGCTCTCGGCCAAGCAGCTCCGCAACATCGAGCAGGCGCTGCACGTGAAAATCCTCGACCGCACCAGCCTCATCCTCGACATCTTCGCCATGCGCGCCCGCACGGCCGAGGCCAAGACGCAGGTGGAGCTGGCGCAATACAAGTACATGCTGCCTCGTCTGCAACGCCTCTGGACGCACCTCGAGCGTCAGGGCGGCGGCTCGGGCGCCGGCGGCGGCAAAGGCTCGGTGGGACTGCGCGGCCCCGGTGAGACGCAGCTGGAGATGGACCGCCGCATCATCCTCGGCCGCATGTCGCTGCTCAAGCGACAGCTGGCCGACATCGACCGCCAGAAGGCCACCCAAAGAAAGAACCGCGGACGACTCATACGCGTCGCCCTCGTCGGCTACACCAACGTCGGCAAATCGACCCTCATGAACCTGCTCGCCAAGAGCGAGGTGTTCGCCGAGAACAAGCTCTTCGCCACGCTCGACACCACCGTGCGCAAGGTCATCATCGAGAACCTGCCCTTCCTGCTGAGCGACACCGTGGGCTTCATCCGCAAGCTGCCCACCGACCTGGTCGATTCGTTCAAAAGCACCCTCGACGAGGTGCGCGAAGCCGACCTGCTGGTGCACGTGGTGGACGTCTCGCACCCCGACTTCGAGGAGCAGATACGCGTCGTCGGCACCACGCTGGCCGACCTCGGCTGCGCCGAAAAACCCAGCATCACCGTCTTCAACAAGATGGACGCCTACACCTTCACCCCCAAGGAACCCGACGACCTCACCCCCCGTACGAAGGAGAACATCACCCTCGACGAGCTCCGCGCCACCTGGATGGCCCGCATGGGCGACGACTGCATCTTCATCTCCGCCGCCCAGAAGCAGAACATCGACGCCCTGAAGACCCTCCTATATAATAAGGTACGCGCCCTCCACGTCCAGAAATATCCCTACAATGATTTCCTGTACCCCGTCTTCGACGGAGAGTCGGTCGTCGATGGTCAATAGTCAGTTAGAGGTTAGAGGACGTGTCCATGCGCAGCCAAATAGTAAATCGTAAATTGTCAAATCGTAAATAAAATAGAATCGTCAAATCGTAAATCACCATGGTTGAATTCAAGTATGCGCCGATGTTCCAGCTCGGCAAAGATGAAACTGAGTATTACAAAATCCCCGGTTCGGAGAAGTATGTCAGCGTAGGCAACTTCGAGGGACACGAAATGCTCAAAGTTGAAAAGGAAGCCCTTACCATTCTGGCCAACACAGCCTTCCGCGATGTGAGCTTCCTGCTGCGCCGCTCGCACAACGAGCAGGTAGCCAGAATCCTGAGCGACCCCGAGGCCAGCGAAAACGACAAGTACGTCGCCCTCACCTTCCTCCGCAACGCCGAGGTCTCCGCCAAGGGCAAGCTGCCCCTCTGCCAGGACACAGGCACGGCCATCGTCCATGCCGAGAAGGGCCAGCAGGTGTGGACCGGCGGCGGCGACGAGGAGGCCCTCTCGCTCGGCGTCTTCAAGACCTACACCGAGGAGAACCTGCGCTACTCGCAGAACGCCCCCCTCACCATGTACGACGAGGTGAACACCCGCTGCAACCTGCCCGCACAGATAGACATCGAGGCCACCGAGGGCATGGAGTACCACTTCCTGTGCGTCACCAAGGGCGGAGGCTCGGCCAACAAGAGCTACCTCTACCAGGAGACCAAGGCCCGCATCCAGAACCCCGGCACCCTCATCCCCTTCCTTGTGGAGAAGATGAAGAGCCTCGGCACCGCTGCCTGCCCGCCCTACCACATCGCCTTCGTCATCGGCGGCACGTCGGCCGAGAAGAACCTGCTCACCGTCAAGCTCGCCTCCACCCACTACTACGACAGCCTGCCCACCACGGGCGACGCCACGGGCCGTGCCTTCCGCGACGTCGAGCTGGAGGCCCGGCTGCTTGAGGAAGCCCACAAAATCGGGCTCGGCGCCCAGTTCGGCGGCAAGTACATGGCTCACGACGTCCGCGTCGTCCGCCTCCCGCGCCACGGCGCCAGCTGCCCCATCGGCCTCGGCGTCAGCTGCTCGGCCGACCGCAACATCAAGGCCAAAATCAACCGCGACGGCATCTGGGTTGAGAAGATGGACGACAAACCCTACGAGCTCATCCCCGCCGAGCTGCGCAAGGCCGGCGAGGGCGACGCCGTGAAGATTGACCTCAACCAGCCCATGCGGGACGTCTGCAAGATTCTCAGCCAATACCCCATCGGCACGCGCCTCTCGCTGCACGGCACCATCATCGTAGGCCGCGACATCGCCCATGCCAAGCTGAAAGCCCGCCTCGATGCCGGCGAACCCATGCCGCAGTATATGAAGGACCACCCCATCTACTACGCCGGCCCCGCCAAGACGCCCGCAGGCATGGCCTGCGGCTCCATGGGCCCCACCACGGCCGGACGCATGGACCCCTACGTCGATGAGTTCCAGGAGCACGGCGGCTCGCTCATCATGCTGGCCAAGGGCAACCGCGCCCAGTGCGTCACCGACGCCTGCAAGCGGCACGGCGGCTTCTACCTCGGCTCCATCGGAGGCCCTGCAGCCATACTGGCACAGGACAACATCAAGAGCATCGAGTGCGTCGAATACCCCGAGCTCGGCATGGAAGCCATCTGGAAGATTGAGGTCGAGGACTTCCCCGCCTTCATCCTCGTCGATGACAAGGGCAACGACTTCTTCCACCAGCTGCCCACCGTTTGCAAGAAGTAAATGTTCTGGGAAATCCTCATCGGCATTTGGGTCATCAGCACCATTGTGTTGGTACTGCTGGAAAACCGCCACCCGGTCAAGACGCTTGCCTGGATGATGGTGCTGGTGTTCCTGCCCGTTGTGGGGCTGGTGCTCTTCTTCCTCTTCGGCATGGGCACGCGCGGCAAGGGACGCATCCTTGTCAGCGACGAGGACAAGGCCGCCCTCGCCCGCTTAGCCGCCAGCACCAGACAATCAGACTATCAGACTGACAGACTATCAGATAATAGCCCAGCAACAGCGCCGTCCACGAAACATTCATCTGATAGTCTGAAGTCTGAAGTCTGTCAGTCTAAAAAAGATAGTCTGGAAGTCTGTAAGTCTGATAGTCTGACAGCATCCGCGCTGCTTCCGTCCCTGATGCTCCATGCTGCGCGGGCACCTCTCGTGGAGGGTAACGACGTGGAGGTGTTCACCGCCTTCGACGACATGTTCGCCTCGCTGCAGCGCGACATCGCCGCCGCCACGGACAGCGTCCACGTGCAGTTCTTCAAGTTCGAGAACGATGCCGTGGGCCGTGCGCTGAGCGAGCTGCTCATCCGCAAGGCGGCCGAGGGCGTGACGGTGCGCGTGCTCTACGACTCGGCAGCCAACTTCTTCGTCGGGGCCGGCTTCTACCGCCGCATGCGCCAAGGCGGCGTGCAGGTCGTCTCGTTCATGCGCCTCCACCTCCCCTTCATCCGTCCCTACGCCAACTGCCGCAACCACCGCAAGGTGGTGGTCGTGGACGGGCACACAGGCTATCTGGGCGGCATGAACATCGCCGAGCGGTACAGCCGCGGCGTCCACGGCGGCATCTGGCGCGACACCCACATCCGCATCACCGGCCCCGCCGTCAGCCAGATGCAAGCCTCGTTCCTCACCGACTGGCGCTTCGCCGCCGGCAAGCTCTGCACCGATGCCTCGCTCTTCCCTCCCCTGGCGCCCACGGGCACCATCCCCATGCAGATTATTCCCGCAGGGCCCATGGACGAGTGGCACGTCGTCATGCAGGGCCTTCTGCAGGTCATAGCCCAGAGCCGTCGCTACGTCTATATCCAGACGCCCTACTTCATGACGTCAGAGCCGATGATTACCGTGCTGTGCAATGCCGCGCTGGGCGGCGTGGATGTTCGCCTGATGCTCCCTTCGCGCGGCGACAAGGGGGCCGTGACGCAGCTTGCCTCCTGCTCGTTCCTTCGCGACCTGCTTGCCGCCGGCGTACGCGTCTCGTTCTACGAGGCCGGGTACCTCCATGCCAAGACGCTCGTCAGCGACGACCGCTTCTGCACCATCGGTTCCACCAACTTCGACTTCCGCAGCTTCGAGCAGGACTTCGAAATCAACGCCTTCATCTACGACGATGCCTTCGCCCGCTCGCAGCGCGACGTCTTCCTGGCCGACGAGCGCCATGCCCGCTACGTCACCTACGACGAGTGGCGCCGCCGTCCCCTGCTCCGCCGTCTCGCCGAATCCGTCGCACGGCTCTTCTCTCCGCTGATGTAATTTAGCAGAAGGGGCTAAAGGAACCAATGGGGCTAAAGAGCCGGACAGCCAAAGCCCCATTAGCCCCATTAGCCCCATTAGTACCTTTGGTCTCTTAAGACCCTTAGTTTCCCTCCTTCACCGTTGGGCCGTGGATGATGAGATGGCCGTCGGTTGTCACCTCCATCGGGTCGATGAAGGCCACGCGCTCGTCGGGATTGGACGAGAGACGGCCGTGATAGACCGTCAGCATACGCCCGTCGGCGTCGCGGAACATCATGTTATGTCCCGTGCCCATCACCGTGCCGCCTGCGGTGACATTCTCCTTCAGCACCGGGTTGTCTGCCGACTTGCGGAAGGGGCCGAGGGGGTTCTTCGAAGTGGCGTAGCCCACGGCATAGTGGGCACCCTGGTAGCAGTTGGCCGAGTACATCATGTAGTACGTGTCGCCCTCGCGGAAGATGTACGACCCCTCGGTCCAGCGGCGGTTGGCCTCGTGGGCAGTGACGGACTGGCTCTCCCACTCCGCCTGCACATCGTCCAGCCTCGTGGGAGGTTGCAGCAGCAGCTTCGGCTCTCCGATGATGCCGCTGAAGTCGGGCTTCAGCTCCACGCCATACACCCAGCTCTCCTCAATCTCGCTGTAGCCGCCTGCGTCGCGCACCTGCTGCGCCAGCTCGCTATCGACGGCATGCTTGTAGCAGCAGCGCGAGAAGTAGAGAAAGGTGCGGCCCGAGGCATCGTCGAACAGCACGTTGGCGTCGATGACGGGATAGGGCGGGTCGAACACCGGACGGTTCATCAAGTCGCGGAACGGCCCTGCGGGGCTGTCGCTGACGGCCACGCCGATGCGGAACACCTCAAGGTCGCCCTCGGGATTGTCGCGCTTGTTGGCGCTGTAGAAGAGGTAGTACTTGCCGCCACGCTCATATACCTCGGGAGCCCAGAAGCAGTCGAGGTTCCACTGCTCGGGCGTGCCGCCCTTGTAGATTTGTCCGCAGGGCTTCCACTGGCGCAGGTCATCGCTGACGAACGCCTCGAAGCCGTCGCCCAGCGACGTGCCGTACATATAGTAGTGCCCGTCGGAGGCATGCAGCACAAAGGGGTCGCCCAGCCGCACATCCAGCGGGTTAGGGCTCTCCCAGCCGTTTCCGCCGCTGCCGCAGGCTGTCCAGCCACACGCCACGGCCACCGCCGCCAACACAACGAACACGCTTCTCTTAAACCGCAAAGAATCCATCTTTTTCATCATGGCTACCTATGTTTTGATAATTGAGGTACAAAGATAGTGCAATAAAATTAAAAATGAAAAATGAAGAATGAAAATATATTTATTATCTTTGCCGCAAATTAGCGTTCATGAAAACCGTTCTCCATACGCTGCTGCTCGTCAGCCTGCTCGTGTGCGTCGGCCCCGCTGCCGCCGATGCCGAGGAGACGCACTACGTTGTCCACTACGCCGTGCGGCTGGCCCAGGTGACGTGCGACAGAGACTGCGGCTTTGTGCAGGAGATTACGGCCGACAAGTTCCACGACATGGACGGCGTGCCCTACGTCCGCTACCGCTATACCGACGATGTTGTCATCATCACCTGGTCCGTCTCCGACAACGCCTTCGACTACAATCTCATCAACAAGACGGACTCCACCATGACCATCCACACCAGCCGCATCTTTGCCCGCGACTGGGACAACCTCCCTGCAAGCTTCGGCTACGCGCTGGAAAAGCCACGCAGGGCTGCCGTCTGGACTGTTCCACCGGCGACAGTGTCAAGCGGATTCCTCATCCCCCTCTACAACTACCCCGAAAAGCCCCTGCTGCCCAACACCTTCTCCACCCGCAAGCAGGCCGAGCGGGGAGGCCGCAAGCACATCGGGAAGACCTTCCGCATGCTCTTCCCCATCCATGTGGGCAACATGGTCTATAGCTATCGCTTCACCTTTGCCGTTGACAGCATCGCCTCCATCACCGAGCAGAGCGCAGACGACGCATCGCAGCAGGGCGCAGACGACGAGCCCGCCGCCGTGCGCGACGGAGAGATACAGCTTTATGCACCCCACGTCGCCAATGAAGACAAAGCCGCAGCGCCCGCCGCACCGCCGGGACGCAAGCCCGGCTCCATCTACTCTCCCCTGCTGGCGAGCAAGGAGAAGCCCACCGGCCCGCTGGTCGAGCTCCTGAAACGGGTGGCCTACATCAACTACTTCAACCAGCATTGTCCGCAGGAGAAGGTCTATCTCCATCTGGACAACACGGCGTACTTCCAGGGCGAGACCATCTGGTACGCGGCCAACGTTGTCGATGCCGCCACGGGCGGCGAGGCCGCCAGCAAGGTGCTCTACGTGGAGCTGCTCTCGCCCACGGGCGTGGTCCTGAAGCAGCAGAAGCTGAAGGTGGTCGGTGGCCGCTGCCACGGCTCGTTCCCCCTCATCGACACCGCCGTGGAGGAGGCCGTCGCCCTGCGCGGCGCCGTCGGCTATCCCAGCGGCTACTACCAGATACGCGCCTACACGCGCACGATGCTCAACTTCGACGATGCCGCCGTCTTCTCGCGCGTCATCCCCGTCTATAAGGCGCCCGACGAGGAGGGCGATTATGCCGACCCCGTCATGCGGCAGTATAGCGGCAAGGAAAACAACCGCCCCAAGGCCGACCGCCCGAAGGCGCTCAACGTCCAGTTCTTCCCCGAGGGCGGACACCTGATTGCCGGCACCGAGTGCCGCATCGCCTTCAAGGCCACCGACGAACACGGCCACGGCGTCGCCATCGACGGCATGACGGATGCCAATGGCACCCCCCTCGCCATCCCCCTGCAGCACAACGGCATGGGCAGCTTCCTCTACCTCACGACCGACGAGAAGAACGCCCGCAGCGTAAAGGTGCGCTACGAGGGAAAAGACTACACCTTCCGCCTGCCCTTGGCCGAGCGCCGCGGGTGCACGCTGCAGGTCAATGCCTCCGATAGCGGCGAGGCCCTCGTCTCCGTCTCTGCCCGCGGCCTCGGCGCCGACAGCGTGCTGGCCTACACCATCACCCACCGCGGACAGCTCTGCGCCTTCGACACCCTGCACATGGCCGACCCCAAGAACCTGCCGGTGATGGGCACCAGCGCAGCCCACACGCAGTTCAACATTCCTGCCGGCGTCCTGCCCGTAGGCGTCTGTCAGTTCACGCTCTACAATCCCGCGGGCGACATCTATGCCCAGCGCCTCTTCTTTGTCGATGGCGAGATGCCCACGGATAGCATAGTGGTGCGGGCCGACAAGGCCGACATCCGCCCCTTCGACGAAGTCCGTCTGAACCTGCGGAGTGCCCCGCAAAGCACCTTCTCCCTTGCCGTGCGCGACGCCGCCGACTACGGCACCGCCTACCGCGACGACATCCGCACCTACATGCTGCTATCCTCTGAACTGAAGGGCTTAATCGAAGATCCCGGCTGGTACTTCGATAGAGAACAGACTTCAGACTATCAGACTTCAGACTATCAGACTTCAGATAATAGCTCTCCTAAACAATCATCTGCCAGTCTGAAGTCTGTCAGTCTGAAGTCTAAAAAAGATGCCTTGGATTTGCTGATGATGGTGCAGGGGTGGACGCGCTACAACTGGCGGCAGATGGCGGGCGTGGAGCCGTTCGAGATTCGCCACTACACCGAGAGCCAGCTTGTGGTGGATGGCTGGGCCTTCAGCCGCATCAGGGAAACACCCCTGCCGGGGGTGAAGATTGCCGTGCGCCTCACCTCCCTCGACCGCCAGCACCAGCAGGAGACCACCGTCACCACCGACAGCCTGGGCTACTGGAGCGTGGGCGTGGAGGACTTCGAAGGCGACTGGGACCTCTACATGGAAACCCGTCAGCAAGGCGACGACAAGGGGAGGAACACCACGCGCGTCCGTCTGGAACGCTCGTCCCAGCCCGTCCTCCGTGCCTACACGCCCCTTGAGACGTGGCTGCCCACCTACGCATGGAACCCCGACAGCATGCTCACCGTCGAGAAGGCCGGCGACTCCGAGTACCAGCTGCCCTCCGACTCGCACCTCCTGGACGAGGTGGAGGTCACGGGCCGCCGCAAATATCTCGACTTCTACACCTTCAAGGCCTTCGACGCCGCCAAGGATGCCGAGCTGATGTTAGACGAAGGGAAATACACCAGCAAGGTGGAGGACTACCTGCGGGCAAAAGGGTATGAGGTTCAGCTCTCCATGGGAGATGTCGGTGACATCTCAAGCAACAGTGAATATGAAGAGGGCAGAGGAAGCGAAGGGGCGACAGTGGGCGAAATCGGGAATTCCCGGATTGAATACTACAAAAAGATGGTAGAAGCCGCGCCCATCAACGGCCGCCGCACCTTCTGGTACATCCACGAGGGCAAGACCAACCGCACGTCCCCGTCCTATTTCGCCGGCTATTCCATTGACCTCGAGGAGGTGAAGAGCATCATCGTCTATGACGACCCTTACATCTACGAGACCTTCCCGGGCATCACCGACCTCTTGGCGAACGATGAAATACGTCAGCTCGCCCAGCGCAAACCGGGCTTTGCCCCCGGCATGTACGTCGTAGATATCGAGCTGAACCCCTCTCGCAAGCGCCGCACCTACGTGGACAAGAACGCCCGCTCGACCTCCTTCAGCGGCTACACCCCGGTGGTGGAGTTCTACGCCCCCACGTACCCCGACGGCCCCGTGCAGGGCGACAAGGACTACCGCCGCACCATCTACTGGAACCCCGAGGTCACCACCGACGACGGCGGCCATGCCACCGTATCGTTCTACAACAACGGCTACAGCCGCGCCCTCACCATCTCGGCCGAAGGCCTCACGCCCGACGGCATTCCCATCGTCAACTGACGACGGGTGGGCGCTTCTAAACGGGACTGGAGGGACTGGAGGAACTGGAAGGGCTGGAGGGAGACTGGAGGGAGCGGCGGGCCTGCTCCTGAGCGGCGACGACACGGTCGCACCAGGCGTCGAAGGCGGGGTCCTCGACCTGCAGCTCGGGGTGGGCGAGGATGTGGGCGATGCAGCGGCGGACGCCCTCGTCGTAGCGCGTCACCGCCTGGAAGCCGGGCACGGCACGCTTCAGCTTCGCGCAGTCGAAGACCACCGACACGCTCTTGTCGCCCAGCAGGTTGCCCTCGAAGTCCCACTCCGGCGGGGCCACGGCGGCCAGGAAGTCCGAGGCGACGTAGTAGGGACGGAAGGGGACGCCGAGGGCGCGGGCTATGCTGCGGTAGATCTGGTTCCACGTCAGCGTCTCGTCGCTCATGATCTGGAACGCCTCGCCCATGGCCTTGGGGTTGCCCAGCAGGCCGATGAAGCCGCGGGCGAAGTCGTCGTTCCACGTCATCGTCCACAGCGACGAGCCGTCGCCCTGCACCAGCACGGGCTTGCCGTCCATCATGCGGCGCAGCACCTGCCAGCTGCCCTTGGGGCCGTGTATGCTGACGGGCACGCTGCGCTCGCAGTAGGTGTGGCTGGGGCGGACGATGGTGACGGGGAAGGCGCTGTCGCGGCAGGCCCTCATCAGCACCTCCTCGCAGGCAATCTTGTCGCGCGAGTACTGCCAGTGGGGGTTGGCGAGGGTGGTGCCCTCGGTGACGACGTGGCTGGCGGCGGGCTTGGCGTAGGCCGAGGCCGACGAGATGAAGACGTACTGCGCGGTGCGTCCGCCGAAGAGGCGTATGTCGCGCTCCACGTCGGCCGGCACGTAGGCGATGAACTGGCAGACGGCGTCGAACGTCTCGCCGCCCAGCAGGCGCAGCACCGCGGCCTCGTCGCGGATGTCGCAGACCACCTGCCTGACGCCTTGCGGCACCTCGCTGCGGCGGCTGCCGCGGTTCAGCAGCCACACTTCGTGGCCGCCCTGGGAGAGTTGGCGTGTGACGGCACTGCTGATGGTGCCCGTCCCGCCGATAAGCAATATCTTCATGGTTGCGGTTGATTATGGGGGGATATCATTACTTGCGGACAAAGTTACGAATGTTTTTCTTTTCCGATTGCAAAGATAAGCGGCAAAATGGAATAAAACAAATTATAAAGTCAATTTTGTTTACGGCGACGGCCTTTGTTCTCCCTCGTCCGGGTTCTGGGGGCGTCGGCTACACGTCGCGGTGGGCGTTGATGACGGCGCAGATGAGGTCGCAGAGGGCGGCCTTGGCCACCAGCGTGGCGACGGCGGGGTCGGCGAGCACCGAGGCGGGCAGGGCAACGGGCGTGCTGGCGGAGGCAGCGGGCGTGTCGTCGATGACGGCCGCAAGGATGCGCGAGACGTTGAGCGCCGTGACGGGACGGCCGTTGAAGAAGGCCGTGAACGAGTCGCGGCTGACACGATAGGCGTGCTGGAGATAGTTGGTCGTGAACACGGGATGTGCTGCATGCACGTCCTGACCAGCTGCCCGGCGACTTGCCGTAACAGGGTCAACAAAGGGGGCTTTTTTTTCATAAAAACACATATTATGGTTAATAATCTGCTGCAAAGAAACGGCTTTTTTTTGTCGATGCGTTCCAAACGGTTGGAACATGTTGCATTTATCTTGCCGTACCTTTGCCGTATGAAAAAGAAAGCACCTTCCACAGCGTTTAACGCTGGCAGCGCAGCGTTTAACGTCGGCGGCGCAGCGTTTAACGTCGGCGGCGCAGCGTTTAACGTTAGTGTCGCAACGTCCGGCGTTGCGAAACCTGCGTCCGGCGCTGGCGCCACAAAAGCCTCGCCTGCGCCTGCGGTTCGCCTGCGCCTGCGGTTCGCCTGCGCCTGCGTTCCCCTGCGCCTGCGGTTCGCCTGCGCCTGCGTTGGCATAACGAAACGATTGCAAACCAATAAATAGCGTGTCCTATGAAAAACGAAATGGATATTCTTTCGGCCCTGGAGGCGGACTTGCCCAAGCCTCCGCGTAGCGGCCAGGCGGCGGCCAGGCGGCGCAAGCAGAGGGTGAAGGCGTACAGCGGGGTGGGACTGAAGACGTACCGCGACAGCCTGGGCAACGAGATTCCCCTGCCGATGGCCCTCGGCGTCATCCGGCGGGCGCCGGCGCTGCTGCGCGAGGTGGCGGAGCTCTGGAGCGACCAGGGGCCGAACATCATGGCGCAGCAGTTCACGGCGCTGCATGCCGTCGTCGGCGCCGTGCTGGACGGATGCTACGTGCGCCAGCAGGAGAACACCTACATGCTCAACCTGCAGGTGATGATAGTGGGCGGCGCGGGCGCGGGCAAGAGCCGCGTGGCGCTGCTGGACCGCCTGGTCGAGCCCATCGACCGCGAGCTGCGCCTGGCCCACCGCCGGCGCATGGAGGACTACCAGCGTGCGCAGCAGCGCCATGCCCTCGAGCTGGCGGCGTGGAAGCAGGCCGGAGGCAAGGGCGACCCTCCCCTGCCGCCCACCGAGCCGCTGCCACGCAGCCTCATGCTCGCCGACGCCACCACGCAGGCAGCCCTCGTGCGATGGCTGGCAGGCAACGACGGACACCTCTCGCTGATGCGGCACGACGAGCTCTCCACCCTGAAGCATGCCCTCGACAACCGCTGCGGGGCCTTCGGCGACATCCTCAAGAAGGCGTTCGACAACGGCAAGCACGAGAAGCAGCTGCGCACGGCCGACGAGGGCTACTACATCCGCCGCGTGGGGCTGGCCACGGTGTTCAGCACCACACCGGGCGTACTCAAGGACTTCATCGGCTCCTACGAGGACGGCATGGGCAGCCGCATCATCGGCCACTTCACCGCCTCCGAGCCGCGCTTCGACCACGACCTCGACCCCGACGCCATGGCCCTCTTCAACACCCGCATCGAAGCCCTGGCCCAACGCGTGGAGGAGCTCTGGAGGGCCCTCGCAGCAGCCCCACCCGGAAACTCCGGAAACTCCGGAATATCCGGAAACTCCGGACCCTCCGGAACCCCCGCCCCCTCCGGAATACCCTCCGCCGCCGAGGGAGGCTATTTCCTCGCCCTCTCCGACGACCAGCAGGCGCGGTTCGTCAGGCACTTCAAGTATCTGATGCAGTACTACGTGGCCCTCGACGACCTGGGCGAGGAGGCGGTGCCCATCATCCGCCGCCGCGCCGTCGATGCCCGCCGCATACTGATGATATGGAGCCTGTGCCGACGCACCGAGGACCTCTACCGCGACAGCGCGGGACGCATCTGCCTGCCCGCCGACGGCCTGATACGCCCCACCGACGACGACCTGGCGGACGTCCTCCGCTATGCCGACTACCTGGTCTGCCAGAGCGTCTTCATGCACCGCCTCGTGACGGGCACGGCCAACGAGCCCGAGAAACCCGCCAAGCCCGCACGACGCACGCCGCTGGAGCAGCTCACGCAGCTCACGGACGTCTTCACCCTCGAGGAGGCCAACCGCGTGGGCAAGCTCTGCGCCGTCAGCCCACAGACCACCAAGGCGCGCATCACACGCTGGATTGGACAGGGCTTCGTGCGCGAGGCCGGCGACGGCGTGTACGAGAAAACAAAGCTAAAGAATGAAAAACGTAAAACAAGCAACAAACCGCAACAACGATGAACACAACGAGTTACAATCACAGCCATCCGTCCGACGCAGGCGCAGGCGAAACGCAGGCGCAGGCGATACCGCAGGCGCAGGCGACACCCCAGGCGCAGGCGACACCCCAGGCGCAGGCGAACCGCACGCGCACGGGAGGCGGCGGCCGGCAGCCCGCGTCGGCCGCAGAGGTGCTGGACTATCTGCGCCACATGGAGCAGCGCATGGTGCAGACGGTGGGCGAGCCCGGGGCACTGGGGCGCTGGACGGAGACGCTCTTTCCCCGCGAGCACGTGCGCTACGTCTGGGCCCTCTACCGCGTGGGCGCACTCGCCGACGGCAGGACGGTCTTCTTCTACACCAGCCGCCACGACCACACCGTCGATGGCAAGGTCATGGCCTACGGCCCCGACGGACATCGGGCGAAAGACGATAATAGTGAACAGAGATCAGTGAACAGTGTCGTTAGTGGACAGAGATCAGTGAACAGTGAAAAGATAATACCTTTGGACGCAGAACATTCATCTGATCACTGTTCACTGTTCACTGTTCACTCATCTCGTGTCACTTGGCTTCATGCCCTCGACCGCATGGAGCGGCCGCTGCCGCTGCCGCTCTTCGGCGAGCACCTGGCGGACGCGCTGCCCTTCGCGCCGCTGTGCCTGGTGGAGAGCGAGAAGACCGCCCTCGTGGCCAAGCTCTGGCGGCCCGACTGCACCTGGCTGGCCACCGGCGGCAAGAGCCTGCTCACGGCAGAGCGCCTGCGCGTGCTCGGCGGACGCACCCTCCTCGTCTGGCCCGACGCAGACGCCGTCGGCGAGTGGATGGACAAGGCCGCCCTGCTCGGACCCGACCTCGGCATACGCTTCCGCTTCCCCACAGCCTACCTCGCCCGCATACGCGAAGGCCCGCCCAAGGGCGACCTCGCCGACCTCATCGCCGCAGAAAAAAACAAGACGACCGGCAACCCCTGATGCGCAGACAAAAACAACAACCCATCCACCTAAACCCGAAACCGACAATGAAAACAAGTTCAACGAAACCGAAACGTCCCACCACCCGCGCCGGACGGCGCGGCATGTCCCTCGCCGAATGGCACCGGCAGAACCAATGGCCCAGCCTGGCAGACTGCCTGTCAAGACTGGCAGACTATCAGACTAACAGACTGGCAGATGATAGCTCTGCCTCCGAACATTCATCTGCCAGTCTGAAAGTCTGTAAGTCTGATAGTCTGACAATCCGCGGCCTTCACCCCGAGGATGCGGCGCTGATAGCGCAGCTGTGGGACGAGAGCCGTCGCCGCGGCGTGCGCTTCAGCACGCTCGCCGCCATGTACTTCCCCCAGGCCGAGAGCCTGGGTGCCGCCAAGGCACGCCTCTGCTACGAGCTGCGCTGCTGCCGCGGCCTCGACGACGCCCTCAAGCGCCTCCATCATCCCAAGAAATACAGCCGCTTCACCTGCGCCCAGCTGAGGGAAATCTTCCTCCACTACGGCAGCCCGGGGGAATAGGAGGCTGGCTGGAAGGGCTGGATTGGCTGGATAAACTGGATAAACTGGATAAACTGGAGGCGCAGCCCCTCCAGCCCCTCCAGCCCCTCCAGCCAATCCAGCCCCTCCAGCCTCTCCAGCCCTTCCAGCCCCTCCAGCCCCTCCAGCCCTTCCAGTCAATCCAGCCCTTCCAGCTCTCTCACCCTCCTTGTCAGCTGCTCGATGGTCTTCTGTTGCTGTTCGATGGTCTTCCGCAGCTGCTCTATCTCGTGCTGTTGGTTCTCGAGCGCCTCACGCTGGTTGGTACGGTAGCCCAGGCGGGCGGCGGTCATCCGCTCGCGGATGCCGCCCTCGGTGACGAACTCCTGCTCCAGCCTGCCTTGCCAGGTGGTCATCATCCGGTCTATCAGGTGGCAGAGCGTGAGGGCCGTGTTAGCCATCTCCTCGTCCGTCCAAGTGGGGAAAAAGGGCTGGTAGTCCTCCTGGCGGTCGTGGCTCCGGCAGAAGCGCAGCATCCCCTCGTAGCGGGGATGGCCGGCAGACCACACCTCCAGCCCGCGGCTGGAAAGATAGTCCTGATAGTCCTCGCGCAGCTCCTTGATGCTCCCCCGTGCGACGTTCATCAGCTTCACCTCCATCTCCATGGAGGTCACGCCGTCCGCAGCCCCCTCGACGATGTTCTGCTTGCCGGAACGCGCGGCCTGCACCATCTGGTCTATCGTGCGGTCGCCCCGAACAAGGAAACGCTGCGTGAACGCGAAGGTCAGCTGATAGAGCGTGTTCGCCTTCTGGTAGAAGTGGAGGTTTTCCCACTTTGTCTGACGGCGCAGGAAGGTGGGACTGGAGGGATTGGAAGGACTGGAGGGACTGGAGGGACTGGAGGGACTGGAGGGGTTCATGGGACGGGTGTTTTGGGGGGACATAGCGTTTGGGGGGACAAAGATAGTGCAAAGCAAGGGATAATGCAAATGCATTTGCAAGAATGATCACCCGCAATTATACCAACAGCGCATTTTTTTCAAAAAAAATTTCGCCCGACCGTGCCCTTGTTAAGTTGGCGTCAGGAAGTTGTCGTACCTTTGCAACGTCTAAGAGCTCAAAGGCCGTCCTTCCGCGACGCTAAACCGGGCCGTTCTTTCCCAATTCCCAATTCTTAATTCTCTAAAGCTATGCCTATCACTTATCAGATTGTGGGTTGCACCAACCCCAAGGGTGCCGAGGGCACCGACTATGCTTCCAACCGTGCCGTCAAGACGGGCGACTACGACTTCCGCCAGCTGGCCGACGACATCCAGTTTGCCACCACGGCCACCAAGGCCGACATCGTGGCGGTGCTCACCGCCGCCAAGGAGTTCATCAAGACGCACCTGCTGCAGGGCCAGCGCATCGTGCT
>Ga0208297_1000366_pt1 | contig 101393 bp, 86 predicted proteins | sample LMS_cellobiose_e_FD_187367 | JGI IMG/M metagenome (GOLD analysis project Ga0208297, IMG submission 187367) | Rumen-fistulated moose microbial communities from Alaska, USA - LMS_cellobiose_enrichment (SPAdes) (version 2) | ecosystem: Host-associated > Mammals > Digestive system > Stomach > Rumen... | reverse complement strand
GCTGTCATATCCACCTTGACCATTTAAGTATTCCATGACGACCATGTGCTTAAATTCATAACTATACTTTGCCATAACAAAACTGACCTCCTACAGTTAGATCATAGGTCTAACTTTTGGGGGTCAGTTCAGCTGTCCTGCGGTCTTTTTGCGCTTGTTATTTGAGATCTATCTCGCGTTGTAAGCCTTTATCGCCTTGTCCAGGACCTCGCATGCCCTGACCAGCCTTTCCCTGCTGATGACGTAGGCGGTCCTGATCTCGTTGATCCCGGCGCCGGGGGTCTCGTAAAAGCCCGCTCCCGGTGCGTACATGACCGTCTCGCCGTTGTCGTCGAACTCTTCGAGGAGCCAGCGCTGGAACTTGTCGGTATCGTTCACCGGAAGGGTAGCCATCATGTAGAAGGCTCCCTGGGGAAGCTCCACGTGGACTCCGGGGATGGATCTGAGGCCCTCGTAGAGGGTGTCTCTTCTTGCCCTGTATTCTTCCTTGACCTCGTTGAAATAGGAGAAATCGACCTTGTAGAGGGCGGCAGCGGCCAGCTGGTCCACCGTAGCGACGCAGAGCCTGGCCTGGCAGATCTTCATGGCGTGGGACATGAGCTCCCTGTTCTTGCTGATCAGGGCTCCGATCCTGGCGCCGCAGGCAGAGAATCTCTTGGACACCGAGTCGAGGAGAATCAGGTTCTGGTCGATCTCCTTGATGCTTCCGAAGGAGGCCAGAGGTTCGTCGGTGTAGATGAACTCCCTGTAGACCTCGTCTGCCAGCAGGAACAGGTCGTGATCCTTTACGAAGTCGGCGATGACCTGCCTTTCCTCCGCGGAAAGGACCGCGCCGGTGGGATTGCCCGGGTTGGTGAGGAGCATGGCCCGGGTCCTGGGAGTGACCAGCTTTTCGAGCTTCTCCCTCACCGCGTAGCGGTATCCTTCTTCCGGAGTGGTCGGGATGGGCACGACCTTCGCTCCGGTAAGGTTGACGAAGGTCAGATAGTTGGGATAGAGGGGCTCGGGCACGAGGAGCTCGTCGCCGTCATCCAGGACGCAGTTCATGGCGATGGAGAGGGCTTCGCTGCCTCCGGTGGTTACGATGATGTCGGCGGGGGAGTAGTCAAGTCCTATCTTTTTATAATAGTCCGCAATGGTGTCGAGAAGGACGGGGATCCCGGGGGAAGGAGCGTAGGAGAGAACGTCGGCGTCGTAGGACCTGAGGGCTTCCTTTAGAGCCTCCGGAGTCTTGATGTCGGGCTGGCCGATGTTCAGGGGGATGATCTTGATCCCTCTTTTCTGGCAAGCGACCTGGTAGGGGTAGAATTTTCTGATCGGCGAATAGCCGGACTTTTCGATCTTTGAAGAGAATTTCATAACTGGCGCCTTTCTGATCGCTGATGATCTGTACGGTGGGAAATATCTATGCAATTTCATATTATGAAATGGTGTTTCAAAATATGAATAGATTATAGCAGGCAACTACCCGGTTATCAATAGTTTTTCAAAGAATATGCAATATATCGTTTAATTTATCACAAATATTATAGCATATGTTCTGGCAAATCTTTCAAAAAATATCTTGTAATTTCAGGTAATATATGGTAGTATTTGGATCGTAGAAACGACGCGGTAAAAGGAGAAGATTTGGATCCTTTTGCAGTAGAGATCGTATGCAGCGATCAGGCTCTCGCAGAGAGAGCTGCGGAAAGGCTCGCATTGGCGGGCAGAGGCTGGAGCGTTTCGATAAAGGATTATCCGGACGACGCCTGCAGCTTCCTGGTAACGGATGATCCGCAGCTTGCCGGGGCTTTTCCCCAAAGGGCGGTCTGTCTTGACGGCAGCATGCCGGCATCGGAGATAACCGCCTGCATCGACGAGGTTTATTTCCAAAAGACGGGACTTTCCGGTCTTGCCTTCCTGAGGTCCGAAAGACCTAGTACCTTCATCCTGTTCACGTCCTGCGGCGGGGGACAGGGCTCTTCCACATGCGCGGCACTGATGGCGAGGCTCCTTTCCTCTAGGAAAAGAGGGAGTGTGCTCTGCCTTTCCTTTGATCCTGTCATCTTTGACCGGCGCCCGGGGGAAAGTGCAGGCGCTGAAGATCTCCTTCAGCCCGAAGACAGCCTGGCTTTTGAGAAGCTTCTTTTAAGGCTCATAGGCTCCTGCGGGGCCCCAGATCCCGGAAGCCTTGAGCCTCTCATTAAAAGTGCATTCAAAAAGGACGCCTACGGAGCGTACCATGCCGGCGGTTTTTCGGGGATGAATCCTCTCTGGGAGGCCGATGAGGAGATGCTCCTCACCGCCCTTGAATCCATCGGAGGCTCTTCGGTCTTCAGCCACGTCGTTTTGGACGTTCCCTGCGGCCACAGGTCCTTCGAACTGATCTCTTCTCTTTGCGAGTACAGATTTTTAGTGGACAGAGAAGGGAGATCCGGCAGCTGGCTGGCGAAGCGCATGAAGAGCTGCGCCTCTGCCCAGAAGGCGGTATTCTCCCTGTTCAGCCCGGAGCACGACGAACATGCGGCGTATCTGGACATCCACGGCCAACTTGGATCGGAGGTGAGGACCCTTGCTGAAGAGAGCGGCATATGAACAAAAGGTCAGCGTCGACAGGCTTGCCTCCGTCGTAAGGGGCGCACTGGCCGACGCCCACAGGGCCTCCGACGGGCAGGTGCTTGAAGCCTGCCAGAAGGCCGTCCTGACCGACGAAGAGGCCGCGTCCTTAAGATTCAGGGATAAAGCTGGCCTGGTGAGAAAGGTGTTCTGCACCTTAAGGTGCGAGCTTGAGATCCTTCAGGACCTGGCCGACGATCCTCAGGTGACGGAGATCATGGTCAATGGCTGCCGCGACATATTCGTCGAGAGGGGGAGCCGCACCGAGAAGACCGACCTGTATTTTGAGAGCCCGGAGAGGCTCCAGCAGGTCATCCAGAGGCTCGCCGCCAGGGTAGGCAGGGAGATCAACGATCTCAATCCCATAGTTGACGCCAGGCTATCCGACGGCTCAAGGATCAACGCGGTCCACTCGTCCATCGCCATAGGAGGACCGACCCTGACCATAAGAAAGTTCGGAAAGGAGAGGCTCACCATGGAGATGCTCATAGAAAACGGGGACCTCACCCAAGAGGCGGCGGAGTTCCTGGACCTCATGGTAAGGTGCGGCTACAACATCTTCATCAGCGGGGGCACCAGCTCGGGAAAGACTACATTTTTAAATATATTGTCCGACCGGATCCCCAGAGATGAGAGGATCGTCGTCATCGAGGATTCCGCCGAGCTTCAGATAAGAGGCCACGCCAACCTGGTAAGGCTTGAGGCCAGGGCTGCGGGCAGCAAGGGAAGCGGCGGGGTCCCGATGGAAAAGCTCATAAAGACCAGCCTGAGGATGAGGCCGGACAGGATCATCGTCGGCGAGGTAAGAGGGGAGGAGGTCATAGACATGCTGGCCGCCATGAGCACCGGTCACGACGGCTCCCTTTCCACAGGCCACGCCAATTCGACGGCGGGCATGCTGGTCAGGCTTGAGACCATGGCGAGGACCGGGTCCGACGTGCCTTCGTCAGTGGTCAGGACACAGATCGCTGAAGGTATAGACCTCATGGTCCATCTGGCAAGGACCAGGGACGGCCACAGGCGGGTGATCGAGATCAGCGAGCTCTGCGGGGTATCGGGAGAAAGATATGAGATCAATCCCATATTTATTTACAGGCCCAGGGACGGGCTGGTCCATACGGGAAGCAGGCTCCGGGATACATATAAACTGATAATGAAAGGGGGAGAAGAGGAGTATGAAGGATTACAGATCTTTAAAAATGAGTATGAGTGACGTAATTAAATATTATGTCATATCATCTCTTTCCCTCGCGTTCCTGGGGCTGCTGTTTTACAGGAGCATCGCCGCAGGGCTGGTGTTTGCCCTGGGATCCATCCCTCTGAAAAGGCTGGCGGAGGAGAGATACCGCAGGGCAGCCCTTGAAAGGCTCTCCGCCGGCTTCAGGGACATGCTGTACATGATCTCGTCCTCTGTTTCGGCTGGAAGGCAGCTCCCTCAGGCGGTGGAGGAGGCTTCCAGGCAGCTGGCTTCCTCCTGGGGCAGCGAGAGCGATATCGCCTGTGAAGCCTCCGAGATGGCCTATCGCTACGGAAGGATGAACGAAGACATAGACCTTCTCTGGGACAGCCTTGCGAAAAGGAGCGGTCTTGAAGAGATAAACCAGTTCGCGTCCTCATGCAGGATCTGCAGAAGGAGCGGAGGGGACCTGGAGGACGTCTGCATGAAGTGTTCGGCGGTGCTGCTGGAAAAGATCGCCTTCGGTGACGAGCTCAAGGCCCTGACCGCCCAGAGAAAGCTGGATATCGCCGTGCTCACCGCCATGCCGGTCGCAATGCTCATCATGCTGAATATCCTGTCCTATTCCTACATTGAGGTCCTGTACACGACCATAGCGGGCAGGATCATCATGACCGCGGCGGCAGGGCTGATGGCGGCAGCTCTCCTGTGGAGCCTCAAGATCTCGGAGGTCAGCATATGAAGCTCAAGCTCAAGGTTAGCGGAGATATGAGGGGGCGGGTGGCTGAAAGGGTCTGCTCTTTGGGCAGGCAGAAGGTCATGCGGTACGGGTGGCTCATGGGACCTGAAGACAAGGCCTTCGGCGCTCTTGACGATGTGGACAGAAAGAGCGCAAGGCAGGCGGCCCTTGCCCTTGGCGCGGCTATGCTGATCCTTGCAGTGAGCGTTCTGGGAAAAGGCGGAGGTGAAGAGATCTCCGAGATCGAAAGGCCTGCGTATGGCGAGGCGGCAGTTACTGTGGACGCCCGGGCGGAGCTGGTAACGGAAGAAGGGGAGCTCACGGTTCCCGCGGTGTTTGAGATCTCCCCTCCTGCCATCTCGGAGGAGAGGGCGGCGGAGCTTTTCGAGGGCTGCAGCCGGTGGCTCAAAGAGAGGCTTTCCCTTGACGAACAGGGAAGGATCGTGGTGCGGGGGGATCTGGATCTTCCCCAAAGCTGGGAGAACGGAGTGCTCCTCAGCTGGGGATCCTCCGCTCCATCCATCATCTCCGATGAAGGCAGGGTAAGGCTCATGGGCTCATCCGACGGCGACGTGGTCGAGCTTGAGTGCGTGATGATGGCGGAAGGTTATACGGACGAAATGACCTTCAGCGCCGTCCTCGTACCTTCGGAGGCTGATCTTTCGGCAATGATAGAGGCTGAGGTCTCAGCGGTAAAGCAGGAACTGGCCTCTGACGGCGATGAGAGCTCAGTCGCGCTCCCGTCAGAGCTTAAGGGGATGGACGTCGTCTGGAAGAAGGCGGAGAGCGGTCCCGGGCCTGAGGCTGCCCTGGCTATGCTGATGCTGGTCCCCGTCATATGGCTGGGAAGGTACGGTGCGCTGGAAAGAAAGCTCAAGATAAGAGCCTCCGCCGTCGAGGAGCAGACCGCCGACGTGATGACGGCGCTGATCCTTTACCTTGACGCGGGTCTCGTGGCGGACGCCGCTGTCGCGGAGCTTACCGGGGACGGGGCCGAGGAAAAGGGGCCTTTATACAAGGCGATGGCGGATCTCAAAAGGCGGTGCGAGGCGTCCAACGTCCCGTTCCCGCAGGCCTTCTACTCGTACGCGGTGTCGTCGGGGAGCAGGGAGCTCATAAGGTTCGCGTCCCTGATAAAGGAGAACAGCACCTACGGGAGCGGGCTTTCGCAAAAGCTCAGGGCGGAGAGCGCCAGGATGCACGATTCAAGGCTCAGCAGGGCAAAAGCGAGGGCAAAGGAGATCGAGACGAAGCTCTGCATGCCTCTGATGCTTCTGCTGGCGTCGCTGCTGGCCATTGCCGCAGGCCCCGTGCTTTTGACCATGTAGCGCCGCTTGCCTGGCCGGCGGAAGAGCGTTTACGTTTAGGAGATCAACCGCCTTCATAAAACTATCGTCCAGACTCGAAACACACATTTTTATCGACCGATCAAAGATCAAAGGAGGAAACATGAAAGAATTGCAGCTTAGGATCAAAAATGAACTTTTAAAGAGAAGAAGCGGGATGGAGCTGGTCCAGGTCGCCATACTGATCGCCATCGCGGTGACCTTAGGCCTGATCTTCAAGACCCAGATCACGTCCTTCGTCAACGGAGTCTTCAAGAACCTCAACGGGTCCAAGTTCTGATGAAGGCAAAGCAGGGGAACGCGGTGATAGAGGCTGCTCTGGTGCTGCCGCTGATAATACTGATCTCGGCGGCGCTGATCCGTGCGGGATCGGACATGAGCTCCAGGGTCATAGAGACTTCATCAGTCCACGCCGAACAGGCGAGGGCTGAATGTGAAGGCGGCATGGTCGATACGGAGGACATCATGCGGGGAAGGTGGGTCTTGAGATGAAAAAAGGATTCAGTTCGGTCTTTCTGGTGATGATCCTGGGCTCCATGATCCTGGTGAGCCTTGCTTTCGCCGAGGTCAGCGCTTCCGCGGCGGCAGAGAGCTGCGCTGAGGATCTGTGCCTTCTAACCGGAAGATCCTTGCTCTCTGAGTACAAAAATGAGCTTTTCGACCGGTACGGGATCTTCATGATGAGGTCCTATGAAGACGAGCTTTCCGAGATCGCGGCGTTCTACCTTCGCACCGATCTTGCCTTGTCTTCCGCCGCCCTGAAGATGGCGTGCACCGACGTTTCGGTGAGCACTGAGATGTACCCCGGTCTCAACACCGATCTTTTCCTGGAGCAGGTGAGAAAGCTCGGTGCCCTTGAGGCCGCGGAGAACCTCATAGACGCTCCGATGCTTAGGGAGATCATCGACGGCGCGGGGGAGAGGCTGTCCTCGGGGTTCAGCACTTCGGAGGTGCTGGATAAGCTCGACGCTCTGGGAGCGTCCATCCAGGATGACGACTCCGAGGGTGAGGAGCGGGAGAGGATAAAGCAGGCGAAGACCCTGTCGAAGAGGCTTAAGGAGGCGTCTAAGGAGGGAAAAACTCCTGCGGTGAGCAGAACGTCCATACCGGCTTCGGTAAGGAAGAAGCTTCCTTCGGCCCAGCTGGGGGTAAAAGGAAGGGGATCCCTGCTGTTTTCAGGAGGCATCGCGGAGCTGGGAGCGGGAAACATAGCCCTTGGTGAATACATCCTGGCCAACTGCTCCGACGCAGCAGAAAGCAGGAGCGATACGTATATAAAGCTTGAGACCGAGTACATCCTTTACGGCGCTTCCTCCGACTCCCTGAACCAGAAGTTGGCAAGAAACAGCCTTTACGCCCTGAGGTTCTCGCTGAATCTTTACAGCATTCTGACCGAGCCCTCGCTGCTGTCCTCAGTTTCAGGGGCCGCGGCGCTGTTCCCGCTGCTTCCCCGGACGGTGACAGCCGCCGCGCTTACCCTGATATGGACGGGGATAGAGACGAAGCATGACATAGACCTTCTTTTCGAAGGCTCCGTCGTGCCGCTCCTTAAGAACTCCGGGGATTTTGCGACCAGCCTGACGTCCTTTCTGGACAAAGGCAGGATAACGTCAGCCCCCGCGGCTGTGGGAAGGTACGGGAGCTACAGGGACTATCTCAGGCTCCTTCTTCTGCTGCTCCCCGAGCAGGAAAAGGCCGTCCGGCTCATGGACGTGATGGAGATGAACGTGTCCCTCGCGGACGGGGCGTCATTCGCCTTCAGGGATTATTCCTACGGGTTTGATCTTAAGGCGGGATTTACGAGAAAGAGGTATCTTGATGGCATCATGGGACTGGTGTACGGACCTGCGTATGTGGAGCAGACGCACAGGTATAAGTAGGAGCGGGTCGATCATCGTCGATGCGGCCATCTGCCTTCCGTTCTTTATCATCGCCATCGCCCTGATGCTGATGCTCACTGCCCAGATCGGCATAGAGGAGAACATCACAAGGGAGATGACCCGGTGCTCCCTCATAAGCATCGATGCGGCGGCAGCGGCGGACAGCAGCGACGACGTCACGGTGATCGGGAATCTGGCCTGGAGGGCAGCATGGGAGGTGTCCAAAAGGAGCGGCATCCTGTGGAAGCAGGCGGACACAGGCTTTCCCAGGTTCTATTCGGAGCTGGATATGCCCCTTCCCGGAGGCATAAGGATCGACGGACTGGTCATAGCCAGAGTAGGGGAGGATACCGCCCTGCCATCGGTGAAGGGCTTCGTGAGCAAGGCCAGCAGCGTAAGGACGACTGTGTTCAGGCCCTTCAGGGGAGAGTCTGAGCCTGCTTCCGCTGAAGAAAAGGATCCCAGGGTGTACGTATTCCCCAAGCTTGGGGCCAGGTATCATGCCGAGGGCTGCCATGTGATGCAGGACGGCTGCGCCGAGGCGGTGCTGACCAGGCAGCTGAGAAAAAAGTATGCCGCCTGCCGCATATGCGGACCGGGAGTCCTTCCCGACGGGGCTAAGGTATACATGTTCCTTGAGACCAGCGGCACCTTTCACAGAAAGGAATGCGCATGCATAACCAAGAGCTACGTCAGCATGCTGAGGAGCCAGGCCAGGGCGCAGGGGTATACCCCGTGTCTCATCTGCGGAGGAGGCGAATGAAAATGATATATACGGTCCCGAAGGGGAGGATCCCTGGATACGTGCTCGAGGTCCTGAAAAGGGGAAGGTGCCCGTATCTCGTCCCCGGCTCATATTACGAAGATGAAGGAGGGATCCGCATATGCCTTGAAACGTCGGGGCTTCGGGAGCTCTCATCCTTCGGGATGGAAAAGCACCGGAGCGGTCTAAGCTCTGCCATTCATGCGGCAAGGTCCATCCGGTACGCTTTAAGGGATCTGACCGGGCTCGGTGACTGGCTCATAGATCCTCAGAGCGTATCTCTGAAGCCTCAGAACGTCTTCTGGGACAAAGATCTCGCCGTGGTGAGGTTCTGTCCCGCAGCCCCAGATGAAGATGAAGGGGAGGGCCCTTCGGGCCTTGTGAGAGCCCTGGACAGGGATCCCTTCGGGATCCCCCTCGGCATTACGGAGATGATACTGGGACCGGAGCAGGATGGAGCGGTCCGTTGGAGCGATATGGCAAGGCTCATCAAAAAGCTCGGCGATATCGAGGACGAGCTCTGCCAGTGATGCTTCGGATCTCCCAAAACGCGCGATCGGTCCTGACTACATATAACTCAATATGATAGGGCCTATGCCTTAATTGTTTGTCTGCGTCAACAATTGTCTTGAACGAATTGTGTATACAGTGTTATAATTCTTCCGTTTTTAGAATTAACTCATTCGGAGGGTGAAATGAACGACTGTATCAAAGCGCAGTATACTGCGATACTGAAGAGCGAGATGATCAAGGCGCTGGGCTGTACCGAGCCTATCGCGGTCGCATATGCGGCAGCCAAGGCCCGCAGCGTGCTGGGAAAGATGCCTGAGCACTGCGTGGTCCGCTGCAGCGGGAACATCGTAAAGAACGTCAAGGGCGTTACCGTTCCCAATTCAGGCGGGATGAAGGGTATCAGCGCCGCGGCAGTCCTGGGGATAGTAGGAGGCGACGCAGACAGCGAGCTCTCCGTCCTTCAGACCGTAAAGCCCGAGGACATCGAAAAGGCAAAGGCCCTGCTCGGGACCGATTTCTGCAAGGCTGAGCTTGCGGAAGGCGTTGAGAACCTCTACATCGACGTCAAGGTCTTTGCAGGAAGCGAGGAAGCAACGGTCCTTCTCAAGGAAAGACACACCAACATCGTAAGGATCACCAAAAACGGCGAGACCGTTTTCGAGAAGAACGAAGAGGCTGCCAAGGCTTCCGGCCAGCTGGTCATCGACAAGTCGACACTCAACGTCAGGGATATCATCGATTACGCAGAGAACGCTCCTCTCTCCGAGTTTGAAGAGCTCACCAGAACTCAGATAGAATGCAATCTGGCCATAGCAGGCGAGGGACTTACCAAGACCTTCGGTACCAACGTGGGCCAGACCCTCCTTGAGAACGCTCCCGATCCTTCAGTCCAGATCAAGGCAAGAGCCTATGCGGCTGCCGGAAGCGACGCCAGGATGAGCGGCTGCCCGCTACCCGTGGTGATCAATTCGGGAAGCGGCAACCAGGGCATCACCATCTCCATGCCCGTATACATCTACGCGAAGCATTACGACATCCCCGAAGAGAGGATGCTCAGAGCTCTCGCCCTCGCGAACCTGATGTCCTGCCACCAGAAGCGCTTCATCGGCAACCTTTCCGCGTACTGCGGAGCTACCAGCGCCGCTGCAGGCGCTGCTGCCGGTATCGCCTGGATGCTAGGCGGAGACTATAAGGTCATCTGCGATACTGTGACCAATTCCATCGCCACCATCGGAGGCATGGTCTGCGACGGAGCAAAGCCTTCCTGCGCGGCCAAGATCGCGTCGGCGGTTGAGACCGCCCTTACCGGCTACAACATGGCTCTCAAGGGCAGGGTGTTCGCTCCCGGCGAAGGCATCGTAAAGGACGATATCGAAGCCACCATCGCCAGCGTCGGCAGGATGGGCAAGACCGGCATGAAGTCCACCGATATCGAGATCCTCAACATCATGCTGGAAGACGAGTAGGTCCTGACAGAATAACGATACGTAAAAAACAAGGGCTGCGGTATCCCGCAGCCCTTAGTTTCAGCTTTCTGTACTATTCCGGAGAATTTATTCCACTGCAGCAGGAGCTTCAGCCTCTCTAAGTCTTCTCTGGGCCTTTCTCTTGTCTCTGCATTCTTTGCATCTCTTCGGTTCGTTGTCGAATCCCTTTGCCTTGTAGAATTCCTGCTCGCCTACAGTAAAGATGAATTCTTTGCCACAGTCCTGACAAACCAATACTTTGTCTTCCATTTTCTTTTGATCTCCTTATTTGCTGGGAAGAATTAGATATCGTTATTATAAGCTTGAAAATATTTTTTGTAAAATGATTTTTTATTAAAAACGGCAGAATTCGGATTATAATGTTATTCAAATACCATAAATATAATAAAAGAAAATGACCGATCACTTGTTAGTGTAATACAATTACATAAAGCGGTCAACAGATCTCATTTTTGATATTTTTAAGTATCGCGCTGCTAAATATTGAGATATCAACGATTCCCACCTTTCGCACAAACGTTGGCAGTGAAATGTATAAAATACATACATTCAGGTGCATAAAAGCGCCGGAAAGGACCCTGACAGATGAAGGAAATAGAGCTTGCAGAGCATTCGGGCTTCTGCTTCGGAGTGACCAAGGCGGTGGACACCGCTGAAAAGGAGCTGGCCGAGGCCGGCGGAGATCCGCTTTACTGCATAGGAAGACTGATCCACAACCGCTCCGTATCGGAGGAGCTGGAAGAGAAGGGCCTGAGGACGATCGCGTCCATCGACGACGCTCCCGAGGGCAGCCGGGTCCTCATCAGGGCTCACGGTGAGCCCGACGCCACCTACGAGAAGGCGAAGGAAAAGGGCATCAGGATCATCGATGCCACCTGTCCCTTCGTCTCAAGGATCCACAGGCTGGCAAAGGAGGCGGGGGAGCAGGGAAGGTGGTTCATCGTCATAGGCGACGGGACTCATCCCGAGGTCAAGGGCATACTGGGGAGCACCTCGATGCCCATGGGAGCTGTCCAGACCGCGGAAGACGCCATATCCCTCGCCGAAAGATGCCGGGATATGCCGGTGACCCTGGCGGCCCAGACCACCATGACCAGAAGCAGGTTCGACGAGATCTGCGGGATTTTCCGGGAAAGATGCGCTGATCTGGCGATCCACGACACCATCTGCAAGGCTACGAAGGAAAGGCAGGAGAGCGCCGCAGAGCTGGCCTCAAAATGTGACTGCATGGTCGTCATCGGCGACCGGAACAGTTCCAATTCAAGGAAATTGTATGAGATATGTAAAAATATATGCTCAAATAGCTTCTTTATAGAAGGAATTGAAGATTTAGACTTGAAAACTCTTCAAAAGTATAATAAGATAGGCGTTGCGGCGGGGGCTTCGGCGCCCGAACGTATAATTAAGGAGGTTATTGCCAACATGAGTGAAGAATTCACTAAAGATCAGCAGAACGAAGAAATGAACGATATGGCAGCTTACATGGACGAGATCGAAAAGTCCCTGAAGCTTCCCGGCAGAGGGGAGGTCGTTACCGGTAAGGTCGTACAGGTGACCAACGATTACGTCGTGATGAACCTCGGCTGCAAGAAGGACGGTATGCTTCCCAAGGAAGAGACCGCAAGAGAAGAGGGCCAGGAACTGACCGACATGTTCAAGGAAGGCGACGAAGTCCAGGCAAAGGTCATCAAGACCGATGACGGCGACGGAAACATCCTTCTGTCCAACAAGAGGATCCAGTCCGGTGAGAACTGGGAAGAGATCAATGCCTGCGCATCCAGCGGCGAGGTCGTGAATGTCACTATCGTTAAGGAAGTAAAGGGCGGAGTCATCGCAAACTACAAGGAAGTTTCCGGCTTCATCCCCATGTCCCAGCTTGCTGACCATTATGTTGAAGCAGGCGCGGTCGCCGAGTACATCGGCAAGACCCTGCCCGTAAAGGTCACCAGAGTAGATCCCAAGAGAAACAAGGCAGTCTTCAGCCACAAGCAGTTCCTCATCGAAGAGAAGAACAAGAAGATCGCCGAGATCTGGAATACCCTCAATGTTGGCGATGTTGTAGAAGGCAAGGTCATGAGGTTCACCGATTACGGCGCATTCGTAGACATCGGCGGCATCGACGGACTCCTTCATATATCCGAGATCTCCTGGGGCAAGCTCAAGCATCCGCAGGAGGCTCTTGAGATCGGTCAGACCGTAAACGTCAAGATCCTGAACATGAACGCCGAGAAGGGAAAGATCTCCCTCGGCATGAAGCAGAACAAGCCCGAGCCCTGGTCTGTCATCGATGAGAAGTATCACGAAGGCGACATCATCACCGGCAAGGTCGTTCAGATCAAGGAATACGGCGCATTCGTAGAACTGGCTCCCGGACTTGACGGTCTCGTACACATCTCCGAGGTCGCCCACAAGAGAGTCGGCAAGATCAGCGACGAGCTCTCCATCGGACAGGTCGTCAACGCCAAGATCCTTGAGATCGACAAGGAGAGAAAGCGCATCTCCCTGAGCATCAAGGCTACCATCGATCCTCAGATCTACGAGGAAAAGGCCGAAGAAGCTCCTGCTGAAGAGCAGTAATAAAACTAAAGACTTTTCAAAGGACCGGTCCGAAAGGGTCGGTCCTTTTCTTGATACAAAAACGGGAGCCCGCGAGGGCTCCTTTTTGATCATATGTCTTACGGCCTTGAGAGCTTTGCCGCCGGGATACCGTGTTCGCACGGGACGCCCGTCAGGCACTTGCCGCAGCTTCCGGATCCGTAGGTCTGCCTGATGTACGCGGACCTGCCCGAGCACAGCCTGAGATTCCTCAGATGCTCGTCGCTGATGGCGTTCACCGGGCAGCGACCTATACAGGCTCCGCAGCGGACGCAGTAGTCGTAGAGACCGGTATAGTTTCTGGGGTCGGGCTTGAGCCGAAGATCCGTTATGAGGCTCCCGTATCTTCCGGCGCAGCCCTTTTCGGAGATCAGGTGGCGGTGGATCCCGAAGGTCCCTATGCCGGCCATATATGCCGCGTGCCTTTCAGACCATGCCGGGATATAGTGCAGGTCGTCCCTTCCGCCGCTGACGACGGGGATGTTCACTGTCTTCATCCTTGGATCGAAGGCCGGGATCAGGACCTCGGCTCCCGCTTCCTTCAGCACGGCCTCAAGGGCGGTCTCGATCTCTTTGACCAGGTATCCGTTGGCCGCGTTAAGGCCCATGTTCCAGGCCTCGCAGGTCTCTTCGGGACAGACCCTCGCTCTGCTCCTTATCTCTTCACTGAACGGATAGAAGATCGATATGACGGTCTTCGCTCCCTCCATCCATTGGGCGGGGGACATCCATTCCGGCCCGATGGCTTCGAGGGACTTGTATCCGCTCCAGGCCGGATCGTCAGCCGAAGCGAAGCCGATCACCGGCTCTTCGAACACCTGCACCGTGACGCCTTCGCCCGGGAGTTCCGTCATGTTGTCTTTGAGTCCTTTGAAAATGCGCTTAAGAGCGCTCCTGATCTCTCTTTTCGTCATGGCGGTATATCACTCCTTTATGCCGCGGCTCGCTGCTTCTTTACGCAGGATCTCTTTTTCTATCGCGGAGTCCTTCCAGTCCAGCTCCCCGTCGCGGTTCCAGTCGATGCCTGATCCGGGCCCGCCGCTTTCTGCCTGCTGTCTTCCCGTGTCTTCGTATTTTCGCGCCAGGCGCTCCGTCTCCATATCGGTCATCCCCGCGGAGCTGCCGAATCTTTTGAGCGGCGCGCTGAGGATCCGGGCGGTCTGTTCGTCTTCGAGGGCCTTGATCCTGCGCTTCCTTGTAATGTACCCTGAGACGCCCCAGGCGATGAAGCCTCCGCCGACGACCAGGCTGAACAGAGTCTCGCCGAGGCCCCATTCGGGATCGCCGGTCACTGTCGTTCCTACGACTATGAAAATCAGCCCGAGCACTATCTTAAAGATCACCCCGCCCTGAGACGGTATCCTTTTGTTCCGATCATAATATCCCGACATAGCTGTACCTTGCTTTCCCTGACGATCTGTCCGCGGTTACGGCGTCTGCCGCTGCCCCGGACCGGGACGGCGTCCTTTGCGCGGGCAGGCAGCGCCCAAACGGCTTTACTGATATATTGTATCATGCCGGATACGTCATAAAAAGCGTCAGTTTCCCTCTTTGAGCAGGCCGCCCGGCGCCGCAGGAAGGCTGACCCGGTATATTCCCATATCTGCCGCATCGGTGGTATAATCCGGATGAGGATACTATCGTTATGCGGCCCGAAGGGCTCATGAGGTGCGGATATGATCGAAAAGATACACTCGACGCCCTGTGGGGACATCCATTATATGATCGGCCGTGCCTCGGAGCGGTCCGGCCCGCAGCTGGTCTTCCTGCCCGCGCAAAGGACGCCGGCCTGCTGATGATGATAATGAACGAACCGTCATTTTGATGCTCACAGATCCCTGAACAGATGTTATAATAACAATAATCAAATGTTTTATTCAGGAACGGCTTGAATGAGCAGCAGGTGAATGTGATGATCCAGTCGGTCTGCCGGTCAGTCAGTGATATGTCGCCTGTCCGTTTTGCGGGACATTTGTTTATAGCGCAGTTTTTTCGCGGAGCGTCCGTTTCGGATGCTCTGCTTTTTATTTCATGAGAGAGGAGGAATATGATGAAAAAGAGAAAAGTGCCGTGTCTTCTGCTCGCGCTCTTTTTAGCGCTGAGCCTTATACCGGCTCAGGCCTTTGCGGCAGAGGACTTTACCGACGTGGCCCCGTCGGCCTGGTACTATGCCGACGTGATCAAGGCCAGGGACATGGGCCTGATAAGCGGCTACGACGACGGAAGCTTCAGGCCTGAGAACAACATCAGGTATTCTGAGGTGATCAAGCTGGCTGCCTGCATGAATGAAAAGTACAGTACAGGGAAGATCACCCTGCCCGCGGGCGAGGGAAACCCCTGGTATAAGGTGTACGTGGATTATGCCATTGATAAGGGCATAATATCAAAGGACTACAGCTGGACCGGCACCGCCACCAGAGCCGACGTGGCGGAGATATTCGTGAACGGACTGCCTTCCTCCGCTCTGGCTGACAAGAACAGCGTCGCTGAAGGCTATATCCCGGACGTCGCCATGTCGCATCCCCAGGCGGCCCAGATCTACAGACTCTACAGAGCCGGCATCCTGGACGGAAAGGGCGCGGATCACAGCTTCAAGCCCGACGATAAGATAAAGAGATCCGAGATCTCGGCAATACTTACCCGCATGATGGATGAGAGCGCCAGGGTGGAGGTGACCCTCGGCCCCGCGCCAGAGCCGGAAGTTCCCGGAACGGCGGCAGAGAAGAGCCCCAGCGACCTGGAGCTCATATACCAGACTACCGGAGGGGAACTGAACTACATTGTCCGGAGCCTGCCTCTGACAGTGGTGCCTTACCGGGGCAAAGCGCCTTACAGCTATCAGTGGTCGGTCGGCGGCAAGCCCATAGAGGGCACGCAGGAGCAGATCCTGACTGTCGATATTTCGGGCAATTATGCATGCACTGTTACTGACGCGGCGGGGGCCAGCGTCAGTTCCGACGTGATGACGGTGACTTTCGACGCTACCCCTCCGCTCGCGATCGCAAAGCATCCCGCGGACGCGGTAATAGTGCAAGGGGTCCCGGGTCAGGATATGACCCTGAACGTTGAAGTTACGGGCGGGCATCAACCTTATTCCTATCAGTGGTACGCGATAGCCCACGCCTATCATGACGACTACCTCACAGGAGAGATCGGAGCATATAAATGCAGGATGGACGACGACCCGTTCCCTCTGAGCTTTGAGGACACACCGGACTATGCGTCCCCCACGCTGGACCTGGGCAAGCTCACCCTTCAGGATGAAGACGGGACCTCCCACCACCAGTTCCACCACTACCACCCCGGCGTGATGTATGAAGGCGCCCCCGACACGGATCTCACCGCAGATTGGACGAGTCCGTATGGCGCGACGTTTTTCTGCGTCGTGACGGACAGCTACGGGCAGAGCGTCCAGTCGGATGAGGCGGAGTTGATAGCGGTGTACCGGAACACAGTGACGGGACCGGAGGAGATGAACCTCCGTTACCGCCGGTACGATGACTACATTGCCGGAGGATCCGACGACGTGGAAGAATGGGTCCGCTGGCGCGTCTGCTGCAGGGGGGAATCCTACTCCGTTTTCTTCTACAAGGATGGCGTCGAGATCCCGGGAACGAGGAACGAAAACTTAGACCCGTCTAAGGATGCTTCGCAAAGATATCTGGATATCAGCAGCCTTGGGCCGGGCACATATCACGCGGAGGTCCGTTTCGAGGCGAGCCCATCTTACGGCGGGATCGAGGAGGAGACCATAAAGGGCGATGAGTTCCGTTACTTCATAGGCGAGCAGCCTGAGGAGGCCGTTATTCCGACCGGAGGCAGCGCGACGCTGAGCTTTACGACTGTCCCGCCCGGAAAGGCTCCCTTCACCTACCAATGGGAAAAGGCGGATACAGAGTTCACGAGGGTCCTGGTCGATGCAAAGCGCGCCCAAAACAGTCCGGATATACTATGGATCCACGAGGACAGGATCGATCACGGCAAGTTCTCCGACGTTGAAGGGGCGACAGACGCTGCCCTGACCACCGGCTTGCCCGGGACTTACCGCTGCCGGGTAACGGACGCCGACGGCTACGTGTGCTGCACGACGCCGGTCTTCGTTTACGAGCAGCTGAGAGTGACGGAGCAGCCGGTCTGGACAGCAAACGCGGCCCAGGAAGTGGGCTGCCGTTTCGCCGGAGGTCTCGGGGAGAACGTGGTCCATCTCCAGAAATATGTCGGTACATGGGTCGAGGAAGTGATCATGGGCGGCGCTATGGAATATGATTCCCTTGGAAATCACGTGGCGAAACCTGAAGTAGTGATCCCCGGCCGGGTAAAAGGTTCTAATGACATTGTGAGAGTCGGAACGATAAAGACCCAGTGCGGCTCAGGCATTTTCCGCTTTGCGATCTTCGATGAGTTCACCGGCCAGTGGGCGTATTCAGAGTCCTTCACGATCCCGGATGACTGATACCGCATAGCGCGTATAAAAACGCGACGCCGCGTCCGAACTGTTTCGGACGCGGCGTTTTTTAGGTTTTTGCGGATCAAGTCTGGAGGTCCCGCATCAGGCAGCGGTCTTCCGGCCCGTAGAAATGCCGGGATCACCAAACAAACTGAGTTTTTGTTTGACATTTATTGGACAGGGCCCTGTGTCCTGTAAAAAAAACGACGGCAGGAACTCGAAAGGAGGACGCCTCATGATCCCCGAACTGGAAAAGGTACTGAATACGATAGGCACAAGCTACGACAGAAGCCTTAAGAAAAGATATCCCCAGCCTCCCGCTCCGCAGGCCCCGAATGTCTCCGGGCCGGAAGCACCCGGAAACGTCCCCGCTCCCGAGAATGAAGGACCGGACGAGGATGAGGAAGCGGTCCTCAAGGAGGCCGTTTACGTAAGCTATATTATGTCAAGACGACGATGATCAAAGCCTTCCTGCTAATAATCAGTCTCGTGATCCTCCCAGGATCCGTCCTGATGGTAGACGTCCTCGAACATGTCCATTATGCCGCTCTCCTGCTGGCCGTATCTCCAGCAGCAGCTGCCCGAGAGCCCGTATTCGTAGATGCATCTGATCTTCTGCGCGATGGACCTTTCGTCCTCCAGCCAGCATTTATAATTGTCGCCGTTCTCCTGCCAGAGGGCGATGTACTGGCCGTCCTCATCGCTCCATTCTATCTGCGCGTTGTTCTTGGTGACCCTGTCCCTTGCGGTGGACATGATAACGGCCAGAGCTCCCAGGTTCCTGTCGTTTTCTCCGACCTTCCAGATCCTGGTGTAGAAGGGAATGCCCATGATGAGCTTCTCAGGCTCGCAGTACCCGGACATCTTCTCGATCATCTCCCTGTAGAAGGGGATCGGCGACACCGAGCCGGCATCGGGGCTCCCGTTGTAATGGTAATCGTAGGACATGACGCAGATGTAGTCCAGGCATTCGCCTATCCTGGCGTATTGATAGATCTGCTCGTTGCCCGGCATGGGCGAATAGACCGCGGAGGTGATATAGAGGCCGAGCCTTCCGCAGTAGTAGGCCAGCTCCTCGGTGAAGAGGGCCAGGGCGGGGCCGTCGGAGCTCCTCACGTCCTCGTAATCGATGCAGAGGCCGTCGGCTCCTCCGATCATGGCGTAGAACATGTACTGGGCGACGGTCTTCCTCCTCAGCCCGTCATCGGCCAGGACCTTGGTAGTGTAATTGGTGGATCCGGTGGTGGTCATGTCGTTGTTAAGGGTGATCCAGACCTTCATGCCCCTCTCGTGGCAGAGGTCGGAGTAGCCCCGGTCGACGAAGCTGTTGATATTGCCGTCGCCTTCCACGATCTGGTTGAGCCACACCGGGGACACCACGTCGATGCCGGTGGGATCCGGGGCGAGGGAGCTGACTCCGGCGCTGTTGGGAGAGGTCCAGACCAGGTTGATCTTCCTGTCGTAAGGCTCCTTTTGAAGGGGCATGAAGGAATAATCGTATTCGGGGGCCTGGTCATCGGTCTCTTCGATATCCTCTTTGTTCACGTAGCAGACCTGGCCTCCGGTGGTCCTTATCTTGTAAAAGCTGGCGCTTTCCCCGAGGATGTAGACCTGCCTTCCGCTTTTGATGGGTACCTCCTCTTCAGACGAAGAGAAGAGGGACCCCGCGCCTATGGTCTTTCTGACCGTCTGTCCCATGCGGTGGGTCTCTGTGAGCCTGTCCAGGTCCACGTAGGTGATGTCGGTGACGTCGTCGTTGGAAAGGCCCAAGGTGCCGTCGGTGGTATAGGTGATGCCGGTAAAGTCCTTCATGACGTTGAGGGATATATAGTCCTTGCCGTAGATGGTCTTGTAGTCCAGATAGCAGTTGCCGGCGTATCGTTTTATAAAGTCGGTGGTCTCAACGTCTCCAAGAAGGACGTTCATGTCCGCTGGAGTGAATACCGCCCTGTGAGCCTCGCCGTCCAGGGTGAAGGCGCTGCAGTCCCCGAACTCCTCCAGGGCTTCAACGGGAATGTAGGCGCTGCCCTTGATGGTGCAGGCCTGATAGCCGGTCTCCTCGCCCTTGTAGAGCAGGGGGACGAAATTGTATTCATCCAGCCTGAAGCTGCCGTTTACCCCCGATGCGAAGCAATTTTGCGAAAAAATGAGGAAACAGATCGTCAAAGTCCAGAAAAAAGTACATATCATTCTGGTATAATGTCCGTGTAAGAAATGATATCTCATATCCTTCCCCTTTCCCTTTGGGATATGATACCTTAAAAAGGGAAGGTTATCAAGTAATGCATGGCAGAGGAGCCCTGCGCGGTAACGGAATGACGGAATACACATACCTTTTAGTAGTTTTAATAGTTGTCGCCGCGGTATCCATCGCGGGAGCGGTCTTTTCGATGGTCTCCGCAAGGAAGATGCGAAAGAGGCTTGCCAGGATGCAGAAGACCCTTGAGAAGGCCCTGGAAGCGGTCTCCACTGGCGGCGCGGCCCTGGCCGACGACATAGAAGAGACCAGAAGGGACATCCTGGAGAGCAGGCAGGAGACCATCCAGGCTGTCCAAAGAGGGCTGGAGGCTCAAAGCAGGACCATCGAAGACCGGGCAGCCAGGGAAGAAGCCAGGCTCGAAGCCCTGAGATCCTCACTTCAGGGCCAGATCACGGCCCTGAGGACGGAGAACACCGAGCAGCTGGACAAGATGCGGATGACCGTGGATGAAAAGCTTCAGCAGAGCCTGGACGAAAGGCTGGGAAGGTCCTTCGCCAGCGTCAGGGAGAGCCTCGATCAGGTCTACAAGGGCCTGGGAGAGATGCAGGGCCTTGCCCAGGGGGTCGGAGATCTCAAGAAGGTCCTCTCCAACGTCAAGACCCGCGGCATTATGGGAGAGATCCAGCTCAAGGCGATCCTGGAGCAGATCCTGTCTCCGGACCAGTATCTTGAGAACACCAGGATCGATCCCGCCAGGGCAGAAAGGGTGGAGTACGCGGTCAGGATGCCGGGAGACGGCGCTCAGCCCATCCTTCTTCCCATCGACGCCAAGTTCCCCGGCGACGCCTATTCCAATCTCATGGATGCGTCCCAGAGCGGGGATCCCCAGGCGGTGTCGGAAGCAAGAAGGCAGCTGGTCTACGCGGTGAGAAAGGCCGCGAAAGACATCAGCGAAAAGTACATCTGCCCGCCTTATTCCACGGAATTCGCGGTCATGTTCCTGCCCTTCGAGGGCCTCTACGCCGAGGTGGTGAACCTGGGCATGATGGAAGAGGTCCAGCGGGACTGGCACGTGATGATCGCGGGACCATCCACCATGGCGGCGCTTCTCAACAGCCTTCAGATGGGCTTCAGGACCCTGGCCATCAGAAAGAACGCGGGAAGGGTCTGGCAAGTACTGGGCAATGTGAAGACCGAATTCGACAAGTTTGCCGAGGTTCTGGCCTCCGCTCAGAACAGGCTGGATCAGGCGAACAAGGAGCTGGACAAGCTGGTCGGCACCAGGACCAGGATGATCCAGCGCTCACTCAGGGACGTCCAGAGCCTGCAGGATCCGGACAGGGAAAGGATCGAATGAACATTTTTGCCATAGCGGACACCCATCTCTCCTTCGGGGAGACCATAGACAAGCCCATGGACGTCTTCGGGCCGGCCTGGAGCGGGTACGAAGAAAGGCTTCGGGAGAACTGGACCAGGGTCGCCGGCAGCGATGACCTTATCCTCGTTCCCGGGGACATCAGTTGGGCCATGCATCTTGAGGAGGCTCTGCCCGATCTGGCCTGGATCGATCATCTGCCCGGTAGAAAGCTGCTGCTCAGGGGGAACCACGACCTCTGGTGGTCCAGCATGGCCAAGATGAGGGGACTGTTCGATACCATAGAGTTTCTTCAGAATGACTCTTATGTGGACGAGGAAGGGCGTTTTGCGGTCATCGGCTCCAGAGGCTGGATCTGTCCCGGGGATCAGGACTTCTCCGAGGACGACAGAAAGATCTATGAAAGGGAGCTTCTCAGGGGCGGCATGTCCATAGACGACATGAAAAGGAAGTGCGGCGCAAAGGGCCTTGATCCGAAGGAAATGATGATCATCGGGATGACACATTTTCCTCCGACAGCTCCCGATAAGCAGCCGACGGGCTTTACCGATCTTTTCAGGGAGGCCGGTGTGAAGAGGGCGGTCTACGGTCATCTTCACAGCGAGAAGGCCTTCGGCAACGGGCCTTTGGGAAGCTTCGAGGGCGTCGAATACAACCTCGTTTCCCTGGACAGGCTGGGCTGCAGGCTCCAGCTGGTGGCGTCCTTATGACGCATAACAAGATTTTGTCCGCGAAATGAAAATTATGCTTGACAATACTAAGAGGGAGTTGTATAGTAAATAGCGTCGTCGAAAGAAGACACACGTTCCGGAGTAGCTCAATGGCGGAGCACTCGGCTGTTAACCGATAGGCTGTCGGTTCGAGCCCGACCTCCGGAGCCACCATCGCAGGCGAGGCTGATACCTCGCCTGCATTAATAAATACTCGCCCGAGTACTTGCCGGGATGGCGGAATTGGCAGACGCAGGGGACTTAAAATCCCCCGGTAGCAATACTGTACCGGTTCGACCCCGGTTCTCGGCACCAAATCGACATCGCGGGGTGGAGAAGTGGCATCTCGTCGGGCTCATAACCCGGAGATCGTGGGTTCAAATCCCACCCCCGCAACCAAAGAAAAGAAAAACATCGGTCAACGACCGGTGTTTTTCTTTGTCTTATATCCAGCCCGGTGTTCTTCTGGGAGCTTTCCGCCCAGCTTCGGGCACTTCTTGAGCGCTATATCTATCCCGGCGCTCTGGACCATCATCAGGAGATCGCCGCCATCTACACCATGTACCAGCCGGAAAGGGTGTACAGATCGGCCTTTGCTCCCCACGCTGAAACGATCCGCAGGATGGCCTCGGGCTTTCTCAGGGACGTCAACTTTACCGAGCTCATGGTCAACCAGACCCAGTCCTGGGAGACCGGAAGGTCGGATCTTTACCTCAACATAGATCCCTCCTATGCGGAGAGGTTCGAGGCTCTTCACGCGGAGCGCTGGCCGAAGGACCTGAAGAATGCCAGGGAAGCGGGATCGGCATTCGCCAGGCGCATCATCGGGGACTGATCGATCCCCACCCAGGATCCAAGTTACAGTATCTTACGCCGGATGATCCCGGCGTTTTTTATGTCCAAAGAAGGGCCTGGGCCTCGCCATTTTGCCTGACATGATTGATATCGGGCCGGATAATAGTTAAAATACTGGTAGTGATGAAAACCACAGCCTCAGGTCACATTGAAGGAGACAGATCATGGCATATACCTTATATACAAAGATGCAGGAAAGAAACGCGGGTCTTTTCGGTCCGGAAGCGGGTCCTGCCCAGCCCTTGCCCCACTACGATCCCAAGGACAGCGGTCTAAGGACCATGGCCCTCAGGTTCATCCATACCAGATGCGAAGATCTCGGGTTTGATCCAAAGATCGATGAAGAGGAAAGGGCGGGCGGCAAATTCAAGGGCGCGGGTCTTGCGGCCGGCCAGGTCCCCTATGCCATGCAGAAGGATACCGACAGGCTCTGCCTTGAGCGGGAGCTTGAGAAGTTCATAGATTCCGGAGCTGCCGAGGACGCCTATACCGTCTATTACTGCTATCTTGAGATGTTCTTCGGCCACTACGGAAAGTCCAAGAAGATGGTCGAGCTCCTCTCTGAGTTCGAATCCAACGGGAGCTCTCTGCTGATGAAGCATCGGGACCATTATTCCCACTCGGTCTACGTATTCACTCTGGGGCTCGCCATCTATGAATCCTGCCGCATCTTCAGGGATGCCTTCAAGAAGTTCTACGGTTTCGGCACGGGCGGCGAAGATGAAAAGGAAGACCGGGTGGCGGCCTGCTGCTTCCTTGAATTCTGGGGCCTCGCGTCCCTCTTCCACGACATCGGATATCCCTTCGAGCTCCCCTTTGAGCAGGTCCTTTCGTATTACGAGGTCGAAGGCAGGAAGAGGGGAAAGGACAGCCTCTACATCGCTTATAAGAACGTCGGTTCGATCACCGGGCTCAGCGAGGACGCCTCATCCAGGTTCAGGGAGCTCTACGGCCGCAGCTTCAAGAACGCGGAGGAGCTCATCGCCTTTGCCGTCACCGAAAAGCTGGGGAAAGCCTACGGGTTCACCGAAGACTATCTTCTGGACGTGATACGCGAGAAGCCGGTCTCCCCGGACAGGGGCGGGTATTTCATGGACCACGCCTATTTCAGCGCGGTCAGGCTCTACCACGAGATTGAAAGGTCCATCGGGGCGGAGAAGATCACCAAAAAGCACATAGACGCCCTGACTGCCATCATCCTCCACAACAGCCTCTTCAAGTTCGCCATATCCTTCTTTAAGAGCAGCGACCCCAAGCCGCCCCTCAAGATGGACCTCCATCCGCTGGCGTTTTTGCTCATGCTCTGCGACGAGCTCCAGTGCTGGGACAGGACCGCCTACGGGCGCAATTCCAGGACCGAGCTCCATCCCATGGCAGCCGAGTTCGACCTGTCCGAGGGCAGGATCAGTGCCGTGTATTACTTCGATGAGGAGGAGCAGGAGAAGATCGACGCCTTCAACGCCCGGTACAGACAGTGGGAAGAGGGGGGAGAAGCAGGCGGCGCTCCCAGGCTCAAGGCCTACAGCGACATGGCGGGAAAGGAGCAGAAGTTCGCCGCAGACATCAAAAAGATCGTCGACCTTTCCGATATGCCCCTTGCCGTGAGCCCGAAGGTCCGCCGGGCCGACAGGAAGAGCAAGCATACATATCTTTCCGCCAGCAATTTCCTTCATTTGTACGATTTTGCCGTGGCTCTCAACGGCAGATATTCCTACATGGGAAACGAAAAGAACGTAGATACCGGGGTCCTTGAACGGGAGTTCGAGGAGCTCTCCCTGGAGTACCAGCTCTCCAACATCAACCAGGCCAAGAGTTTTTCCAGGTATCTGGACGCCCTGAGGTGCTTTTATACCGACCGCCCCGTGGATTACGACATGATAACCTCCTTCACGCCCGGGCAGATCGGAGTCTTCGCTCCGATGGAGCACGAAAGGTGGGTAAGGGAGCACATCTCCATGGGCTGGCTCAAGGGGGATATTTACGAGACCGCGGCCGTCCCCGAAGAGATGATCGAAAGATACGGAAGCGAGAAGGACGCCCGCAGGGCCTTAAGAGAGCAGCTGCGGATGCACAAGCTCGCCATGGACGGCGATCCCTCCGAAGAAGAGATCTTCGCCCATTACGAGGCTCTTCCCCTGGCTGAGCGGGAGAAGGACTACGAGCCCTTCAACAGTATGCTCAGGCTCATCAAAAAGTTCGACGGTCTCAGGATCTACAGTCTGAACTGATCCCGTCCATATCTTAGTCCACATATCCAAGCCTTTATCCCGGTCCATATCCTGTCCCTGCCCGCCGGTCCGCCCGATCATTGCCGCAATGTGCCGAAGAAAGGAGCGTCATGAGACAATTTCACTCCATCGAGACAGCTGGTCCCGAAAGTCCGGACGCCAGATACGCGGAAGATCTTCTCATGAAAAAGATCGCGGCGTACCGGATCCCTCGGTCTGTGGTAAAAAAGACCGGGATCGAAAGTCTCGCAGACGTTAAGGAACCCTGGCTGATAGTCATCTGTACGCCGGATGCCCCTCAAAGCCCGGAGGTGAGGGAAAGGATCGCATCCTTTACGAAGGCGGGCAATTACGGGCGCATTTTGACCCTTCTCCTTTCAGGCGCTCCGGAAGAGAGCTTTCCAAGGGAGCTTCGCTTTGAAGAAAAGCCCGACGGCACCGTCGTTGAACATGAGCCCCTCGCCGCCAATATCTCCGCCTCTTCAAGGCGGGAGAGCGCGGGGCTCCTTTCCGTTGAGATGCTCAGGCTCCTTGCCCCGGTCCTCGGGGTCTCCTTTGACGAGCTCAGGAACAGAAGGGGCCGCAGCAGGGCGCTGACAGCCTTGGTCATCGCGGGTGCAGTTATCATCGGATCTCTGGTCTTTCTTGGCTACGCTCTTTCACGCATGAGGGTGATCTCTGATCAAAACGAGTCCCTCAGCCGGGAGTACGAGCTGGCGCAGGAGGCTGCCCTGCGGGCGGAGGAGCAGAGAGACGCCGCACGAGAGGAGTTCGCCGCGACCACCGCCATCAGGGCTCGGGAGGTCCTTGACAGCGGAGACAGCGAGCTTGCCATGCTACTGTGCCTTGAGTTTCTTCCGGACAGCGGTCTTTCCACCGATCTTCCCGCGGTCTTTAAGGACGCCCTTGAGGGCCTCTGCGCCGAAGGCTACGTCCCGGTCACCATACCTCAGGAATACTTCAAGACCAGGGCGCCTGAGGACGGTCCGGACGAGAGCGCAGAAGGTGAAAGCGCTTCATCATTTCCAAAGACCATCACCATGCCGGTCCCAGAAGACTATGACAACGGCAAGGAGACCTTTGAACTGAGCCTTGAGGTCTCGTCGGAGGAGCAGGGCTTCGCGGTCTACCGGGGAAGCTTCGACATCAGCAGGGAGTATTCCAGCCAGGTCTACAGGTCCCGGATCTGCTTTAAGGATGATCCCGGCAGGGACTATTACATGCCCTTCTGGACCGAGTATCCCGCCGGAAAGTGGCTGACCGGCATCGGGATCCTGCCGGACGGCAGCATCATAGGCTACATCTATTCATATCCCACAAGATCATTCTATCGCTTTGATCCTTTTAAGGGCGAATTTATCGAGTTTTATGACGAGACTTCGGAAGGTGCCCCCGGCGAGCCTGCTGAAGATCATGTCTTGTCCCCTCTGATCCTCAGCTCCGATATGAATACCATCGACTATTATCCCGAGGTCCCGGGCCTCATATTCGGGCGCACGCGGGATAATACCTCTACTGACTACAACCTCAGGAATGAAGACGTGAAGACCTACGTCTTTTCGGCGGATCCGGTCAGGTACCTTACGACTCTTGAGGGCGCAGTCAAGGTCTGGCCGCTTCCCGGTTCGGACTATCTTCTGGCCACTACCGGCGAAAGGCTTGAGGTCTACAGGGCAGACCCCTTCGAGCTTCTTTACACCTTTGAGGATGCGTGCACTACACATCTGGAACCGTCATATTACTATTCAATGCCCCGGTTTCCCGACGGAAGGCAGTGGATGTACGCGGAAGGAAGAACCAAGGCGGTCTATGATCTCGCCGCAGGAAGGCGCCTCTGTCTTATAGACGAGCCGGGCCAGGACAGCGACATGCAGATATCCTCGGAAGGTCTGATACTTACCTCGGTCAACGACGTCCCGACCCTTTACAGACCGGAGGACGGGTCCGTCTTTGCCAGGATCGAGACCGCGGAGGATTTCGATCCGACCCTTTTCGGAGCATGGGATGAAGAGACCCAAAGAAGGGGCAGCGAGGTGATCAGGGCCGACGCTACCATGTATATTTACAGGGAAAAGGCAGTTTCAGTCCCGGAGGATCTTCCGGGTCAGATCGCCCTTGCGCGGGAGCTTCTCGTGGGAAGGGAGCTTACCCGAAAGGAACGGAAGGCCTATGACCTGGAACTGGAATAGAGGAGGGCGTCCATGGACAAGTATCTTGCTTTTATAAGCTACAGACACCGGGAAGACGATCAGGACGCGGCTCTCAGGCTCCGAAAGCTGCTGGAGGGCCTTCACCTGCCCAAGGGCTGTCCCATCCCCGTGAAAAGAAAGGTCTTCAGAGACACCGACGAGCTTCCTACCAGCGCGGATCTGGGTACCGACATCGAGAACGCCCTTAAGGACAGCGGATATCTCATCGCCCTCTGCTCGGAAGGGTACGTAACTTCCCGCTGGTGCAGAAGAGAAGTGGAGCTTTTCGTAGAGAGCGGAAGAAAGGACAGGATCCTTCCTGTTTTGATATCGGGAAGCCCGGAGGCTTCGGTACCCGAGGAGATCAGGGATCTTCCCGTGGTCTTCGACCTCAGGGATGAAGGCGGAAAATACGACAAGGGCAGAGCAAGGCTCGCGGCCGCGGCGCTGCTTTCCGCAATGTCAGGCGTCACGCCTCAGAGATTCATGCGTTCCGACAGGCTCTTCAGGACCGGAGCAGCGTCCGCGGCCGTCCTCTGCGTCGCAGCCGGGATCCTGGGCTTCGCCGCCTACGCCAGCGATACCGCGGACAGGATCGAGAAGAACAACGTCCTCATCGCCGCCGCGACCGAAGAGACCGAAGCCGCCGAGAGGCAGGCGGTGGAAGAGAGGGACGCCAACCTCTTAAGACAGGCCGAGTATATATCCAGCAAGGCCTGGGGGCTGCTCTCAAACGACGACGCCGACGGCGCCATAGAGCTCGCATTATCGGCCCTTCCCGATGACATTCACGGAGATCTTCCCGTGTCCCCGGAGGCCGTGGCCGTCCTTCGCACCGCCCTGAGCATGGAGACCGTTCCTTCATACCATCTTTTCGCTTCGGTGGAGACCGATTATGACATAGACAGTTACTACATCTATGAAAATCTCAGCGACCGGATCTTTCTGACGGAGGATCATATCAACGTCGCGGAGCATTACATAGACTATAAAGGGAATACCGGCGATCTTGAGACCGATATGTCCCAGCAGCGGCAGAACGCCATCGATCTGGGGTATACAAAGCTCTATTATCTTGCAGGCGACGTCAATGCCAGGAGGCTGATATTCTGCGGAGGCGGATGTCCCCTGTACAGCGAGGGAAGCTTGGGGTATTACCGGACCGACTATACTCTTAAAGGCGAGCCCTTCCCGTCGGACGGAATGGCCTGCGGAGACGCCAGGATCGCAGTCTGGAACAGCGGGGCGGACGGATCGGGCCCCTGCACCGCATTATTTAAGATCGGAGAGCCCGAGGCTCTGGCTGTTCTCGATATCAAAGGCGTCCCGGCCTCAGTCAGTTTTTCCGGCAACGGTTCCAGCGTGCTCATCGTCGACGATACCGGGACCCTGTATGCCTTCGGTATGGACGGGACGCTGAAAAAGTGCTTCGGAGACGGTTTTTCATGCGCACTATACCTCTACAACAGCGAGGCTTTTGTCTATGCGGGAAGGGAGGACGGGACCCTGACCTGCTATTCCCTTGACCGGATGGAAGAGGTATATACCATCGACTGCGGTCATCCCGTAAAGGAGATCAGGGCCAACAGGGACAGAAACCTGCTGCTGGTAAACTGCGGCGGCGGAGTCAGTCTTTATCACCTTGTCACGGGCAGGCATCTTTCCAGGATCACCGATGACTCTCCGGACCATGTCCTCTTTCAAAACGACCGTGGGAACAGCGGCTCCGACACCCGCATGATCCTCATGATATACGGCCGCAGGATTGATCTTTACGGCATCGATACCGACATAGACCGGAGCGTCTCGGACTACAAGCCTCTCATCGCGGAAGGGATCCCCGCGGGCAAGTATCTTTACTATTCCCAGGACGGAAAGAGGGTATTCCAATACGAGACCCAGGGTATCAATTATGAAAACGAGGCGATGCTCTACTGCTGGGACGCGGAGACCGGGACCATACTATGGCAGCGCGGGAATGAGCGCAAGAACTACGGTTCCTACATCGTATGGGGAGATGACGGCAGAACGTCATGGATCATCTCCGACGGATCCGGCGAGATATTTATCGAGAGATTTGATGAGGTCACCGGAGAGACCGTTCTGTCCTCCGTTTGGAAGGGCGTGGAGTATCAGCCGGTGGCGGACAGCTTCACCCTGAGCCCCGACGGGTCAAAAGGCTTCTGTTTTCAGCAGCTCAGCAGCACCAGCACGCTCAACTGTACGGAATCCCTCGTTGTTTTTGACGCAGGCAGCGGCGGGATGCTCTGGCAGATGGTCCTTGAGAGAAGGACTGAGGAATGGAGGGCCGCCCATGGCGGGGAATACGATATCACCTGGGCGGAGCCTGAGCCCGGGGTCAGGGCTGCCGCACCTTCGGAACGGTCGGGATTCGCTCAGGCCATGTTCTCAAAGGACGGCAGGGAGCTCTTTCTGATCCAGAGGGCTTTGAGGAGCGATGACGGCGCTTCCGGCTATGCCGTGGACAGGATAGACGCGCTGAGCGGAAGGATCCGGGAGGAAGTATTCCTTGAGATGTCCGAACAGGAGGTCTTCATCTGGGAGGAGGAAGGCCTTATCGTCCTGATAGACGAGCAGCCGGACGAGATCAACCAGCCCGGCCGAAGCATAATGAGGGCGGGAGTCTGGTATTATCCCACCTACACCGGAGAATACGAAGAGGTCACCGTCGCCCACACGGTCAGCCTCTACGATCCGGAGAAGGCCGCGTTCAGAGCTCAGGTCCCGTTCTCCTACAGAAGGTCTCCCGAGGCCTACAATCAGGCGCTCACCGCCTGCAGGCCATCCGAGGGTGGCATGGCCCTTTACTGGGAGGCAAGAAACGATGATGACGACGGGGAGAGATACTGCTGCAGGCTCCATCCGGACGGAAGCCTGGGACCTGTCACCGAAGCAGACAGCGAAGAGGGCAGAAGGCTGTGGATCCCTGCGGAGAACTGCCTGGTCTTCCAGGGGGAGGAGGTCTACATCGATGATCAGATCCTCCGCAGGATCTCCGACGGTTCCACCGTCCTGGCGGGGCTTTGGACCTCGACGGTCCATGTGATCTCGGACGCGGGAACGGCGGTGGGACCGGATTCCTTTACGGACAGGAGCCTTGCAGCAGCTCCCGACGGCAGCAGCATCTGCGTCTTCAGCAGATACGGGGGAAATACCAGATATCCCTTCCTGGTCTTCCCGTCGGACCTGGATACCCTGGTGGAGAAGGGCAAGAAACGCCTGAATAACAAGTGACGATGGATCCTGCCGGATGACGGCGGGGCAGCATAAAGGAGGACGACATGTACGATCTGCTTATCAAAAACGGAAGAGTGATCGATCCGGTCAACGGGGTGGACGGGATAAAGGACATAGCGATAGAGGACTGCCGCATCGTGCGGGTCGAAGAGGATATCCCCTCTTTCAGCGCCTCCGAGGTCCTTGACGTCAGCGGAAAGACGGTGATACCTGGTTTAGTGGACATTCATACCCATTTGTCTCCGTCGACCAGTCGGTATTCCCACCGGATGCTCGCACTGGCAGGCGTCACCGCAGCTCTCGATATGTCGGGCCCGATAGACGGTGTGCTCAGGCTGGCGCGTGAAGAAGGCGCGGGGCTGACTGTCGCCAGCATCGAAGCCCTCGTTCCCGGAGCCAATATCCCGGGACTGGCTCCGGACTCTAAAGATATCGAAAAGGCCCTTGACGAGGCCCTCGATAAGGGGAGCCTCGGGATCAAACTCCTGGCCGCCGCTTATCTTCTGGAGCCGGATTCCATAGGGGACGCCTTCCGCATCGCCAACGAGCGCCGTGCATATGTCGCCGCCCACTGCGGATCCTCAAAGACAAATTCCGATATCAGAGGCTTCCTCGAGGCCGTGGAACTGGCTGGCAGCAACAGGGTTCACATGGCTCACGTGAACAGCTACTGCCGCGGGCTCATACGGCCGGACGCTGAAGAGACAGAAGAGGCGGTCCGGGTTCTGATCGACCATCCGTGGCTGCGCTCCGAGTCGTACATGTCGCAGATGAACGGCAATTCCGCAGGCTGCGAGAACGGCATACCAAAGACTCCGGTGACCAAGAACTGCCTGCGCCTGGGAGGCTACCCCGAGACACAGGAGGGCTTAAGGCAGGCCATCCTGGACGGCTGGGCGAATATCAATATAGCCGCGGGAGGGCAGAACATGCTGATAAACGGTCCGGAGGCGGTGGAGCGCTGGCTTGCTGCCGGAACTGACACCGGGGTGAGCTTTCCTGTCAATCCGCCTCTTCCCCGCTACAGGCTGGCGACGGCGAAACGACCGGACGGAAGCTTCGTCTGCGACGCTCTTTCCACTGACGGGGGAGGGATCCCGAGGAATGTGCTCGTCTCTCACGGACTTTCCCTTATAAGATTTGGAGCACTCAGCTGGAATGAATACGTGTACAAGACCAGCACGGCGCCCGCGAAGATACTGGGGCTTCCCGATCACGGCTCACTTACGGCAGGGCTTTTGGCCAATATCACCGTCGTCGACCCGGAAAAACAGATCCCTGTGCTGGCGGTCTCCAACGGAAGGCTCATAATGATAGGGGGACACGTCTGCGGCGCCGGCAGCCGCTTCGTCACTACCGAAAGAGGGGAAAGAAACGTTCGGGAGAACGGTCTTGAGCCTCTCGTCATCCATCTTGAGGAGACAGGGTTCTATAAGGGACTTTGATGAGATACCTTCCGGGATATCCCGAGGACTTCGCTCATCATCCGGCAGCCGCTGAACTGCCGGTTTTTTGTGTATAAATAAAGCTGCTCGAAAACGCAAATCAGACATTGACAAATACCCCCTGGGGGTATATAACATTGCTGAATATACCCCCTGGGGGTATACGCCATCCGAAGATGACTGATAAAGGAGGACCGCGATGAGCGACCAATGCGATAGATGCGAAGGCTGCAGAACTAAGAAGCGCAGCGAAGAAGAAGTAAAGGACCTTATGAACAGGCTCAAGAGGATCGAGGGCCAGGTTAGGGGGATCCAGAACATGATAGAAAACGACGGCTACTGTCCCGACATCATGGTCCAGGTCTCCGCAGTCAATTCCGCCCTCAACAGTTTCAACAAGGTGCTTCTGGCGTCCCACATGAAGAGCTGCGTCGTCAGCGACATCAGAGAAGGCAAGGCCGACGAAGCGATCAGCGAGCTGACGGAGCTTCTTCAGAAGGTCATGAAATAGAGGTCATATATCATTATGCAGCAGTATAACGTTACGGGAATGAGCTGCGCGGCGTGCAGCGCAAGGGTAGAAAAGGCAGTAGGGAAGGTGCCGGGAGTCACGTCCTGCTCGGTGAGCCTTCTTACCAATTCCATGGGCGTAGAGGGCAGCGCAAGCCCCGCCGAGATCATCAAGGCGGTCACCGACGCCGGCTACGGAGCGAGCCTCAAGGGGGCCAAGGGGGCTGCGGCTTCTCCTTCCTCCGATGAGGACATGCTCAAGGATACCGAGACTCCAAAGCTGAGAAAGAGGCTGATCCGCTCGGTCGTCGTCCTCCTGGTCCTCATGTACTTTTCCATGGGGCACATGATGTGGGGATGGCCGGCACCGGCAGCCTTTGACAATCTGGTATTTCTCGGGACCTTCGAGATGCTCCTTGCCATCGTATGCCTGATCATCAACGGGAAATTCTTCACCTCGGGCTTCAGCTCCCTCTTCCACGGGGCTCCCAACATGGATACCCTGGTGGCCCTGGGATCCACCGCCAGCTTCGGTTATTCACTGGTGGAGCTCTTCGGGATGATCCTGGCCATGGGAAACGGGGATCACATGAGGGTCATGGAGCTGGGGATGAACCTGTATTTCGAGTCGGCGGCAATGATCCCGACCCTGATCACCGTGGGCAAGATGCTGGAAGCCATGTCCAAGGGAAGGACCACCGACGCCCTCAAGAGCCTGATGAAGCTGGCTCCCAAGACCGCCGTGGTCATCGATGAGAGCGGCAGCGAGAAGGAGGTCCCCATCGAGGCCGTTAAGACCGGAGACATATTCGTCGTAAGGCCCGGCGCGTCGGTACCAGTGGACGGTATCGTCACCGAAGGCCACACGGCGGTCAACGAATCCGCCCTGACCGGAGAGAGCATCCCCGTGGACAAGGAGGAGGGCGATCTGGTCTCGGCAGCCACCGTCAACCAGTCGGGCTACATCCGCTGCAGGGCGACCAGAGTAGGTGAAGATACCACCCTGGCACAGATCATAAAGACCGTCTCCGACGCCGCCGCGACCAAGGCTCCTCTTGCCCGCATCGCGGACAAGGTCTCCGGGATATTCGTCCCCGCGGTCATGGGCATCGCGGCCCTGACCCTCGTAGGCTGGCTCATGGCAGGGCGGCCCTTCAGCTTCGCCATCGCCAGGGCGATCTCGGTGCTGGTCATCTCCTGTCCCTGCGCTCTCGGACTTGCGACCCCCGTCGCCATCATGGTGGGCAGCGGCATGGGAGCAAAGAACGGCATCCTCTACAAGACCGCATCCGCCCTTGAAGCTGCCGGAAGGTCCACCGTAGTCGCTCTGGACAAGACCGGGACCATCACCGAGGGAAGGCCCGTGGTCACCGACCTGGTCCCCGCGGAAGGGGTGAGCAGGGAAGAACTGCTGCTCAAGGCCGGAGCTCTCGAGAGCAGGTCCGAGCATCCCCTGGCCAAGGCCGTCATGGAAGCCTTGGGAGATATGAAGGTCCCCGAGGTCTCCGATTTCGAAGCCCTTCCCGGCAACGGCCTCACCGCGAGGCTTGATGGAAGATCCCTTGCGGGCGGGAGCCTCAAGTACATGAGCAAAGCCTCCAAGGTCAGCGGAGAGATCGAAAAGGCCTGTGGAAGGCTATCCGAAGAGGGCAAGACTCCTCTGCTGTTCGCTGAGGACGGAAAGCTTTTAGGCGTCATCGCCGTGGCGGACACCATAAAGGACGATTCGAGGAAGGCCATCGAAGAACTTAAGAACATGGGCCTCGACGTTATCATGCTCACCGGCGACAACGAGAGGACCGCGAAGGCCATCGGAGCCCAGGCCGGAGTTGACCGTGTCATAGCGGGAGTGCTCCCTTCTGAAAAGGCCGGCGTGATCTCAAGCCTGAAAAATGAAGGCAAGGTCATAATGGTGGGCGACGGCATAAACGACGCTCCCGCCCTTACCACCGCTGATACCGGTATCGCCATCGGAGCCGGAGCGGACGTTGCCATCGACTCCGCCGACATCGTTGTGATGAAGAGCAGGCTCACCGACGTCTCCGCAGCCATCAGGATGAGCAGGGCGACCATAAGGAACATCCACGAGAACCTGTTCTGGGCCTTCTTCTACAACGCCATCTGTATCCCCCTGGCCATGGGTCTCTACGGCGTCGCAATGAAGCCCATGTACGGAGCCGCCGCCATGGCACTGTCGAGCTTTTGCGTCTGCATGAACGCTCTGAGGCTCAATCTGGTGGACGTCCACGATCCTTCCAGGGACAGGAAGATCAGAAGAAAGAAGCAGGCTGCTCCTGCCGAGGTCAAGAACGCGGCTGATACCGCTGAAGATAATACTGAAGAAGTGAAAAAGGAGAACGAGACGATGACTAAAACTCTTAAGGTCGAAGGAATGATGTGCATGCATTGCGAGAACAGGGTAAAGAAGGCTCTTGAAGCCATCGACGGCGTGGAGAGCGCGGTCTGCAGCCACGAGGCAGGCACCGCCGTGGTGACCCTTTCCAAGGACGTCCCCTACGAGGTCATGAAGAAGGCCGTCGAGGACCAGGACTACGAGGTCAAGGGCATCGAATAAAGTCATGAGCTTTGGGCCCGGCATACCGCCGGGCTTTTTCATTGCGAAGTCTGCGCCGCGTCCCTGAAACGAAGGGCGAGTTTCGCCTCCGAAATGAAGACCGCTCAGTTCATCCTTCCGTCCGCTCCATCATCTCCTCCAGCTTTTCGATCACATCTCTGCGGTGCTGGGCGTAGTTTCCACGCAGCGATTCGATGTAGCCCGAGACCGCGTCGGTCAGGACAGGGTTCAGGAACACGAATGCCGCGCAGGGCTCCTGGCGGCGCAGTACCGAGACTGCGTCTTTAAATGTCACGATCTGGATGTCCCTGAATGGAAAGTCCGGCAGCAGCGTCAGGTGGAAGTTCTTCTCGCTCCCGACGAGCCTGATGATCCCGGACATGGCTTCTTTAAATTCATCGGGATCGCAGACGGCGGAGATACCGGTAAGGTCCAGCGAGAGATCGACCGTCATGTCGGGCCCGTACCCTGAGGGGCCGGTGCACAGTATCATATCGACGCTTCTTTCCTTCAGGTCTTCGAGGAAGCGCCCGCGGAGCCTGCGGTATGCTGCCAGGGCTCTTTTTTTATGCTCTTCATCCGCTTCGGAATGCGAGATCACGCGCCGGAACAGATCTTCTGTCATCGCGGCGGAGGGAAGGGCGCTGAGCAGAAAGATCCTGTCCTTTGGAGCGGCGGAAACGAAGGCTCGGTATTCCGCGGCAGTATCTGGCGTATAGGTCCTTAGGAAGGGAGAGGCCTCCGAGAGCATGGCGTCAAAGCCCCGTTCGACGGTCTCCAGCTCCCCCGGCGCCGTCAGATAGTCGTACCAGCGCTCCTTTTGCCCTGCCGGAAAGAAACCGTGTATGCAGGCATGGCCAGAATACAGGAATACTGTGTGTGAAAAGCGGCCATTCCTTGTGCCGCTGAACACGAAGGGCTCGATCATCCCCGAGATATATAGGGGCAGCCAGCCTCTGACCGCGGCTATCATCTCCTCCGCCCTGCGGTCGACGTTGTGGATGATCCTGATCTTTACACCGCTTTGGACGCATCTCATCATCAGCATGGTCCAGAGGGCGAAGAAGCTCCTGTCCTCCGTCATCCAGTCCATAGGCTCGTCCGAGTACAGCAGCAGCTCCCCGCCTTCTTCGGCGGCGTCCGAAAGGAAGCGGATCACTGCGTTCCTCAGACCTTCGCTCCCCCAGTAGCGGGGGACTTTTTCGATAGCGGGGATGTTTGGCACGGCGTCTATCAGCGTTCTCCGGGGGCTGAAGGAATCCAGTGAGCCGAGCTGCTTCTTCGCGATCTGCGGGGAGTCGCTCACTTCCGTTTCGTAGAGCCAGTTGGCGAGGGAAGCCGCATCCAGCCCGTCTGCGGAGGTCCCGCACAGGGCAGCCAGTTCTTCCTTCTTCTCGCTTTTTTCTGCCCGGTTCCTCAGCACGTCGGCAAGCTTTTCGGACAGCCTCTCGTTTCCCAGAGGCGAATATATGCCCCTGCGGTAGCGGCTGATCAGGGACACGTCGATATTGAGGTGCGAGGCCAGCTGGGCGTTTGAAAGGTCCAGCAGCTGCATTGCCCTGTCCAACTTCTCTCCGAAGGTCTTTATGCGTATCTTTTTCGTCTGCCTGGTCCGGGGCTCGGCTGCGTCCTCCGGGATCACGATCTCTTCGCTGCCGTAGAGCCAGGCCTTCAGCGCCGGTATCAGCTCTTCCCTTGAGTCTCCGGTAGAACCGCAGAGCTTTCGCAGGGTCGGGAGCATGTTCTCGTAGTCCGAGTAGCCGTAGACCCCCTCGGCAAAGACCGCGATGCTGCGGCTGCCGGGCCCGGGGACCCTGTTCCCCGTCTTGAGTCTTGAGATATTGCCGGAAGAGCAGCCTGCAAAGCGGGCGATATCTGTATTGTTGCATTTGAGCAGCGCGTAGAGCGCGGCTATCCTTTCCGAAAGCATGCCCCGATCCTCCTTTTGAGATCAATATAGCAAATGGAAAGACTTTTTGCAATGAAAGAAAGTTATCCATTATTGAGAGACATGTAGCTGCGTTGGTATAATATTTTTGTAATGATCGTTTATATTCGCGGAAGCGAAAAAGCAGGACGGATCGTCTCCGCTCTTCGTCTGCGAAAGGGCAGGCGGACCGGTCGATATAATGATTAAGGAGGTTTGCCATGAAGAAACGTGTTTTCTATGTGGCTCTGGCGCTTGTACTGTGCCTGAGCCTGCTGCCCGCGGGCGTCTTCGCTGCAGAAGCTCCGGTCCCTGCGGCCGAAGGGGCGGCGATCGTCTATGCCGACTACGGCAACGGCTTTGAATTCCTTTCAGAGCTTGATTTCGGCAAAAAAGTGACGGAGCAGACCGTCGAAGTAAAGGCGCCGGTCAAAGCCATCCGCGTCGTGAAGGGTGAGTGCTACGAGTTAGATCTTGACTGCCTGACCTTAAGCGGCAAAGCGCCCGAAGGCTTTGAGCGCAAGCTCTCGAAGACCGACAACGACCTGATCGAGGTCGAAGACGTCTTGGACTTCGCGCTCTTTGGGAGCGGCGAGCTGGTCATAGCGGCAAGAGCGCCGAAGGCGCTCAGGGGCGAGGAATATTCCTTCAAGTTCCCCGCAAAGAATGGGCTTGAGACCGCCTTCTCGGGCGAATACTACGCCTACGTACCGGGGACGAACACCGGCAGCTTCGCGGGCGAAGAGCTCGCCGTTCCCGGCGAAGAATATCTCTTCCTCAGCCAGATGTGCCATCCGGCCTCCGGCCACCCCGACGCTCCCATGGACGTCTATGTGGCTGACGACGGCGAGACCCTCTTCGTCTTCTTCGAAGCCTTCCTGGACAACACCTTCGACCACGGCAAGGACTTCGCCGCCGTCCATGTGAAGGACGGAGAGGGCGAAAAGGTCTACAAGGTCCGCACAACCGAAGAGAACGAGTGCGGCCGCTGGTGGTTCGAGTACACCGATTCCTCTGAGGAATATGACTGGCAGCATATGTGCTACGTCGTCGAAGCTCCCCTGGATGAGCTCAGGACCGAAGACGGAGCCCTGGCTCTTGCCTTTGAGTACTACGGTACTTCCTACGGCGGTTCGGAGCTGCTCAAGCTGGGGATAGAGAATAACTACTTCGTATCCCAGAGCTTTATGGATGAACAGATCTTATACGCGGAGCAATACGGAGCCACGAATAAGTTTGCGGACTGCCCGATACTTCCCGCTGCCGGAGAGACCGTCAATTCCGAGGGCGGAAGCGCGGCTGAGGGAAAATGGTGGATCACCGGCGCCGAGGGCGACGGCGAGACCGTATATACCCTGACTCTCAACGGCGCGACCCTGGGAATGCCCGACGGGGCGCACCAGTCCTCTCCATTCTGGCAGGAAGAACCACTCTCGATATACGGCAACCTGATCATAGAGCTTGCCGAAGGCACGACCAACACCATAAACGGCAGTGATCCCCAGAACCACAACAGCAAGGGTATAGAGATGCAGGGCAGTGAGCTGGTGATCCGCGGCGCCGGCGCCCTTAACGTCAGCGGCAACTATATGGCGATGGCTTCATGGTGTGAGACGCTCACTATCTGCGGGGGAGCGGAAGTGGACCTGCACTCCGCGCCGCAGACGCAGGGCAGTTCCTGGGGCACTGTATACTTTGAGGCGATAGAGTGCTATGATCTCGTCGTCGACGGGGCGACACTGAAGGTGGATACCGAGATCACCATAGCCGATGGCGTCACCAGTCCGGTCGAGGTCCGCGGCATGCAAGTCTACGGAGATGCCATCACCCTGAAGAACGGCGGCGTCATCGAGGCCTTCGCGACAGGCGGCAACGAGGCCGGCGGGAACTACGCGCTGCGGCTGAGCGGCGTGGAACTGATCATGCAGGGTGCGCAAAACGTCTTCATGGAAGGCGCGGATAAGGACAGCACGGAAGAGGTCGAAGAGCTGACTCTTGTCGCTCCCGAGGAATACTCCTATTATCGTCAGAGCAAGCCCTACGTGAAGCTCGAGGCCAAAGGTACCCTCTACCCCCTGTGGGTGGCGAACACGCAGGTCTCCAGCCTCAACGCCGACAGTATTTCCGATTTCCCGGGGGTCAGCGGCGAGGTCAGCTACGATCCCGAGACCAATACTCTCTATCTTGAGGACGCTTCGATAAAAACGACTTCCCGCGAGAACTATGACACCACAGGCGTCAGGTATATGGGAAGCGAAGACTTCACCATCTCCGTCAGCGGCGACTGCTCGATAACGGAAGAGCATGAAGACGACATAAGATCGACCGGTATCGTCCTCGGCAATAGAGTCGGATTGATCGTCATAGGCGAAGAAGTGCCCGATCCCGATGATTTCGACGTGACCATAGAGCTTGCCGAAGGAGCGGTCCTGACGGTAACGGGAGGCGAAGTCGGCAACTTTAACAGTGGCGCTCGCGGTAAGGATACCGGCGGGATCCGCAATAACAGCACAGGTGTCATGACCATAAGCGGCGCGGGCACCCTAAATGCCTGCGGAGGCGGAAACGGGGATGCGAGCTTCGGACTCTACACCGAAGGCGATCTGATCCTGGGAGAAGGCGCAATAATCAATTTCAGCGCCGAAGACTCTGCCACGGGCAACGATGGATATCCCATCGGCAGCTCTTACGGACTGGGCGTTATGGGGGATATCACCATCGACGGCGCGATCGTAACAGCTGAGGCAGGCGAAGGCCAATACAGCGTGGGCGTGCAGGCGATGAAAAACATCGACCTTGAAGACGGAGAGCTCAGCTCCATAGCAGGGGACGCTTTGTTCATCTCCAACGGCATCATCTTAGGCGGCACTCTTACCGTGAACGGCGGCAGGCTCATCGCCGAGGCCGGAGAGCTGACCGCCGAGGGCGATATGGCAGGCCACGGCAACAGCCGCGGCGTCAGCTTCATGAAGTACGTGTTCGGCCCGGGGTCTGAGGATCTTGAGGAGCTGGAACCGGGCATAGTCATCAATGGCGGCTACGTCGAGGCCAGGACCAAGGCCGACTTCGATGGCGGCGACGTGATGGCTCTTGAGCTCGTTCCCACTCTCGGCGAAGGCGTCACCGCCGCCGCCAGCGAGGATCCCGAAGGCGAAGACTTCGAGGAATACGACCCCGAGAAGAACAACGATTACAGATGGTTCCGCGTTCCTTTCGACGCCGTCTTCACCGTGACTTTCGAGGACGAGGACGGAACGGTGCTCAAGACCGTCGAGGTCCCCTACGGCGAGATGCCCGAGTTCGGCGAGGAAGACCCCGTCAAGGAAGAGGACGACGAGTACACCTATACCTTCAGCGGCTGGGATCCCGAGCCCGCCGAGGCGTTCGAAGACGCGACCTATACCGCCGTCTTCGAAAAAACGGCCAAGGAGATCGAGCAGCCTGAAGAGCCCGCGGCCCTTTACACCATCACTGTCATAGGCGGCAAGGCCGACAAGGACGAGGCCGCGGAAGGCGATACCGTGACTATCACGGCGGATAAGGCGGAAAAAGGAATGGTCTTCGACAAGTGGACCGTAGTGACCGGCTCCGCGGTGCTCAAGAACGAGAGCAAGTCCGAGACCAGCTTCACCATGCCCGCCGAAGACGTCGGCATAGAGGCCGGATTCAAGGAAAAGAAGACGACGGGAGGCGGCGGGAGCTCTGTTCCCACCTATCCCGTGATCGAGGAAAAGAGCGAGAACGGCAGCGTCAGGGTGTCGCCCGAAAGGGCTGCCGAGGGCACGACCGTCAAGGTCGCTCCCAAGCCCGGCGAAGGCTATGAGACCGCAGGCGTGACCGTAAAGGATAAGGACGGCAACGAGATCGCCGTCAAGGACAACGGCGACGGCACCTACAGCTTCGTGATGCCGGCGGGCAGCGTGAGCGTCTCCGCCAGCTTCACCGAGAAGCAGCACGAGTGCCCGGCCTCGAAGTTCGGCGACGTCGACCTCGACGCCTGGTACCACCAGTACCTCGATTACGTGCTGGGCAAGGGCATCATGGAGGGCGTCGGAGGCGGCAGGTTCGCCCCGCAGGCCGCGACGACCAGAGCCATGATAGTCACTATGCTGCACAGGCTCGAGGGCACTCCCGAGAGCGGGATCGAGATGCCCTTCGACGACGTGGAAGAGGGCCTCTGGTACAGCGAGGCTGTCAAGTGGGCCGCTGAGAACGGTATCGTCGAAGGCTACGGCGACGGCAGATTCGGACCCACCGACCAGATCACCCGCGAGCAGTTCGTGACCATCATGCACCGCTACGCGCAGTTCAAGGGCATAGATGTCTCGGTCGGCGAGGACACCAATATCCTCAGCTACGACGACGCTCTCGATATCAGCGACTGGGCTGTGAGCGCCATGCAGTGGGGCGTAGGCAGCGGGCTCATCGAGGGCCGCAGCGACAGCCTGCTGGTGCCTCAGGGCAGCGCCACCAGGGCGGAAGCCGCGACCATCTTCGAGAGATTCATCGAAGAGATCGAGAAATAAGCTCTTAAGTAAAAACTGGGACCCCGGTCTGAAAAGGCCGGGGATCTTTTTTGCAGATCAAAACCTCCGGTCCAACTAGTGGTTATGCTTTTGCAGACCCTTTTATCATTTGACCGGGCAGGCGCCGGATATTATAATCTAAAAGGGAGGGATTGCAGTGTATCTGATAATATGCCTTGATGAAAAGGGCGGCATGGCCTTCAATAACAGGAGACAGACCCGGGACAAGGTCCAGCGGGCACATCTGCTCAAGGTCACCGGGGACCGTCCCATATGGGTGAGCCCCTATACCGCCAAGCTCCTGCTTCCCGAGGCGGAGGAGATCTGTCCCGGCTGCTGCATGGTCAGCGAGGATCCTCTCGTTAATGCGGGTCCCGGTGAATACGCCTGGGCCGAGACCGAAGACGTTTCACCGTATATCGATAGGGCGGAGGGCATACTGATCTATCGTTGGAACAGGCTGTATCTCGCGGATCTTTTCTTTGACGAGTCTGCCCTTGAGGGATTTTCCTTCGTCTGCAGTGGTGAGTTCTCCGGAAGCTCCCACGACCGCATAGCCTTTGAGGTATACGAGCGGTGAAAAAGAAGATCCTTGCGGCGGTCATCATACTGGCCATCGGTGCCGCATGCTTTTTCGGATACAGGTACATAACGGAGGAGAAGAAGGGCCAGGAAAGTCCTGAGAATACGGTCTCTCAGGTCCAGGAGGCAAAGGATCATTCCGAAATGCCTCCCCAGACCGACCAGACAGACCCAGCAGCTTCGGACCAGCCGCAGCAGCCATCCCCGCAGGATACATCAAAAGAGCCTTCAGCGGAGCCAGAAAAATCGAGCCTGGGATGGCAGCCTCCCGAAGATCCCTATCTCGGCAACGATCCCGCTCTTCAGGAGCATCCAAAGGCACCGGAGCTCACCTGGATCAGGGATCTTGAGGTCCCGGAATACTCCGGGAAGGCCTACGTCCCGGTCAACGGCAACCTGCCGTTCTTCGATACCGAAGGCCTGGTCCCAAAGGCCTGGGAGGTCTATTACGATCTGGACGAACTGGGACGCTGCACCCTTGCCGACGCGGTGGCGGGTCCCGAGACCATGCCCACGGAAAAGCGGGGCAGCATAAGCTCGGTGAAGCCCACCGGCTGGCACAGCGACCGCTATCCCGCCGAGCTGGTCAACGGAGGTGCCTTGTACAACCGTTGCCATCTGATAGCCTTCGGCATCTGCGGCGAGACGGCCAACAAGTACAATCTGGTCACCGGCACTAGGTATTTCAACACCGACGGGATCAATTCCTTCGAGAATATGATCATCGACTACATCCGAGAGACCGGAAACCACGTGCGCATCAGGGTCACGCCGGTCTTTAAGGACGACGAACTGATCTGCAGGGGACAGGTGGCCGAGGCCTGGTCCATCGAGGACGACGGCGACGGCATAGCCTTCTGCATCTTTTCGTATAACGTGCAGCCGGGGATCGTCATCGATTATGCCACGGGAGACAACCGCCTGGCTGGTGAAGACGCCTCTGAAGTGAAGGCCCAGGAGCCTGCGCCAGATGCGCCCGAAAAGAGCGCCGGGAAAAAGGAGCCTCAGGAGCCTTCAGTCGAATATCCCGAAGGCACGTACATACTCAATATAAGATCCAAGAAGATACATATGCCCGACTGCCCCGGGGCGGTGTCCATCAGCAACAAGAACAAGAGGATCCACACCGGAAGCATCGACGGACTCCTCGAAGAGGGCTATACCGCGGATCCGTCCTGCATGGGGACGAACTGATGCAGAACAAATAGAATATTGTTTACCGTATCATATTATCGTAAAGGAGATTGCAAATGAAGGATCTCAGAGACTTTCCAAAGGTGTCCCTCGGCATCTTTCCGACGCCGATCCAAAGGCTGAACAACATCAGCCGCATCCTGGGCACCAACGTCTGGGTCAAAAGAGACGACATGACCGGCATCGGTCTCGGAGGAAACAAGATCAGAAAGCTGGAGTTCCTGCTGGCCGACGCCATAGCACAGGGGGCTGAGCTGGTCTTCACCACCGGCGGAGCCCAATCCAACCACGCCATGCTCACCGCAGCGTCAGCGGCTAAGCTGGGCCTCAAGGCGATACTGATCCTCAAGAAAAGGGGAGTCACCGACGTGGCGGGGAACATTTTCCTGGAAAAGCTCATGGGCACCGACGTGCGCTTCATGGATACCGACGATTACGCCGATATATACGCCGAGATGGACCGAATCGCGGATGAGACCGGTCTTAAGGCCTACAAGATCCCCATGGGAGGCTCCAACGCCCTGGGCACTCTGGGCTACGTCTCCTGCGCGGAGGAGATCTCAAAGCAGGGAATCCGCTTCGATCACATAGTCTGCGCGGAGGGCAGCGGCGGCACCATGGCGGGCATGGCCCTGGGCGCCAAACTGTTCATGCCCCATGCAAGGGTCCACGGGATGATGGTCGACGCCACCGACTTCGTTCCGGTCACTCTGTCCCTGATGAGGGAGGCCGCGGCTCTTCTTGAGGCCGGGGTCGAGATCACCGAGAAGGACTTCGATCTTCGCCCCGTATGGGGAGAGGGCTACGCCATCCCGTCCCCGGAGGGAAACGCCGCGGTATCGCTGATGGCTTCAAAGGAAGGCCTTTTCCTCGATCCGGTCTACACGGGCAAGGCCTTCGGAGGTCTGATCGCCATGGCCAAGGAGGGCGCCTTCAGGCCCGAGGACAACGTCCTCTTCCTTCATTCCGGAGGCGCGGGAGGCCTCTTCGCGGTACACTGATTAGGCGGTAAACTGATAAGTATACGTTCAAAACGTTTGTATTCCCGCGGCTGCGGGAGGAAAGGAAAATGATATGTTCAGAGAGATGGTAAGGTTCAAGCAGGCCCTTCCCGAGGAAGAATGCATCGAGATACTCAAGAATGAGCCCCGCGGGGTGCTGTCGGTGCTGGGAGACGACGATTATCCCTACGGCATGCCCATAAACCAGTTCTACAACGACGAGGATGGCAAGATCTACTTCCACGGCGGAGCCTTCGGCCACAAGATCGACGCCATCAAAAAGCACGACAAGGTGTCCTTCTGCGTGTACGATCAGGGCGTCCACAACAACGGCGACTGGTTCCTGACCATCAGGAGCGTCATAGTCTTCGGCAGGGTCGAGATCATCGAGGACAGGAAAAAGATGTATGATATAGCGAGAAAGCTGAGCTACAAGTTCACCAAGGATGAGGATTACATCGCCCATGAGCTGGAGCATTCCGGTCCCGGGACCCTGATGTTTGCCATAGTTCCCGAGCACATCACCGGAAAGCGCGTGACCGAAAAGTAGGAACGATGCATTACGTCATAGGGGATATACACGGGGAATACGACCAGCTGATGATCCTTATGGAGATGATCGCCCCGAAGGACGGGGACGTGGTCTATGCCCTGGGGGACGTCATCGACAGGGGACCGGAGCCTGTAAAGGTCGTCCGGTATATGATGGAGCATCCGAATTTCAGGCTCATAGCGGGCAATCACGAGCTGATGGCCCTGGAGTGCCTGCGCTTTCTCATGCAGGATATCACCGAGGACTCCATCGCGGGCATCAACGAGACCGATCTTGCTCTTCTTGCGGACTGGCAGATCAACGGCTGCGCGTCTACTCTAAAGGGGCTCAGGGCCCTTACGACGGAGGAGCGCAGCGACGTCATCGAGTATCTTTCCGACGCTCTCGCCTACGAGGATATCGAGGTCGAAGGCGTCAGGTATATACTGGTCCACGGAGGCCTGGGGAACTACCGGCCTGACCGTCCGCTCTGGGATTATTCTATCGATGAGCTGGTATGGGAGCAGACCGATTTCGACAAGGTCTATCTGGACGGGGCGGTCCTGGTGACCGGCCACACGCCCACCCAGCTAATAGAAGGCTGTCCCGCTCCGGGCTACGTCTATAAGACTGAGGGCCACATCGGCCTTGACTGCGGAGCCTGCTTCGAAGGGGGAAGGCTGGCTGCGGTGTGCCTTGAGACCGGCCAGGTATTCTACTCCCGCTGAGACCAGAATTTTTTTTCTACACAAATTCGACACATGGCGCTCCCGCTGTCTTCACAGCAGGAGCGTTATTATTATGCCCGTGAGGAAGGCCGGGGGCTGCCTCAGCCGAAACGATTTGACAAAATCGGCTCATGGTGTAAAATACACTATACGATTTTTACTGGAAACGGTTCATATATGCTCAGGTTTATACAAAGAAACAGAATATTTATAATCATCGCGCTCCTTGCCGTCGTGGTCGTGCTGGCCGCCGCCTGCGGAAGCTCCAAGGGGACTTCCGGATCACAGGAGGCACAGGCCGAGGCTCCCGCCGTAGTAAAGAGCGAGGGAGTCATGACCTACAAGCAGTACATGGAGGCGGAGATAGGGACCGAGGTGGTCGTCGAGACCTACGTCCAGGCGGTCCAGGACTGGTGGAGCGAGAACGACAGCATCGTCGTTTACAGCCAGGACGAAGAGGGTGCATATTTTATTTATAATCTGCATTGCACTGAGGCCGAAGCCGCCAAGCTCACCAAGGGCACCAAGATTAAGGTCAAGGGCACCAAGTCAGAATGGTTCGGCGAGGTGGAGATCTCCGACGCGGTCTTTGAGATCGAAGAGGGCTCCTATATCGCTGAGCCTCTGGACGCCACCGATCTGTTCAACACCGCGTATCTCGAGTCCCATAAGAACCAGCTGGTGTCCCTCAGGGGGATGACCGTTGAGCCCATGGACGACAGCGGGGCTGCCTTCTATTACAGCTGGGACAATTCCGGCAAGGAAGGTTCCGACTGCGACCTTTACTTCAAGCTCTCAAGGGACGGAAGGGAGGTCGTGTTCGTGGTCGAATACTACCTCTGCGGAGAGGATTCCGACGTTTACAGGGCGGTCAAAAGCCTCAAGGTCGGCCAGAAGATCGACGTGGAATGCTTCCTCTACTGGTACAACGGGGTCCAGCCCCATGTGACCTCCATAGTCCTTTCCGAGTAACGATGATACGGTTCAACATCAGAGCGCTCCGGCGCTCTTTTTTATTCCTGTCATTTTTGGACATATTATGGTATAAATTATATGTTGCAAAAGAAAGGTCTTTCTATGAACGATATATTAAAAAGCAAAGCGTATCTTTACATGACCGAGTTCTTCTCCGGGATGTCGGTCATGGCGGTGGAACTTGCCGCGTCCAGGCTCATGGCTCCGTATTTCAGCAGCTCCCAGATCGTCTATACCATAATCATAGGCACGGTCATGATCGCCATGGCCCTGGGCAACGTCTACGGAGGCCGCACCGCTGACAAGAATCCGGATCCAGCGGTCCTCTACAGGAGGATGCTCATCGCCGGCGCCTGGATCGCCGCTATCCCCCTGGTCGGAAGATATCTCATACTTGGCATCTCGGCCCTGCTGATCTTCACCGTTGATCAGAACTTCCTTATAATCGCGGCCTTCGTCTCGTGCATGCTTATCTTCGTGTTCCCGCTGTTCCTGCTGGGCACGGTGACCCCGTCCCTGGTCCGCTACATCATGGAGAACGCCGACCACAGCGGCGAGATAGTGGGGCGCCTGGGGGCCTACAACACCATCGGCAGCATCATAGGGACCTTCCTTCCCACCTTCGTTACCATCCCGGCCGTGGGCACCGCCGTGACCTTCATCATCTTCTCGGGGATCCTCATCGTCATCGCCGCTGCCTACTTTTTCAGCGCCAAAAAGGTCTCAAGGACGCTGATCGTCAGCGTCATAGTCTTTCTGCTCTGCGCGGCCCTGGGGACCGGCGCGTCCTTCGCCTTCTGGGAGGACGATCTGGCCTACGAGGGGGAGTCGGTCTACAACTACCTTCAGGTCAGCGAGACCGGCGACAGGGTGATCCTTTCCACCAACGTTCTCTTCGGGGTCCAGTCTGTGAAGATGAAGACCGACGATCTCACCGGGATGTACTACGACTACGCTCTTGCGGCCCCCGCCATGGCTCAGGCAGCGAGGCCTGAGAGCGAAAAGGACGAGCCTCTTAAGATCCTGATCCTGGGCAACGGGACCGGGACCTTCGCCACCCAGTGCGCCAAGTATTATCCCGGCTGCGTCATCGGCGGTGTCGAGATCGACGGAAAGATCTCGTCCCTGGCATATGAATGGTTCGACATGTCAGAGGACGTCAGGCTCTGGGAGTACGACGGAAGGGCCTTTCTTGAGGCCGACGAAGGTCTTTACGACGTCATAATGGTCGACGCCTATCAGGACATAACCATACCGTTCCAGATGAGCAGCGTCGAGTTCTTTACCCTGGTAAAGGATCATCTGACGGACAGCGGGATCATGGTGGTCAATATGAACATGTATTCCGACGGAGAGGGCTCCATCAACCAGTGCCTCACCGACACCATCCTTGAGTGCTTCGAGTACGCCTCATCCGTCGACGTTCCCAGAAATTCCAACAGGGAGCTCTTCGCCTCCATGACAGCGGATCCCGGAGAGCTTCTGGCAGGCTTTTCCGCGGGCTCCGAAGGGGGCCTGGCGGACCAGCTTACCGCCGTTGGGAGCGGTCTCAAGCCCTGCGCGCAGGGGAACGCCATGATACTCACCGACGACCGGGCTCCGGTGGAGGTGCTGGGCATGTCCATGATCGACCGTCTCATCACCGATGAGATCGGATATTACAGGGATATATACGAAAGGGACGGTCTTCGCGCCGTCATCGAAATGATGCTTTAGGGCAGGGAGGGATATATGCTCAGGATGACTTTTGAACTGGTGAACCGTCAGGGCTCAAGGCCCGTTGAGATCGAGTATGACAGGCTCATCGCCATCGGGTACGCCGGCCGCAATACCGAAAAGACCATGGAGCACATCAGAGAGCTGGAAAGGGATCTGGGAGTCCCGGCGCCCAAGAGGATCCCGACCATATTCAACATGGCTCCCCAGCTCCTTACTCAGGACAGCGGGCTGCTCTTCGCGGAAGACATGACCAGCGGAGAAGCGGAATACGTGATGATAATGCAGGGCGGAAGGCTCTACATCGGTCTCGGCAGCGATCATACGGATAGAAAGCTGGAAAGCTCCGACGTGCTCAAGGCCAAGCAGGTCTGCTTAAAGCCTGTGGCGGGGATCCTCTGGGATTACGAGGAGCTCAAAGATCACTGGGACAGCATCTCCCTCGGGTCCGACCAGGTCATATCGGGAGCGGTCAGGGCCTATCAGAACGGGAGCCTCGCCGACATCATGACCCCGGAGCTCCTTCTGGATGAGCTTAAGGAAAGGACAGGGGACATCTCCCACGCGGTGATCTTCTCCGGCACGGTCCCGCTCCTTTCCGGCTTCGCCTACGGAGATCATTTCTCAGGCTTCATGAGGGACGGCGCGCTGGGCAGGGAGATCCGCCTGGAATACGACGTCAACAGGGCGGCGGAAGATGAGTAAGTCCTCGGTCGTCACGGTAGGGGGCAGGGAGTGCTCTGTATGTCCCGGCAGCGGTCCCGTCATGCTGGTGGGGGATTCCCATGAAAGGCCAGGTTACTGCGAGGCCATCGCTTCGGAATGCGAGGCTTTGGGCCGCCCGGACATGACTGTGATGGTCTTTGAGACCGAAGACTGGGACAGGGACTTTTCACCCTGGAACGCCCGGGGGATGGATGACGAACATCCGCTGGGGGACGGCGGTCCCGATACCCTGAACTGGATCAGAGAGCATGGACTCCCGTATATAAACGAGCGGTTCCCGGGGCAGCCGGTGATCATCTGCGGATATTCGCTGGCAGGGCTCTTCGCCCTCTGGGGCTTTCTTTCCTCGGACCTTTTCGACGGAGCGGTCTGCTGCTCCGGGTCCCTCTGGATGGACGGCTGGATCCCCTTCATGGAGGAGCATCCCGCGGCAAGAGAGGGCGCTGTCTATCTGTCCCTGGGCGGAAAGGAAGAGAAGACTTCCCATCCCCTGGTCAGCAGGATCGGGGACTGCACAAGAAGGGCCGACGTCCTTCTTGAAAAGGATCCGTCGGTATATTCCCACAAGCTGGAGATGAACAAGGGCGGTCATTTCGCCGATTCGGCCAAGAGGCTCGCCAAGGGCATGGTCTGGGCGGACGTCGCGGTAAATAAACATTGCGATGGCACAAGGAGGTCAGAATGAAGAGAGTAGAGATCATTTCGGGTGAGTACAGATTCGTAGCGAGGCTCCTTACGGAACAGGCTCCGAAGACCTGCGAGGTCTTCGAGAAGATGCTTCCCCTGAAGAGCAAGTTCATCCACGTCCGCTGGAGCGGAGAGGGCGTCTGGATCCCCTACGGCGACGAGAGGACCGGTCTGGACTACGAGAACCACACCTCCCACCCCGCGGCGGGCGAGATGCTCCTTTATCCCGGCGGCATCAGCGAGATGGAGATCATCCTCTCCTACGGCCGCTGCCTCTTCGGCTGCCAGTACGGCCAGCTGGCCGGGAACCACTTCCTGACCATCGAAGAGGGCCTGGACAGGCTCTATGAATACGGACGCAAGGTCCTTTATGACGGCGCCCAGGACATCGAGATAAGGATGCTGGAGGAATGACCATGAGCCAGCTTGAAGATATCAGAAGATACGTGGGATCGGTCAGAGAAGAGACCGAGGACATAGCCCGCAGGGTCTGGGATTACGCGGAGCTTCCCTTTGAGGAATACAAGTCCGCCGATCTGTTCAAAAAGGCCCTGGCGGAAAAGGGTTTTGAGATCGAGGACGGCCTTGCCGGGATACCCACTGCATTTCTCGCCAAATGCAGCGTTGGCACCGGAAAGCCGGTGTTCGGACTGCTTGCCGAATACGACGCTCTTGACACCCTGAGCCAGGAGGCTGGACTCACCGTCAGAAAGCCCGTAAAGGAGGGCGCTCCCGGCCACGGCTGCGGCCACAACCTTCTGGGCGCGGCCTGCTACGGCACCGCGGTGGCCGTAAGGGACTACATGAAAGACAACGGTATCGACGGGACCGTGATCTTCTTCGGCTGCCCCGCTGAAGAGGGAGCGGGCTCCAAGCAGTTCATCGCAAGAGCCGGCTATTTTGACGACGTTGATTTCTGCTACACCTGGCATCCCTCCAACTATAACGAGGTAGGGAATACCGGAAGCGTCGCCATCATGGGCGCAAACTTCACCTTCGAGGGCATCGCGTCCCACGCCGGAGGCTCGCCCCATCTGGGCAGGTCCGCTCTTGACGCGGCTGAACTGATGAACATCGGAGTCCAGTTCTTAAGAGAGCACATGATCGACCAGGCCAGGGTCCACTACGCCTTCACCAACGCCGGAGGCACGGCGCCCAACGTGGTCCAGGATCACGCCGCACTGAAGTACGAGGTGAGGGCCCCCAAGGTCTCGCAGATGAAGGAGCTCTTCGACCGGGTCGTCCACATCGCCAGAGGCGCCGCCGAGATGACCGAGACCAAAATGGACTACGAGATCACCATGGCCTTCTCCGACTATATCGGAAGCCCGGCCCTCTCGGAGATGATGTCCGCCTGCATGGAGGAGTGCGGAGCTCCCGTCTGGGACGAGACCGACTACGAGATGGCGCGCAATATGCTCAAGAGCTACAACGAGGCCACGATCTCCAACATCAGGGAGACCCTGGCCGAGAGGTTCGGCGCGGACAAGGTGGACGAGCTGATGGAGAAGCCTCTCCACGGGGGAGTGATCCCCTATGAGAGGGTGAAGAACCCGGTGTATAAGTCCGGCTCCACGGACGTAGGCGACGTGGCCTACGCGACTCCGACGGTGATGCTCAACACTGCGACCAGCTGCCTGGGCAACGTTGGGCACACCTGGCAGAATACCAGCTTTTGCGGATCCCGGATCGGCATGAAGGGCATGATGAAGGCCTGCGAGATCATGGCCCTGGCCTGCGTCAGGACCGCTCAGGATCCCGCCCTCATCGAGAAGGCTAGAGCGGAGCTCCTGGCGAAGAACGGCGGGCATTACACCTGCCCGCTGCCCGACGAGGTACTTCCGCCCATTGGAAAGTATTGATACTTTACATAATACTTATTATGTATCAAATATCCCCGATCGTGTGAACAAGAAACAAGGAGGCTAAAATGTCATATTCACTTCCCTTAAGCTGCGGCTATACCGGCGCACGGAACCGCAGCCAGTTCATCACTCCCCAGTCCGGGATGTGCTCCTTCTGCACCGAGGAATGCGCCGGCACCTGCGAGATAGCCCTCGCTGCCGTCCTCGGGATGCAGACCGTGTATCCCACCACCACCGGCAATAACCAGATCGCCGGCGAGAAGGACTATCCTCTCGACTGGTCCTGCTTCAACATCAACGGCAGGGTCTTCGGGGCGGAAGGGACCTCGGCCGACTACGACCACGCCGAGATCTTCAACGTCGGACTTGAGACCTGCTACGGCAGAAAGAACAAGGTGAAGATGGCTCTTCCCATCGTTCTTCCCGCGCTGATCAAGCTCAACTGGAAGGACTACTTCGGCGGAGCCGCCATGGCGGGAGTCTCCTGCATGGTGGGCGAGGACGCTAAGAGCAAGGATCCTAAGCTTGTAAGGGAGAACGGAAAGATCACCGAGTTCCCCTTCCTTGGAGAGATCATCGAGAGCTTCAACAAGTATTACAGAGGCTACGGCCAGATATTCGTCCAGTCCAACGTCGAGGACGACATGCAGGGCGTCCCCGAGATGACCCTCAAATACGGCGGTAAGGCCATAGAATTCAAGTTCGGCCAGTCCGCCAAGGGCACCCAGCCCGTCAACAGGCTCAAGGACATCGATCAGGCCAGAGCCCGCAAGGCCGCCGGGAACCTGGTAAAGCCCGATCCCGACGATCCCGCAATCGTCAAGGCCTGGGAAGAGGGAGTCTGCCCCAATTTCTATCAGTACGGAAGGCTCCCCCACTGGACCACCGAGTACCTCTCCAAGAGGATCGAAGGCCTCAGGCAGATGGGCGCGGAGAACTTCTCCTTCAAGATGACCGGCTTCGACGCCGAGGACATCGAGAAGGTGCTGAGGATGGCCTCCGAGTGCGGAGTGGATCTGATCACCTTCGACGGCGCCGGCGGAGGCTCAGGCTACAGCCCCTGCCACATGATGAACGAGTGGGGACTTCCCGCAGTCATGCTGGAGGAAAAGGTCGTCCGCATCGCAGAAAAGCTCAAGGCTGAAGGGCTCGAGCTCCCCGCCATCGTCATGACCGGCGGATTCGCCACCGAGGACCAGGTCTTCAAGTCCCTGGCCATGGGCAGCGGCGATATCGCGGCTGTAGGTCTCTGCAGAGCGGCAATGGCCGCGGCAATGACCGGAAAGTCAGTTGGAGACGCTGTCAAGGCCGGCAAGACTCCGGCTCTCTTTGCCAAGTACGGCGATACCGTGGAAGATGTCTTTGCGGACCTGGCAGACCTTCGCGCCATCTACGGCAAGGAAGCCAATGATTTCTCTACCGGAGCCATCGGCGTATTCTCTTACCTGAGAAAGATAGGCTTCGGCCTGCAGCATTTCGCGGCCCTCAACCGCAAGTTCGACATCGGTCTTCTGAATACCAGAGACCTGATCCCCCTGACCAAGGAGGCCGCAGAGGCGGTAAACGCCTGCAGATAGACCATGGACAATATACGCATCGCGCCGGCAGGGGACAGAGCCCTGCTGGTGCAGTTTGAACAGAAGATAAGCGAAGAGGTCAACGACCGGGTCCACGGGCTGATGGACGCGGTCCAAAAGGCCGGCATCGCAGGAGTCGGGGAGATGATACCCTCCTACGCCGCGCTGCTGATCTTCTACGACCCCGAAGAGATCAATTATCCCGGCCTTAAGGGCGAGATCGAGGGCCTCCTTTCCATGGCCGAGGGAAAGTCCGAGGGGGGAAAGAGGCTCCTGCACATCCCGTGCTGCTACGGTTCCCACTTCGGGCCGGATCTTGCCGACATGGAGAAGCTGACCGGCCTTTCCAGGGAAGAGATCATAAAGATCCACAGCGGCGTCGACTACCGGGTCTACATGCTGGGATTTCTTCCCGGATTCGTGTACCTGGGCGGTATGGACGAAAGGCTCAAGGCTCCCAGGCTTGCCACTCCCAGAGTCGCCATCCCCAAGGGCTCCGTCGCCATCGGAGGCTCCCAGACCGGAGTATATCCGCTCCAGTCCCCGGGAGGCTGGCGGATCATAGGCTCCACTCCCGTGGAGTTCTTCGACCCAACAAGGGAGGAGCCCGCTCTCTGCAGGGCAGGGGACGTGATAAGGTTCATTCCGGTCACCGCCTGCGATTACTACGACATCAGGCAGGACATGCTCAGGGGAAGATACGATCTTAAGATCACGGAGGTCTTCGATGGGGATTAAAGTCACAGCGCCGGGAGCCCTGACCACGGTCCAGGACTCTGGCAGGACAGGCCTTCAGCAGTACGGGATCCCCGTCTGCGGGGCCATGGATCAGAGGGCCTTCAGGGCCGCCAATCTGCTCTGCGGAAATGACGAGAGCGCCGCGGTCCTCGAGATGACCCTGATGGGAGGGACCTTCACCTTCACGGCGGACCACGTCGTCGCCCTGACCGGGGCCGACATGAAGCCCAGGCTCAACGGCGAAGAGATCGAAAACTACAAGGCCTTCGCAGTCCATGAGGGCGATACTCTGGAGCTGGGGATGGCTGTCAAAGGCTGCAGATGCTATCTGGCTGCCGCCGGCGGCATCGACGTTCCGGTGGTCATGGGCAGCCGCTCCACGGATCTTAAGAGCAGGACCGGCGGATATCAGGGCAGGAGCCTTAAGGCCGGCGATATCCTTGAGATCGGAAGGACCGGGACCGCTCTTCCCGAATCCTCCATAAAGCCTCAGATCCCAGACTTCCCTCGCAGCGCCAGGATCCGAGTCATCGAAGGCCCTCAGGAATACGTCTTTACGGCGGCAGGCCTTGAGACCTTCTACAAGAGCGCCTATACCCTGACGGACAAGTGCGACAGGATGGGCTACCGGCTGTCCGGCCAGGTCATCGAGACGAGATCGGGCTCCGACATCATCTCCGACGGCATCGTCTTCGGATCCATCCAGGTGCCCAGCTCCGGCCAGCCTATAATCCTCATGGCCGACAGGCAGACCACCGGAGGCTATGCCAAGATCGCAACGGTCTGCTCCTTCGATCTTCCGGTCCTTGCCCAGATGAGGCCTGGAGATACGGTAACGTTTGAAAAGATCGGAGTGGAGGAAGCCCAGAGGATCGCTTCGGTCAGCGGTCTGTAGCCTTAAGCGGAGCAATTTCGGCCCGTCCAGATGGGCACTCAACTGCATATCAAATTTGATTTAGCGGTCTTTGGCGCTTTTGTGCCGGGACCGCTATTTTTTTCGCTATAATTGTGTGCACACACCAAATAATTGCCCAAAATCTGAATTAAATTGACGTCCGTTTACAAAGGATGTATGATTTCTTCAGACGGAGGTCTGATAGAAATGAATAAAAGGGCAAGTGCTAAGTACATCGCAGTCATGGGGCTTGCCTGCTTCGCCAACTACTTCGGCGCAGGCAACCTGATATTCCCTCCTTATCTCGGTCTTCACGCGGGCACCGACTGGTTCACCGCCTTCATGTTCTACATCGCGGTCGACGCGGGCCTTGCGGTGCTGTGCCTCATCGCCAGCGCCAGGCATCCGGGAGGCTTCGCCGGGATAATCCAAAGCCTGGGCAGGGTATCGGGCTCGGTCCTCCTGGCCAACGCCATCTGCCTGGGGCCTCTCATCGCGGTCCCGAGAACGGCGGCGACCACCTTCTCCCTTTCATTTTCGCCTCTGATCCCGGGGATCTCCTCCTGGATCGTCACCTTCGTTTTCTTTGCCATCGTCACCGTCCTGTGCCTCAATCCCTCCAAGGTGGTGGATGCCATCGGTTCCTACATGGCGCCTCTTCTGGTCGCGGGCCTTGCGGTGCTCATCATCAAGGGAGTCGTCTCCATCCACGATCCCATCGTAGGAAGCGTCGGATTTGCCCAGGCTTCCAGGGAAGGGCTCATCGCGGGCTATCAGACCATGGACATGATGGGCTCCGCTCTCTTTTACACCATGCTGATCGTCAGCGCTTTATCGCATAATATCGACAAAAATGACTGGATGAGGAGCTTCAGCTGGGCCGGAGTCATCGCCGCCCTGGGCCTTTTCGTCGTCTACATGGGACTCTCCTATCTGGGAGCCCGCACATCGTCGATCTTCTCCCCCGAGCTTTCCCAGGCGGAGCTTCTGGTCGCCATCACCCATATGATCCTCGGAAAGACCGGCACCGTGCTGCTCGCGGTGATAGTCTTCCTGGCCTGCCTTACCACCGCCATCGGCCTCACTTCATCCTGCGCCGAGACCGTCCAGCACATCTTCGGATGGGAAGGGCGGTACAAGCCCCTGGTGCTGGTGTGCATCGTCATAAGCTACCTGCTCTCAAATATCGGACTTTCAAACATAATAAAATTCGCAGCCCCCGTGCTGGAACTGCTTTATCCTGTTATAATCGTATGTGTGGCCCTGTCGTTCCTTCCCGAGGGGAGGTTCAAGACCCTGGCCAGCCGCATGGGCGCGGCCCTCGCGTTCGCGGCGACGGCCTACGGCATCCTGGACAGCTTCACCGCGGCGGATCTCGGTTCTTCCGTGCTGCCGCTTTCGGAGCTGGGGCTCGGCTGGCTTCTGCCGGCGGTCGCAGGGCTCGCAGCCGCATATCTGATCACTAAGAGCAGGAGGAAAGCATGAAGATATTCGAAGTAAGAGGGACCGAATACGAACAGGGATTCCAGGTAGGCGAATTCTTTAAGGAAAGGCTCCAGTCCCAGGCGGAAAAGTACGAGAAGGCCCTGGAAAAGCCGGTCCTTCTGGATTTCGTAAAGGGAGCAGAGGCTAAGCTGGCCAAAGAGTTCCCCAAGCTTTTGGACGAGGCCTACGGAAGGGCGGACGGCTCCGGTCTTTCCAGATACGCGACCCTTTTGATGTATTCCCCCGAGGTCTTCAAAAAAGAGGACGGCTGCACCACCGCGGTCCTTCAGAGACCTGACGGGAAGTTCCTCTTTTCCCACAACGAGGACGATGGAGGTTTCTGCTACGGCAACGTCGCCCTGGTCAAATATGTCTATCCCGACGGCCACTGGATCGTCGGATACTCCGTCGCGGAGAAGCTCCTGGGCAGCACCTGGGCGTACAACAGCGACGGCATGGTCTTTTCCAGCAACTACATAGCCCCCGCGGTCACCGATCTTACCAGTATCTCCAGGTACTACATGGTGAGGGATGCCATTAACGCCAAGGATCTGGGCGACGTCTTAAGAAGGCTGGCAAGGCTTGAGGTGGCTTCTCCCTTCAGCTTCAACGCCATCGACACCAAGACCTGCGAGGCCGTCAATGTCGAAAAGGACGTGAGAAAGATCTACGTGACCCCGATCAGGGAGAGATACGCCAGATCCAACCACTTCACTTCCTCTCCCTATTCGCCGATCCCGACCACCGGCAACACCATGTTCAGATGGTGGAAGGCCAACGACCTGCTGGCAAAGCTGGATCCCGAGACCGCCGACATCTTCGACGTCAGGGGAGTTGTGGACTTCGAGGGGCCAGATTACATGCATACCATCCACCTTTCTCCGGACAGGAACGACGCGGAGAAGGAGCCAGTCACCGTGACCAACTTCGCCTTCGATCAGGAAGCGAACAGGTTCTACATCAGGGACTTCCTGGACCACGAGGAGATCATCTGGGACTACGATCAGTTCGTCCCCAACTGCTAGGAAAAGGATATGATGAACGGGAACATCGAAAAGGACATCAGGGCTCTTAACGAGGAGCTCATCGCCTTAAGGCGGGATCTTCACATGCATCCGGAGCTGGGAAACGACGAGCACCGCACCACCGGGGCGGTCAAGGCATTTCTCGAGGCTCACGGAGTGCAGCCGGAATATATCGATAAGGAAAACAAATTGGGCCTCCAGTTCCTTCTGGACAGCGGAAAGCCGGGAAGGACCGTTCTCCTTCGGGGAGACATGGACGCTCTTCCCATCCAGGAGCCCGAGGGCTGTGAGTTCAGGTCTCAGGTGCCCGGCGTCATGCACGCCTGCGGCCACGACCTCAACACCTGCTTCGTCACCGGCTGCGCCATCGTGCTGAACAAAAATAAAGACCTTCTCAAAGGGAAGGTCAAATTCGTCTGGCAGTGCGCCGAGGAGACCCTTCAGGGGGCCAAGGCTGCCATCGAGAACGGGGTGCTGGACGGCATCGAGCCGGCCTTCTGCTTCGGATTCCACGGTTATTCCGACAATCCGGCGGGAAAGATCGGCATCAGGCAGGGCAACTGCCTCGCTGCCAGCGATACCGTGCATATAAAGGTCAGGGGAAAGGGCGGCCACGCTGCGGCTCCCCATCAGACCATCGATCCGGTGGTGATCTCCGCCCACGTGATACTGGCGATCCAGACCCTGGCAGCCAGGTACCACAGGCCCTGGGATCCTCTGGTCATCACCATAGGCATGGTCCACGGCGGCACCGCCTGCAACATCACTCCTGAAGAGGTCGAGCTCACCGGCACCATGAGGACCTTCGACGCGGAGCTCAGGGCAAAGCTCCCTCAGCTTCTCGAATCCACCTGCCGCGGTCAGGCTCAGGCCTTCGGCGGGGACTGCGAGGTCGTGGTCGAGCAGCTCTGTCCCTCCATCGTGGTGAGCCAGGAGTGCTTCGAAGCCGCGGACAGCGCCCTTAAGCAGGGCATAGGCGCAGAGCATATCGCTTATCCCGATTATCCCACCATGGGCTCCGAGGACTTCGGATTCTTCGTCCAAAGGTATCCGGGGATGCAGATCCAGGTGGGCACGGCCTCAGACGATCCCCGTTCACAGGGACCCTTCCACGATCCCGCTATCACCTTTAATGAGGATTCGATCTACTGGGGCGTGGCGGCAGGGTGCTCACTTGCTCTTGGTATCTGCTGACGCAGACCGGCGCGAAACAGACTATTTTTCAAATACGACTTTACCGAGGACCTCTCCGATGGGCGCTCTTACTACGACGTCCGCGGCATCATCGATGCCGGTATCGGAGAGGTTTATCACTACCAGCTTTGAACCCTTGAAATAATGGACGAAGCCGGCCGCGGGGTAGACCACCAGGGAGGTCCCGCCGATGATGAGAACGTCGGCGCTCTGGATTGCCGCGATGGAATCCCTGATGCACCGGTCGTCCAGGTTCTCTCCGTAAAGGACCACGTCGGGCTTTATCATCCCGCCGCAGGGGCAGAAGGGAACGCCGTCCCTGCAGTTCTTTTCGTCCATGATATAATCAAGATCGAACTTTCTGCCGCATTTGATGCAGCGGTTCCTCAAGACCGATCCGTGGAGCTCGTAGACCTTTTTGCTTCCCGCCATCTGGTGAAGGCCGTCGATGTTCTGGGTGACCACGGCCTTGAGCTTTCCCTGTCTTTCCAGCTCGGCCAGGGCCTTGTGGGCGTCGTTGGGCTTTGCCCATTGGGCGACCAGGTTCTTTTTGTAGTAATCGTAAAATGTCTTCGGATCCTTATAAAAGAAATCCACGTCGATGATCTCTTCCGGGCTCAGGCCGTATTCGGTCCTGGCCTTGTAGAGGCCTTTTTCGGAGCGGAAATCGGGGATGCCGCTCTCGGTGGAGACTCCGGCTCCTCCGAAGAAGACTATATTATCGCTGTTTTTTATGATCTCTCTTAATTCGTCGTACATCTCGGTCCTCCTTTTTTCTCGATTATATCACATATATCACACCAAGGGGCGAAAGGGCAGATCCTGGAAAGGACGCCGGCTCCCGCGCGGGCATGCCGGTTTATATGCAAGGCACGGTACTTTACATAATGTGATCAAATAATGACGTTCCTGCGCTTTACTATTGAAAATGTTTGTGATATATTTGCCTCTGTATAGAGCCTTTCAAAAGGGTTCATTTTAATGTAAAGGGGTTAGAAATCATGTCTGAAGAAATCAAAGAAAAGGCCGAAACGACCGAACCTCAGGCTGCTCCGAAGGCGGAGGCCGTCATCCCGGAGTCGTCTGTCAAAAAGGCGCGTTCGACCGCGAGAAAAAAGAAGATCAGAAGGCTCATCGTCTGGCTGGTCGTGCTGGCGCTTCTTGGAGGCGGCGGCTGGTTCGGATACCAGCGCTTCAAGCCTAAAGAGGCGGAGAAGGAAGCCCTGACCGATTTTGCCACCGTGGGTTCCATCACGTCCAAGGTCGAGGGGAGCGGCCTTACCAAGGCAAAGGACAGCAGGACCATCAGCATCACCACAGCGGGCACTCTCATCGAGCTTCTGGTGGAGGAGGGCCAGCAGGTAATGGCCGGTGATCCTCTCTTTACCATCGATTCTCCCGCGGCGGAGACCGCGGTCCAGAGCGCCAAGAACAGGGTCGAAAGGATCAACAAGCAGATCGGCGATATCAGGAAGGATCAGGCGGGCCTCAATCTGGCTCCCACCTTCGGCGGCAAGCTGGTTGAGACCATAAAGCTCAACCCGGGCGACAAGGTCGGATCCGGCACCAAGATCGCCACCATCATCGACGACTCCGTCATGCGCCTCACCCAGTATTATTCCTACGCCTACGAGGGCATGATCACCAAGGGAATGTCGGTTGATGTATCCATCTCCGCCCTGATGACCTCCGTCCCCGGCACCGTCAGCGACGTCCGCTACGTGAACAGGATCACTCCGGAAGGCTCCAAGCTCTTCGCGGTGGAGATCTCCGTCCCCAACAAGGGCATCCTGACCAAGGACATGAAGGCCATGGCCAGCGCCATCGTAAACGGCGAGAGCATCTACCCCTATGAAGAAGGGGAATTCGATTACAACAGGACCGGCGACCTGACCACCACCGTGGGCGGCACCGTCATCTCCTGCAACATCTACGACTACCTTCAGGTCAGCAAGGGCCAGGTCCTTCTCAGGATCAGCGGCGAAGACAGCAACGATCAGATCTTCGATCTGGAAGGTCAGCTTGAAGACGCCCAGAAGGAGCTGGACAAGGCCCAGGAGAACCTGGACAACTGCCGCTGCACCGCTCCCATCGACGGGATGATCATCGGACTTTCCAAGAGAGAAGGCGATGAGATCAACGCCAACGAGCAGCTCTTCACCATCTCCGACACCAACACAGTGGTCATAACCGCCAACATCGACGAAAGAAACATCAGCTTCATCAAGCCCGGAATGCCCGTGAACCTGGATCAGTGGGGCAAGCAGGCCGTCGGATACGTGGACAGCGTCAGCCTCCAGAGCAACGTCAGCAGCGGAGTCGCCACCTATCCCATCACCATCGCGGCGGACAACTTCGATGGCACTTTGCAGCTCAACAGCTACATCAACTACACCATCGAAGCCAGCCGCTCCGACAACTGCCTGATCGTGCCTGTCCAGTGCGTCTACAACGTGATGCTGGCAGACGAGAGCGAGGCCAGCATAGTCTATGTCAGAGGCGAGGAGCATGCCGACAGCGCCGTCGAGATCATGGAAGGCAACGGCACCGAGGTCCCGTCCGACTTCTATCCTGTCCAGGTAGAGCTGGGCATCTCCGACACATACAACGTAGAGATCAAGTCGGGCCTTGAGGAGGGGACCGAGGTATTCACCCAGATGGTGACCACCGAGGTCTGGAACTGATATGGCAAGGCTTATAGAACTGAGGGATATATACAAGATATATTCCGAAGGTCTTGAGAGCGAAGTAAGAGCGCTGAACGGGGTGAGCCTCGACATCGACAGAGGGGAATTCGTGGCCGTCGTAGGTCAGTCGGGCTCCGGCAAGTCCACGCTGATGAACGTCCTGGGCTGCCTGGACATACCCACCTACGGCACCTACCTTCTGGACGGCGTGGACGTAGGCACTCTTTCCGACAACCAGCTCTCAAAGATCAGGAACCGCGAGATCGGTTTCATATTCCAGCAGTACAATCTGATACCAGGGCTGACCCTCGTCGAGAACGTGGAGCTCCCCCTGGTATATACCGGCATGGACCCCATCGACCGCAGGGAAAGGGCGCTGGCAGCCCTTGAGAAGGTCGGTCTCGCCGACCGCTACAAGAGCTTTCCCAAGCAGCTGTCCGGCGGCCAGCAGCAGAGAGTCGCCATAGCGAGGGCTATATCCGACGAGCCTCCGATCATCATGGCGGACGAGCCCACCGGCGCTCTGGATTCCAGGACGGGCCGCGAGATCCTGCGCTTCCTGCAGGAGCTCAACATCGAGGGCCACACCATAATCCTGATCACCCACGACAACGGCATCGCCGCCACCGCGAGGCGCATCGTCAGGATATCCGACGGCAAGATCATAGAAGACAGGCAGCAGGAGGTGGATTGGAAATGAACATATTTCAGTCCGTAAAGATGGCCTGGCGCTCCATCATGGCAAAGAAGGGCCGCTCGGTCCTCACCATGCTCAGCATATTCATCGGCATCGCCTCCGTCATGTCCATCGTCTCCGTCATGGAGGGCATGAAGGACTTTACCAGAGCCCAGTACGCGGCCATGGGCACCAACGTGGTCAACGTGAGCATCTACTCCTGGTCCTTCGACGAGGACGGGAACAGCAAGGCAAAGGATTACTTCCCGGATCTGTACAACTTCTGCGGATCCATCAAGGAATACGTCGACGGCGTGACCCCCAACGGCTACGCCTCCGCGACGGTGACCTACGGCACCAAGACCACCGCCAACATGGAGTACAAGTGGGACGAGCAGAGCGGAAGGACCATCTCGGCCCCGCCCAGGATGTCCTTTGGAAGCGACCAGTACTCCATCTGCAACAATCTGACCATAGCCAAGGGCAGAGACATCAGCTACCTTGACCTTGAAAGATACAACCAGGTCATGGTCCTGGGAAAGAACGCAGCTGAGACCTTCTTCGGGACCATGGATCCCATCGGCAAGGTCATGCAGGTCAACGGCCAGGCCTTCACGGTCATCGGAGTCTACGCACCCAGAGCCACCGGCGAGAACGCAGACTTCATGCTGGACAATATAATCGTATTCCCGTATACGAGCAGACGCGCCATCGGCGGCGATATGATGACAGAATTCATCATCAAGGCTAAGGACTCCCAGTCCGTCAGCCAGGTGATCACCAGGGTGGGCGGCTTCCTCAAGGGGCTGATCCCCGAAGGGACCGGCGGCTACAGCGTCTACAGCCAGTCCCAGTGGCAGGAGTCCGAGAACCAGTACCTGAACATGATCGGTCTGGTCCTTGGCGGCATCGCGGCAATCAGCCTTCTGGTCGGCGGCATCGGCATCATGAACATCATGCTGGTAACCGTCACCGAGAGGACCCGCGAGATAGGCATCAGAAGGGCCATCGGCGCAAAGCGCAGCAGCATAGTAGCCCAGTTCCTCATCGAGGCGGGCATGCTCTGCGGCTTCGGCGGGATCCTGGGGATCCTGGTGGGCATGGTCTTAAGCTACGTTCTGGGCAAGCTAATATTCCACATGACCATATATCCGGTGCTCTGGGTCACCCTGAGCGCCTTCGGACTTTCGGTATTGCTAGGGATGATCTTCGGCTCGTATCCGGCGGTAAAGGCTTCCAAGCTCCAGCCGGTAGAGGCTCTGAGATCTGAATAAGGGGGAAAAATGATCAAGAGATTTATAAGTTTGGGGATCTGCCTGCTGATGGTATTCAGCGCGGTATCCTCGGTCTTCGCGGCTCAGCCCGCATTCACGGACATAGACGACCTTCAGACCGCAAGGGACGCTGAGGTCCTGAGGCTCATGGGAGTCATAGAAGGGTACGGAGACGGTTCCTTCAAGCCGGCCAATTCCCTGACCCGGGCCCAGTTCTGCAAGATGGCCATCTGCATGATGGGCCTTGAGCAGGATTCGGCCAAGTATTCCAACATCACCATCTTCCCGGACGTCAGGGCTTCCCACTGGGCGGCTCCCTACATCAATCTGGCCGCCAAGGGCCAGAAGATCATAGCCGGCTTTGACGACGGTCTCTTCAGGCCCAACCAGCCCATCACCTCCGGTCAGGCGGTGACCATCATCCTCAGGATCATGGGCTACAAGGACGACAAGGTCGGAGGGGTCTGGCCCGACAGCTTCATGGCGGTCGGCCAGTCCATCGGACTTCTCGCGGGCTGCGGCTTTACCGGCGGAAGGCAGACCATCACCAGGGCACAGGCAGCCAGGCTCTTCGTCAATATGCTGACCTGTGAGCTCTACGGAGGCGGCCATCTCTTCACTCTGACCGAAGAGACCACCTTCAAGTCCATCAGCGCCGACACCGGCAAGATGAACTGCAGCGATGACGTGAAGTATGAACTGGTCAACAAGACCGAGGACTCCATGCTCATAGGCATGACCGGAAAGGTCGTCCTCGACGCCAAGGGCAGGGCGCTCTCCTTCATCCCCTCGGAGAACAGCACCGGCATCTACGAAGGCCTGGTCATCGCGTCCGCTGACGGATCCACTACCGGATTCGCCCAGCTGGCCGGCGGCACCGACTATAAGATCTACAGGGACGGAGAACTCAGCAGCGCATCCGAGATCAAAAAGTGGGACGTCGCTACCTACAACCCCCAGACCAAGAGCATGAGGCTCTGCAGCACCAGGCTCAGGGTCTACTACGAGGACTGCACCGGAAGCCCCAAGAGCCCCGAGACCATCACCATCATGGGCGGCAAGGTCTTCCCGGTCATGGACAGCGCCAAGGCTGCCCTGGCCCAGTTCAAGCCCGGACAGGACATGTACGTTCTCTTCACCATCGACGGCCAGGTGGCCGGAGCGGTGCCTGTGGATACTGTAGATATCTACAATAGGGTTCTAGGGGAAGTGGATGCAAAAGGTACTTTGACTGTCGAGTTTTGTGGTGAAAAAACTGCTGTTACAGGGGAAATCTCTGATAAATTCAGAAGTTATCCTGTATTGCTCCAATCATACACTATGGATGGACCGAAGGTTCGTTATCTTAATCCGGATGAGATTGATGGAGAAATCAGGTATGGAAGGGTGTCAAGTGTAGATGTATATGAAGACTATGATTTATATGGAGAATCCATTAATTTATACAGCATAACCATAGATTGTAGTGAACATGGAACTTATACTGCAAGTCGTTTGTCTAATACAAGAGGCGTTAATCTTAATCAAAAAGTCGCAGTGAAAGTTCACCGTGATTATGATAAAGATGGTGTTATGAAGATATCATTCGCTTGGATAGATGAAATGGAGAGACTATCATTCGTTCCAAATAGGAATTGGTTAGGGAAAGAGGCTATTACCTACGGTAGCCATACCTACGTCATCGACAAGGACACCGTATTCTACAACCTGGACACCGAGTCCTGGTCCACCATGGACAAGTGCCTGGAGTACTCGACAAGGACCAACATGTACGTCTACGACGGCGCGGTAAGGCTCGTTGAATTCTCCGCGGATTAGTATTATAATAATCAAGCTTATGTGCCCGCTGGTAAAAAAGCGGGTACATTTGTAAAGGGCGTCCGCCCCAAGCGATAATTCGAAACATTTCTAGATACAAGAGGTAACGATATGAAAGTTTGCGTCGTCGGCATGGGCTACATCGGCCTTCCGACCTCACTGATGATGGCTTCCCACGGAGTGGACGTGGTCGGCGTCGACTACGATCCCGCCAAGATCGAAAAGCTCAGGGCAGGGCAGGTGACCTTCGAGGAGAAGGGCCTTGACGAACTCTTTGAGAAGGCCGTGAGGAGCGGCATAACCTTTGAATCCGGATATCCCAGGGCCGACATGTACGTGATCTCGGTCCCGACCCCTTACGACAAGAGGACCAAGAAGATCGATCCGTCCTACGTGGTATCCGCCGTGGACAGCGTCCTCGGAGTCTGCCCCCAGGGCTCCATCGTGAGCATCGAATCCACCATCTCGCCGGGCACCATCGACAGGTACGTTAGGCCTGCCGTCGAGGCAAAGGGCTTCACCATCGGCAAAGACGTGCATCTGGCCCACACCCCCGAGAGGATAATCCCGGGCAACATGGTCTATGAGCTGGAGCACAACTCCAGGACCATCGGCGTGGATGATCCCGAGACCGGAGAGGCCGTCAGGGGCGTCTACTCCAGCTTCTGTCAGGGAGACATGGTCATAACCGACATCAGGACCGCCGAGATGACCAAGGTGGTCGAGAATACATACAGGGACATCAACATCGCCTTCGCCAACGAGCTGGCCAGGATCTGCCGCAGGGACGGTATGGACGTCTACGAGATCATCAGGATCGCCAACATGCATCCCAGGGTCAACATCCTTCAGCCCGGCCCGGGAGTGGGCGGCCACTGCATCTCCGTGGATCCCTGGTTCCTGGTGGGAGATTATCCCGAGCAGGCCAGGCTCATCCATCAGGCAAGGCTCACCAACGACGGCATGCCCGATTTCGTCCTGGACAGGATCGAGACCATCATGAAAATGAACAAGATCCGCGACGTCAGCAGGGTAGGCCTCTACGGTCTCACTTATAAAGAGAACGTGGACGACGTGAGGGAGAGCCCCACGCTGCAGCTCCTGGAAAGACCGCTGACCTACGGCATGAAGGTCTACGACCCCTGGGTCTCCGCCGACATCGTGGACAACCAGTACCACGATCTGGACGCCTTCCTCAAGGACGTCGATCTGGTGGTCATCATGGTGGGACACAAGCAGCTGAGGGACAACATCGACGTTCTCAAGGGCAAGATCATCTTCGATACCAGGAACGTATGCCCCAAGGGCCTCGGCGTATATAAACTCTAAATATTGGGTAAAACTTTCAGAAAACGGCGTATTTTATCAAAATATGCCGTTTTTTTATTCGCGAGATGTAGTATTTACTTAGTGATAGTGATATAATAATTTAGAAAAATCTGTAACGGGCTGACCTGCGTTTTGCGGGATCTTTTCCCGAAGAGCGTTCTTCGAAAGAAGGGCCCCGGCCGCAGGAAGCGCCGCAGCGGACAATTGACCAAAGGGGGTTAGTTTATGAAAGGAAATAGACTTCTGAGCTTCATTCTGGTCGCGCTCATGCTCGTCATGACCTTCGCGCCCACAGTGAGCTACGGAGCAAGCAAGACCGTCACCATCAAGATCAACTCGAAGGGCGAGCCCTCCGACGATGACGGCGACGGCTGGTACATCGATTACGATGATTACAAAGAGGACGATTACGGCGAAGAGGGCATAATCCTCGAAGAGGGATATACCTTCAAGTTCTCCGGAAGCACCTGCGACATGCCGGTCTATAACTACGGCACCATCTCTTCCGGTACCTTCTCCGAATACGTGATCAATATGGAGGACGCCACCATCAGCGGAGGCACCTTCAACGGCACCGTCGAGAACAACGGGACCATCAAGGGCGGCACCTTCAGCGGTTCCAAGATCCTCAACTACGAAACGGGCACCATCAGCGGAGGGACCTTCAAAAAGCTCCTTAAGTCCGAAGGAAAGATCACCGGCGGAGAATTCAAGAGCGCCACTCTCTTCGAAGGCGGCAGCGTCACCGGCGGCACCTTCACCGGCCCTGTGACCAACTACGGCGATATCCCCGCCAAGAAGAACACCGCCAAGTTTACCGGAGGCTTCATCAATCTGGGTTTCGTTGCCGGAGGCAGCTTCGACGGATCCTTCGTCAACGGCGACAGCAGCGACGATGATTACGAGGAGAGCGAAGTAAAGGGCGGCACCTTTACCGGGGACAAGAGCGACGAGTTCAACAACTACGCTGTCATCTCCGGGGGCACCTTCGACATTCCCGTCAACAATTACAACACCATCGACGGCGGCGATTTCAATGAGACCGTATATCTCGAAGACAGCAAGTACTACGTGGTCAGCGTCACCGGAGGCAGCTTCTCCGACATCGAGAACAACACCAAGAAGTACAAGCTGGACGAGGACGGACTGGAATTCAGGATCAAGACCGTCATCAAGGGGACCGGAAACGTCAGCGTCCAGGAGAGCGCCGAGTCCGGCGATACCGTCAGGGTCCTGACCGCTCCCGGAAACAAGGTGGAGCTTGATTCCATCAGAGTCTACGATTCCGATGACGACAAGGTCACCATCAAGAAGCAGTCCGACAATTACTACACATTCACCATGCCGTCAAGCTCTGTGCGCATCGAGGTCGAGTACGACGACTACGATCCCGACAGCGAGATGGATACGATCAAGCTTTACATCGACGAGCCCGCCGACGGCGAGACGCTGGGCGATGCGAGAAATTCAAGCTCTTCAAACTCCAAGAACGCAGGCTATACGGTCTCCAAGACCGTCTGGTATTACGATGATGAGAAATACACCGGCAAGGCGGAAGAGGGCGAGGAATACACCGTAGAGATCACCGTCACCGCCGACAGCGGCACCACCTTCGTCGAGGACCCCTACGTGACCCTCAACGGTTACAAGTGCAAGGTCACCAGCGCTACCACCTCCAAGATCGTGGTCGAATACGTATTCGACGAGGTCGAGAAGGTCGCTCATGTCCACAAGTACACCGGAAAGTACAACAGCACCTATCACTGGCAGGAATGCAGCTGCGGCGCCACCAAGGACAAGGAAGCCCACACCTACGGCTCCGACGGCTACTGCACCGTGTGCGGACACTATGACTCCACCAAGGTAGTCTCCAAGGCTCCATTCACCGACGTGAAGACCACCGATTACTACTATGACGCGGTCAACTGGGCATATACCGCAAAGCCCCAGGTGACCGACGGCACCACCAAGACCACCTTCAGTCCCAAGGATACCTGCACCAGAGGACAGGTCGTGACCTTCCTGTGGAGGGCTATGGGACAGCCCGAGCCCAAGACCACCAGGAACCCCTTCACCGATGTGAAGACCTCCGACTATTACTATAAGCCGGTGCTCTGGGCCTACGAGAACAAGGTGACCGACGGAACCAGCGCCACCAAGTTCAGCCCCGACGCCAAGTGCACCAACTCCCAGATCATCACCTTCATCTGGAGAGCCATGGGCGAGCCCAACAAGGACGCCAACGCCGAGAAGTGGTACACCGACGCCTACTACTGGGCGAAGTACAACGACCTGCTCAAGGGAAGCTACACCGGCACCTACAACCTGGACGCCAACTGCCCGAGATGCAACGTCATCTACTACCTCTACAACTACAACAACATCAAGTCCGGCTCCACCGCCCAGAAGGATACCTCCGCAGCGGCAAAGGTCACCACTTCGCTGAAGAACCTTCTTGAAGGTTACGACGTCCTCGCCGACGAGTACGCAAGCTTCATCAAGAACTTCGACATCGAGGACTACACCTCCAAGCAGCTGAGCAACTTTGAGAATTATCAGGAAAGACTTGCTCAGAAGGCAGCCGACGTCGCGGCGCTCAGCGTCAAGGACATGAACAGCGCGGATCTGGCTTACTTCTTCGAGATGATGAACAAGATCAACACCAAGCTGGCAAAGGCAAACAACACTCTGTAAAAAATCAAAAAGCATGTAAAAAGGCCCCGGGCTTTATGCCCGGGGTCTTTCATGTTATAAGCGATGGGGGGTATCGAGACGCTTTTACCTTCTTGAAAGCAGCTCCTTCGCCTGGGCCCTGGCGGTCTCGGTGATCTCAGTGCCGGAAAGGAGCCTTGCCAGTTCTTCGATGCGATGGTCTTCGTCCAGCTTTTCGACGGTGGTGCTGGTGCTGGTGTCGCCTGTGGTCTTTTTGATGAGGTAGTGGTGGTCGCCCAGGGACGCGATCTGGGGAAGGTGGGTGATGCAGATCACCTGATGGCCCCTGGATATGGACCGGAGCTTTTCTCCCACGATGCCTGCGGTGGCGCCGCTGATGCCGGTGTCGATCTCGTCGAATATCATGGTGGGTATTCCGTCGATGTCAGCTATGATCCTCTTTAAGGCCAGCATGATCCTGGAGAGCTCGCCGCCGCTGGCCACCTTGGCGAGAGGCCTCAGGTCTTCTCCCTTGTTGGCGCTGATGAGGAACTCCGCGGTGTCGGTGCCTTCGGCGGACACCGGTCCTTTGCCTAAGAGGACGCTGAACCTGGCGTTCTTGAAGTTGAGCTCGGAGAGCTCGGTCGTGATCTTCTCTTCAAGGGATGACGCGGCCTTTTTTCTTAAGGAAGAGAGAAGGGCGGCACTATCGTCGTAGAGGGCTCTGGCCTTCTGGATCTTCTGCTCAAGCTCTTTTACTCTTCCGTCGGAATCCTCAAGGGCCTCCAGGGAAGACTTTGCCTTGGCCGCGTAGGCGAGGACCGCGTCCAGGGTCCCGCCGTACTTGCGCTTCAAGGCGTTGATGGTCTCAAGCCTTTCGATGGCGCTGTCCAGCTCGTCGGGGGAGAAGCTGGCTCCGTCCCTCAGACGGCGCATCCGGTTTTTGAGATCTTCGGTGCGGTAATAGATGTCCTTCAGTTCTTCCGAGAGGGATTTATAATCTGAGGAAAAGCCTTCGATGGCGGCAAGTCCGTCGGCGGCGTCTCCCAGAGAGGAAAGGGCGCTGCTGTCCGAGGAAAAGACCTCTTCGTAGGCCCTGGAGAGGGCTTCGCTGATCTGCTCGGCGTTCTCCATCACAGAGATCTGCTCTTCAAGATCCTCGTCTTCCTTAGGCTTTAATGCGGCCGCTTCTATGTCGTGAAGCTCGTAGGTGAGGAGCTCTCTTTCGCGCTTCGCCTCGCTGAGGGTCTTTCGAAGCTCCATGAGGCTTCCGGAAAGGGCGGCGTAATCCGCGTATCTGGCGGCGGTCTCAGCCTTTGCCTTTGAGAGCTCTCCGCCTCCGTAGAGGTCCAGGACCGTCAGATGGTTGTCGCTGTCCAGAAGATACTGGTGGTCGTACTGTCCGTGGATGTCGCAGAGGCCCTTGCAAAATGCCCCCAGCTGGGACAGGGGGACGATGGAACCGTTGATCCTGCAGAGGCTCCTGCTCTGGGAACTGATCTCCCTTCTGATGATGACGGGAAGCTCGCAGGGCAGGCCGATGTCCTCCAGCTTTTTGCACAGCTTTTCCTCGTCGCCGTCGATCACCAGGGTGACCACGGCCTTGTCCTCGCCGGTCCTGATATAATCGGTGTCTGCTCTGGCTCCCAGGGCCATGCTGACCGCTTCGATTATCACCGATTTGCCCGCGCCGGTCTCTCCCGTGAACACGCAAAGACCCGGCTCAAGGCCGATGTCCAGCTTCTTTATGACAGCGAAATTCTCAATGCTCAGTCCTGTAAGCATGGGTCACGAAATTATCTCTTTGATCTTTTTGACGATGTCGGGGACGTGTTCTTTGGTGTCGACGATGATCAGTATGGTGTTGTCGCCGGCGATGGTGCCCACGATCTCGTCGCTGGTGGCCGAATCCATGGCCTCGGCAGCGGCGTTGGCGCAGCCGTTGAGGGTCTGGACGACGATCAGGTTCTCGGCGCTCCTGACGTCCTTTATGGTCTCTCTCAGGATCTTGACGAATCTGTCGCTCAGCCTGTTGTCGTTCTTGGGGGGAAGGGCGTAGCAGCTCTTGCCCATTCCCTTGTTGGTCTTGATGAGCTTCATATCCCTTATATCTCTGGAGATAGTAGCCTGGGTAGCCTTGTACCCGGCGTTGGACAGAAGCTCGACCAGCTGCTGCTGAGTCTCAACTTCATTCTCCTGGATCAATTCTAGGATCTTGCTTTTTCTGTTGTAACTCATGATACCTCCTTCCGCGCTATAAGGGCGTCTGCATAAGCACACGTGATCATTTATAATTATACTACGGTTTCTAAATATTGTAACAATAATTTTAAATTTTTCGTTAACATTATTCATAATTATATCAAATGGTTTTGTTTATGCAAAAACAATTCCTTTGGATTGTCCCAATAAATACATATCTTGACTAAAGAGGTCGTCGGGTCGCGTGTTCACCGAGGTCCGCTCAACATACCGGCCGCCGCCTGCGATAAATCAATCTTCAATTACCCGCCCATATGTGGTAGAATATCTTGAATTTGTGTGCGCAGAGCATACAAGAGAAGGGGTAAGGATGAGGATACTGGGGATCGATCCCGGATACGCCATCATGGGCTACGGGGTCGTTGAGAAAAAGGGGAACTCGCTGACGCTGGTCACCGCGGGAGCGGTCACGACGCCAAAAGAGATGATAATGTCCGACAGGCTCAAGACCCTCTATCAGGGACTGATGGACGTCATCGCGGAGTATCAGCCCGAAGAGGTCGCCATCGAAGAGCTTTATTTCAACACCAACGCCAAGACGGTCATTTTCGTCGGGGAAGCCAGGGGAGTCGCCATACTGGCCTGCTCCAACAGCGGTCTTCCCATCTTCGAATACACGCCGCTGCAGATCAAGACCAGCATGACAGGAAACGGCAGGGCCGACAAAAAGCAGGTCCAGTTCATGGTAAAGAGGATACTCAAGCTCGACGATATCATAAGGCCCGACGACGCGGCGGACGCGGTGGCGGCGGCCATCACCCACGCCAATACCGGCGAGGTCAGAAAGAAAATGATGCAGAGGCAGGATATATGATCCACTACATAAAAGGAGCCGTGGCTGAAGCTCTGCCCGGCATGATAGTGATAGAGAGCGGCGGGATAGGCTACGAGATCAACGTTCCCGACGGGAGCCCGGCGGTCCTAGCAGCGGGCACCGGAGAGATAGTGACCGTGTTCACCGCGATGATCGTAAAGGAGGACGACGTGAGCCTCTACGGTTTCGCGGACAGAGAGGAGCTGGCTTTGTTCAGGATGCTCCTGACGGTCAGCGGCGTAGGCGCCAAGGGAGCCCTGGCCATGCTCTCGGCCCTTCCCGGGGCGGAGCTCAAGAGGGCCATCGCCTTTGAGGACGCGGCGGCCATAACCAAGGCCAACGGAGTCGGCAAGAAGACCGCCCAGAGGGTTGTCCTTGAGCTCAAGGACAAGGTCAAGGCCCTGGGAGGCCTGGACGGAGCAAGGCCCGCGGCTGCCCAGATCAAGAAGGACAGCGCCAAATCACAGGCGGCGGACGCTCTCATCGCCCTGGGCTTCACCAGGACCGAGGCTCTTACCGCGCTGGCAGGCCTTCCCGACGAAGGCCTCACCACCGAGGAATACATAAGAAAGGCTCTCACCAGCAGAGCGTAGGCTTCACGAAATAAAGGACAAGGCGGTATAGTATGCCAAAGGATGACAGGCTGGTCCAGACCGGCCAGCTTGAAGACGAAGAACAGCTGGAGCGCTCCATAAGGCCCAAGCGCTTCGCGGATTATATAGGACAGACCGGCGTCACGGACCAGCTCAAGGTCTATATCGAGGCCGCGAAGATGAGGGGCGAGTCCCTGGACCACGTGCTCTTTTCAGGTCCCCCGGGCCTGGGAAAGACCACCCTCGCGGGTATAATCGCCGGGGAGATGGGCGTCGAACTCAAGATAACCTCCGGCCCCGCCATCACCAGGGCAGCAGATCTTGCGGCCATCGTGACCAATCTGGGCGAGGGGGACGTCCTCTTCATAGACGAGATCCACAGGCTCAACAGGGCGGTGGAGGAGGTCCTGTACTCCGCCATGGAGGATTTTGCCATAGACATCGTCACCGGCAAGGGACCCATGGCCAACAGCATAAGGCTGGGGCTTCCCCATTTCACCCTCATAGGGGCCACCACAAAGTCGGGCAGCCTTTCCGCTCCCTTAAGGGACAGGTTCGGCGTCCTGGCCAAGTTCGACCTTTACACCAACGAGGAGCTTTCCCAGATCCTGAGAAGGACCGCCGGGATCCTCGACGTGCGCATCGACGACGAATCCACCATGCTGCTGGCGTCAAGATCCAGAGGCACCCCCAGAGTGGCAAACAGGCTCCTTAAGAGGGTCCGGGACTTCAGCATGGTCATGGGCGACGGTTCCATCGACAAGGCCATGGTCTTAAAGACCCTTGATATCTTAAATATCGACGAACTGGGCCTGGAAGACCTGGACAGAAGGATCTTAAGGCTCATAATCACCAGCTTCAAGGGCGGTCCGGTGGGCATCGACACCATCGCGGCGTCCCTGGGTGAAGAAAGGGTCACCATCGAGGACGTCTACGAGCCTTATCTCATGCAGCTGGGGCTCCTCCACAGGACTCCCAAGGGCAGGATCGTGACCGACGCAGCTTATATCCATCTGGGTCTTCCCGTGCCGGTGAGAGAGACAGCCGAAAAGGCCGCTGAAGAGCAGACCGAGGAGCAGATCAAGCTATGGTAAAGAGGCTTCTTTCGATCTTCATATGCGCCGTGCTCATCTTCGCGCAGCCGCTCCCGGTCTTTGCCGACGACGCCCAGGTGACCACCTGGGAAAGGGTGGAGGACGAGAGGTTCGAGCAGGACATGGCGGGCCAAAAGGAGGAGACTCAGGTCCCGGCGGCGGAGCCGGGAGAGGAGAAGGCTCCTCTGTGGCTACGCATAGGCCTCAAATACGGATCCTCCGCGGTCTCTTCGTCCACGGTGACCTGTGACAGCGGGTTCATCCTTGCTGACGTTGAAAGATACAGCTGCGAGGAAGCACAGGATCTGTCAGAATATACCTCCCTCTACGTTGAATGCTCCGGAGGAAAGGTCTTCGTCTACGACGAAAAGGACGGCGAGGAGCTATTTGAGCTTGGGAGCGGGCAGATGCTCATGAGCGCGGATCCCGACCCCGACAGCAGGATCGTCACCATCGACGGCAGCAGATACCGGGACGGCGTCAGCTACCGGGCATACGGCGATTCCATGTCCGTGATCAACAGGGTCACCCTTGAGCACTACGTTCCGGGGGTCGTCGCCAACGAGATAGGGTATACCTATCCCGCAGAGGCGCTGAAGGCCCAGGCGGTCACCGCCAGGAGCTACGCGGTCTGCAGCCTGGGAAAGCACGGATCCTACGGGTTCGACCTCTGCACCGGCCAGAACTGCCAGGTATACAGGGGCGTAAGCTCCGAGAGGCAGTCCACCACCGACGCCTGCATGGCCACCGAGGACATGGTCATAACCTACGAGGATAAGCCCGTCAGCGGGTATTACTACGCCTACAGCAGCGGCTGGACCCTTGATTCCCAGGACGTCTGGACCAGCCAGCCCGGCTATCTTCTTGGCGTAAAGGACGAATACGCGGAGGAATACCTCTGGAAGGCCAGCGTCAGCTTCGACAGCCTTCGCTCAAGGCTCAACGCCGCGGGCTACAGCTGCGGCGAGATACAGTCGGTCTCGGTGAAAAAGAAGCTGGATAACGGCGCGGTCTATACCCTGACCGTCAGCACCGACTCCGGCGACATCGATATAAGCAAGTCGGCCATAACCGGGGCTCTTTCAACCTTCGGGGTCAAATCCCTGTTCTTCTACATCAGCGGGACCGATTATCCGAAGAATGAGAGCAGGCCGGTGGGCAGCTTCTTTGCCCTGGGTGGCGTCCCTTATGAGCCGGAAGAAAAGGTCTACGTTGTAGGCGCGGACGGAGAAGTCGCCCAAGTCTCAGCCTCCGATCTTTACATCCTTCGGGGAAAGAAGGCCATGGAAGCCTTCGCCTCGGGGGAGACGTCCTACTTTGACGAGGACGCCGAGGACGGCATGCTATACATGACCGGCTTCGGATGGGGACACAGCGTCGGGATGCCCCAGGTCAGCGCCAAGAACATGGCCCTGGCAGGCAGGACTTACGACGAGATACTAAAATACTATTACACCGGGATCGAGATAAGGTCCCTTCATGGAGAGTAAAGAATATGATAGTCAGTGATTTCGATTACGTGCTTCCCCCCGAACTGATCGCCCAAAAGCCCGCCGAAAAGCGGGACGGGTCCAGGCTGCTGGTTGTCCACAGGGACACCGGAATGCTGGAGCACAGGCATTTCAGCGATATCATCGAATACCTGAAGCCGGGGGACTGCCTGGTCCTCAACGATTCCAAGGTGATCCCCGCCAGGCTCTACGGCATCAAGGAGGGCACCGGCGCCCACATCGAATTCCTGCTGTCCAAGAGGATAAAGGACAACGACTGGGAGACCCTGGTCAGGCCGGGCAGAAGGCTGAGGCCGGGAGACCGGGTGGTCTTCGGCGAGAACGGCGAGCTGAGGGCTGAGATCCTCTCCAATTCCGAGGACGGCACCAGGATCGCCCGCTTCTTCTGCGAGGGAAACTTCATGGATGTCCTTGAAAAGCTGGGCTCCATGCCTCTTCCTCCGTACATCGAAAGGGAGAGCGGCGAGGATGACAAGGACCGCTATCAGACCGTCTACGCCAAAAACGAAGGCTCCGTCGCCTGTCCTACCGCAGGTCTTCATTTCACTCCCGAGCTCCTCGATAAGGCAAGGGAAAAGGGCGTGAATACCGCGTTTTTGACCCTTCACGTCGGTATCGGCACCTTCAGGCCCGTCAAGGAGGAGAAGATCGAAGACCATCACATGCACATCGAAGAGTACAGAGTGAGCAGCGAATGCGCGGATCTGATGAACGAGACCAAGGCCAGGGGAGGCCGGATAATCTCCGTCGGCACCACCGCCTGCAGGACCATGGAGAGCGCCACCGGGGACGACGGCATCATCAGGGCAGGCAGCGGCAGCACCGGGATATTCATCTATCCCGGCTACAAATTCAAGATGCTGGACTGCCTCATCACCAACTTCCACCTGCCCAAATCCACGCTGCTGATGCTGGTCAGCGCCCTCTACGACAGGGAGAAGATGCTTGAGGTCTACAATACCGCGGTGAAGGAACGCTACAGGTTCTTCTCCTACGGCGACGCGATGTTCATCATTTAGAGCCTGCCTGAGGCTCAGTGTCTTAAGGATCAAAGATCCGGAGTTGGAAAATGGCCCGAAAGATCGGACGAAACGATCCGTGCCCCTGCGGCAGCGGAAAGAAATACAAGAACTGCTGCGGAGCGGCAGGTGAACTCAATATCGAAAAGCTCCTGGCCGGCGCAGTAAAAAATAGCGATCTTCCCATGGAGGATTTCGTCCTCGACCGCTTAAGCGAGGACGCTGCCTTTTTGCGGGACGCGGTCCAGTTCATCCTGGGTCCCTCGGGCTACGAGTTTTGCCAAAAGTTCGGGCCCGGCCTTGACCGGGCATATTTGGACGACGGTCTTAAGGACTTCGTCGAAAACGACGGCATGCAGGTCTTCGCGTCCCAGAGCAGAAACAGCAGGCTGGATATACGCGAGGTCAGGGGATATGAGGGGACCGTCCCCGAAGAGGAATGCGATATCGTCTCGCTGTACAGAGCGGGATATATCGACAGGGACGGTAGGCAGGTGGAGCTCTTCCACCGCTACCTCATGGAGAACCTGATAAGGCGGTTCGACGATTATCTCTACATCCCTTCGGAAAAGGCGGTCTACGGACAGGAGCTGGGCTCCTTCGCAAGAAGAGGCTATGACTTTCTTTTGGGCATCACTCTCTTTCTTGAGCTTCAGCTGGGGGTCCACGCTTATTTCGGTCTTGTGAACCGTTGGGAGCTTCCTGACGGCGGAAGGGCGATCAAGGATATCTTCGAGATAAAAGACATCCCCCTTACCGAAAACCTCGATACCGGTCTGGGCCTTATGCTCTCGGGATATATCGACGTCATCGACAGCGCCTCCCGGAAGTACGATGCGGAAAGGGAACTGGAGCTTCTTCACAGGGCGGGGGCCTTTTCGGAAAAGGTCTACCCCAACAGAAAGGATATGATCAGGAGCGATCATTATTCCGCCCTGCAGACTTACGATTACGTCTCGTATCTAAGGCTCCTGGTGCCTGCGGTATGCTTCAATCTGGGAAGCCTCTACGGCAAGGCCAGTCTGTGTTTCCCCCAGTGCGATCTCGTCAAGTATCTCTGCGGCCTTGAAGAGGCGATCAGGCTCTTTGAAGACAGGGCTCAGGAGGTCACCGTCGATTCAATTGCACCTCTTGATGAAGAGAGGACGGAAAAGCTCAGGAACGGCGAGGCAGTCTCTCTGGACTTCAGAAAGATCACCCTTTCCAGAAAGGACATCTATCACAACACCGTATTCTGGTTCATGGACGAGATGAACGGTATGGTCTGTCCTTCGAGACCGGCGGACCTGGTCTACGAGGACTTTGCCGGGATAAACGAAGACGAATTCACCGAAAAGGACCGGGAGCACAACATAAATCCCGCGAGAAAGAGCACCTATGCGTACTCCATGCGAAAGCTTCGTATGGAGATCTACGACGCCTTCAACGGCAAGAACTTCACTCTTCGCATCGGGAAAGAGCCCGGAAGCCTTGAGGGCCTCAGATTCGTCGGGTCATACCCGATACTTCCCTGGATAGGCAGCGGCAGGGAGAACGCATATCACGTCACACCCTTCGACTGGCAGGAAAAGCCCTGGGAAGACCTCTATTCCAAGGATATCACCAAGCGTCAGGAGTACCTCAACATCGAATACCGGCTCACTACGATACCGGTCAACTGCATCGGCCTATATCTCAATCCCGACGTCTTCTACGGCTGGGAGGAGAGAAATCAGCTGGTGAAGCTCACCAGAAAGCAGAACGCTGAGCTCAAGGTGGTCAACGAAGACCTGAAAAAGCACATCAGGCTCAACCAGGAGCTGGTCGCCGGGCTCTCTCATTCGTCCTCAAATTATCTGGATCCCGACAAGCTTGCCCATACCGGGCTTAAGCTCCATGACGCGGATGACGGAAGTCCCTCCGTCGATCAGCTCCACAGTGAAGGCCTTTCGCTCATGCTTCAGTCGGAGCAGGAGATGTTCCTTACCCGCCAGCTGAACAGTCTGGTCTGGCGCTGCTCCGCGGACAGCGGCTACCTTAAGCAGAATCTCAGGAGCGGGCTCTCAAAGACCGAGGGCTGCGATATCTCCGAGCCTTTGGAGTTTGCCCTAAGGACGATCATGGCAAGGGTGATCTTCAGGGACGTCGACAGGAGGGCAGGCTTCATCAGGAGCAAGATGGGCAAGACCGAAGAGGAGTTCACTCTGATGAAGTCTTCGTTCATGACAGATATTCTTTCGGGCAGGGGAGCCTCGATAACAGACTGGTGGAACGAGAACGTCTGCAGCCTTGAGATCTCAAGGTCTCCCGTCTGGGAAGGGCTCCACATCGTAAAGGACATGGCCTTCTACGACCTCATTGTCGAGATCATCACAGAGCAGGTGTTCAACGCCTTGTCTCACGGAGATATCAGCCGCGGGATCGCGATCACCTTCGGTCAGTCGGAGGAGTTCATGGGCGTCCCCAGATGGGCGTTCATCGAGTGCGTCAATTCCTGCGGCGAAAGCTATGAGGGAGGGACCCACGCCGGCATCCCGACCTTGAGCGAGACAGTGATGCTGCTCAACAACAGAAAGAAAGGGATCGAGACCTCCCGGCAGGACGATGCCTTTTCGATGAAGGTCTGGCTCCTTGCCAGCCTGCTCAAAGCCATTTAGAAAGGAGCCTCCGATGCCCGGAATCAAGAGAGTCCTCTGGGTCGACGATATTCCCGACAACAAAGTCAGATCGCTGTTTTCCCCCATAGAGACCAGGCAGGTCTCGACCATGGAGGAGGCCATCGATGAGATGTCAGGCGAGCATCTTTATGATTACGACACGATAGTTTTCGATATCGATTTTGAGAACGGGCTTCCTCACGGCGAGAAGAAGGTCGTCGAGAAGCTGGCAAAGAAGATCTTTCTCAGCAAGGATCAGAGGGGCGACGTAAAGTTCCTGATCAGGAACGGCGGATACCTGCTATATCTTTACCTGCTGGAGAAGGGGTACCCCAGCGAGCAGGTGGCATTCCTTACGGGAAACCCGACCATCGTGAACCAGCTGAGGATCTACACCGAGCAGAACGCTGCGAGGCTCTCCAAGGATGAGATCGCGGACGGATTTCTTAAAGCATGGCAGGACAGCAAGGGCGATATCATAAGGTTCGGAGAGATCGTCGAGGAGCTTCCTGTCAACATCAATTATAAGGACTCGGATCTTGTGCTGGACTGCGCCCAGGCTCTGTTCTCCGGCGACGAAGATAAGGTGAGAGAACTGATAGGGGACGTAGTTCCCTCGATGGTCACAGGCAGCATCGACAATACCGGGGATAAGATGATCTACAGGTTCCACGAGTCCAACCTTGAATCTCCGGTCTATTTTTCCAAGAACGATAACGATATAGACGGGCACAACTGCAGGGACGCGGAGAAGTGGCTCAGATCCAGACGCACCGAAGACAACGTGGCCAGGTGGCTGCTCCTCGACGCCGCGGACAGGATCGAGAGCCTCTACAGGCAGGACGGAAGCGGCATGAATTCCAGTGTCGCGGACCTCTTTGAGAATGACGGCGCGGACCCCGGGATCAGATCGGCTTTCAGGCAGATGTTCTTCGTATTCGACGGGCGCATAGATACGTCCAGGCGGGGCGTGTTCTATCAGGCGGTCTCCGCCATGCTGATCCCCTTTGACGCGGATATCAGGAACGGTGGTCCCTCCGCCAAGAACGCGTTCAGCCAGTATTTCAGGCTCCGCCGCACCTTCGCCAGGGTGCTCAAGCAGGCCAGGAACTACACCGCTCACAACGCCTTCGGATCCCAGCTCTCCAACGGGACCGTATTGTTCCTTATCGGAGCCTCGCTCCTCGCTTTGCTCGAAAAGGACGACGCAAGGTCCATGGAAGGGTGGTTCAAGGGCATGTACAGAGAGGTCTCCAAAGGGACACCCTTCACTCCGCAGGACTGCCGAACAAAGACTGAGGAACTGTGCAGGATGCTCATCGAGGACGGAAAGATCGATACTTTCAGCGCTCATGTGAGCAGCGACTGGAATGCCTATACTCCTCTGGACCTGGTAAGGGCCCTTGGCTTCAACACCGACATGAGCCCTTCAATGATGAAGAGCAGCAGGACACGGGAGGATTATTATCTCTTCACTATCGCGGCTTATCTTACCCGGTGGTTCGACGGGCTCAGCGAAGAGGAGGTCGCATCCCGGTTCGGAAACAGCGCCGCGGTCATGTACCGCCTGGCATGTGAGATCGTCTCCTCGTACCGGTATCCCTCAGGGGATATCAGATAGACCGGGATTTTGTTTCCAAAGAAATAATACTTGAAAAGCCGGGCGATGCGTTCCATAATCATTTTAGGGATGTCCCCGTCTTTTCTCTTTGATACGGCAGGTCACACTTTCGGACCGCCTTTGCCTGCGAGGTAGCGATATGATCGATTACAAGAAGGAATTCGACGAGGCGATGCTCAGGGTCATCGCGTATACCAACGAGGACGACAAGAGGCTCAAGCAGTACACCCAGGGGCTCTTCCTTTATCCCAAGGAGATGCATACCCTGGAGCTGGTCTTTGAGAACGAGGACATCAATACCACAGGCCTGTCAAGGCTCACCGGCTTTCCCAAGGGGTCCATCTCGAAGATGATGAAAAAGCTTGAGGATCAGGGCCTCATCGAGAGCTACAAGCACGATGACAACTATAAGGAGGTCCACTACCGCATAACCGAGAGGGGAAGGGAGGCTCACAGGGCCCATGTCAATTTCCATCAGGTCTACGGCAGGGAGTTCTACGAGAGCTTTGACCTTCTTCCCGAGAGGACAAAGGCGGTCATCGTTTCCACCCTCAACGAGTACGCAGATTACATGAAGAGCTACTCTTCCATGGACCCGGTGGATCTCAGCCCCAGGGACAGCGAAGAGGCGGAACAGGAGCAGTGATTTATGAGGACTATCACCACCGATGTATTGATCGTCGGTAGCGGCGGAGCAGGCCTTCGGGCGGCGGCCGCGGCTGCTGACGGAGGAGCGAAGGCTCTCATTGTGTGCAAGGGAAAGGTCAACCGCAGCGGTTCGACCCTTCTTGCAGGCGCCAACGTCAGCGCCGACGTCATGTGCGACGGCAGGTCCATGGCGTCGATGGGAATAGGCATAGGCGACGAGAACGACAGCAAGGAGAAGTTCTACAAGGATATAATCCTCGAAGGGGTCTGGCTCAACGACAGAGGACTGGTAAAGCAGTACGTCGAGAATGCTCCCACCGTCATCAGAGAGATAGTTGAGAACAACAAGAACCTCCATCCCAAGGGGGACGATCGCGAGATCGGCATCCCTGGCTCCACCATCATCGACACCTATTACAAGATGATCAGGGAGAGGAACGTGGACGTCGTCGAGGATTCCTCTCTGCTGGATCTTCTCAAGGCTTCCGACGGGTCGATCGCGGGAGCATTGTTCCTTGATCTCATCCACGGCGAGATCTTCGCTGTCAACGCCAAGGCCACGGTGCTGGCCACCGGCGGCATGCACAACTGCTACAGCTTCACCTCCGGGACCACCGGACTTGCGGGAGAAGGCCAGGCAGCCGCCATCAGGGCCGGAGCCGAGATGATCGACATGGAGATGGTCACCTTCTGCCCGGGCGTCATAACCCACCCGATGAAGTGGAGGGGGAGCATCCTTCCGTATATAATCCACACCAACGACCAGTTCAGGCTTAAGAATGTCGATGGCGAGGAGTTCATGGCAAAGCATCTGCCCCAGAGCGCGGTGGATCTTGCCCTTCATTCCGAATGGAACAAGATGCTGCTCTGCTACGCCATGCACAAGGAGGTCAACCAGGAGGGAAAGGGCGACGCCTACGGCGGAGTCACCTTCGATCTAGAGTTCAAGGACGAAGAGGACGAGCAGGTCTTCCTGGATCACTATCCGTTCTTAAAGACCGGCACCTGCAATGAGATGTTCAGGTACATCAAGGACCACGGCGGGATACCCGTCTACGGGGCTGCCCACTATTTCGACGGCGGTATATTCGTGGATCCTTCCTTCGCGACGTCCCTCGAGGGCCTCTTCGCGGCGGGCGAATGCACCGGCGGCACCTTCGGGTCCAACAGGGTCTCAGCCGCGACCACCCAGATGCTGGTCCAGGGCCTGGAGGCGGGAAAGAGCGCTGCGGCCTATGCGGCGGGAGCGGAGCTCAAGGCCTTCTGTCCCGTCTGCCTCGAAAAGGCCGAAAAGGACGCTTTAAGGCCCTTTGAAGAAGGAAAAGAGGACCCGAGAAGGCTCAAGAAGAAGATCAACGAGATCGTCTCCGCGGGAGCCGGAGTGGTGAGAGATGAAAAGGGCATGACCGAGGCTCTGGCAGCCCTGGAGGCCCAGGATCTTTCGGCCTACGGAGTCACCGTGGATACCAGGGCGTACAACAGGAGCTGGATGGACTGGCTGGAGAGCAGATCAATGCTCACCTGCTCCAAGGCGATACTGGCCTCTTCTCTCATGAGAAAGGAGAGCAGGGGAGTCTTCATCAGGAGCGATTACTTCTATACCGACAACGACGAATATCTGGTCTCGACCAGGTATAAGGACGGCAGGGTCCGGCTGGAGCCGGTGGATCAGGCGGACGTCCCGGTCCCGGCGGGCAGGCTGGGGTATATCGAGAACATCGAGGACGTTATCAAGCGTCTCAGCTATTCCTAAGGAGGCCGCGGGATGAAGACTATCAAGGTTTGTATAAAACGTAGCGAAGGCTTTAAGGAATATATGGTCGAGACCGAAGAGGGCATGTCCGTCATGGACGTCCTGGAAAGGATCTACGACGAGCAGGACAACACTCTTGCGTTCTTCCGACATGAGGCCTGCCATCAGGAGGCCTGCGGAAAGTGCCTGGTCAGGGTCAACGGAAAGGTCTGCCTCGCCTGCGGTCACGAGGCCGCAGAGGACGAGCTGGTCCTGGAGCCCTGGTCGGACAAGGTCGTAAGGGATCTGGTCTGCGAGCAGCCTTAGGCGGAGGGCGAAGGACTATGAAGTTCAGCGAAAAGGAACACGCCGCGGTGCTCATCGCGTATTACGAGGGCTTTATAAAGGCTCTGGGCGAAGATAGCGGAAGGGCGGCCTTCCTGCTTGCCGAAAGGCAGTACGGAGAAAGGCGGGGAAGGCGCATGGCCCAGAGGGCTCTGAGAGACGGTTTTCCTCTGGATTTCACCTCGTATTTCGCTTACGGGGAGCTGATCACCACTCCCGGAGGCTACGAGGGCTCATACGAGGCTTCTGAGGGCCTGGTCCACGAGGTCCAGCATAAATGCCCCTGGGCGTCGGCTTTCAGGGAGCAGGGCGGCATGGCCTGCGCGAAGCTCTACTGCAGCGAGATCGACGCCGCAGTGGTCAGGGGCTTCAACTGGCTGCTGGATTACCGCTACGGCGGCAATATGCACGAGCAGGGCTGCTGCGTCTTCGATTTCAGGAGCCCCGAGCTCGACGGAGATTCCCTCGGATCCGGCGCGAGAAAGGCGCCTGAGGGCCGCGTCAACAGATTCGATATGACCTGGCATACTGCGGACGTATACCAGATATTCAAAAAGGTCTGCGAAAACGTCTGTCCCAAGGCTGCGGACGCCGTCAGGGAGGTCTTAAGAAACAGGCTGGGAGACGAGGCATTTGAGTTTCTTGAGAAGCTCTCCGAAGAGGATCACGACAGCATCGATCAAACCTGCTGACTTTCCGCGGGTGACAGGCCGCATCATCCAAAAAGATAATGGATAAGAAGAGGAACAGTTTCATTGTCCTCTTCTTTTTCATTGGCGGATATGATATAGTATAGTGTCATATATTGTGGACGAAAGGCTCCGCGAGGGCGCTGAGGTCCCATATTTGGGGAAGCTTCCCTGATGATGAAAGGTCGCCATGGTTTTTAGTTCCGTAGATTTCCTGATAAAGTTCCTGCCGGTATTCCTGGCGGTTTACTATGCGGTCCCGAAGGCATGGAAGACCCCTGTGATCTGTGCCGCGAGCCTCGCGTTCTACACGTTGGGCTCCATCGAGGAACCCTGGGCCATCGGTCTTCTCATCGCATCCGGCGTCATCAACTACTGCGCCGGTCTCGGGATGGAGAAGGGTGAAAAGAGCAAAAAGATCTTCTTTGCCCTGGGCCTTATATGGAACATCGGGCTCCTGCTTTTGTTCAAATACGGAGTCTTCATCTGCGACTGCCTGATCTCGGTCTTTCCCGCGCTGGCGGACGGGCCGCTGGGGACCTTCTGGGTCGAGCTTCCTTTAGGGGTGAGCTTTTATACCTTCATGATGATCTCCTACCTTGCCGACGTGCATAAGGGCAGGATCGGCGCGGAGAAGAGCCCGCTCAGGTTCGCAGCCTACGTGCTGTATTTCCCCAAGCTCACCTCCGGTCCCATCACCAGATACGAGGGCTTTTCGGAGCAGCTTGGTACCCGAATCGTAACCAGGGAGCACATAGAGGAGGGCGTCAGGCTCTTCGTCTTCGGCCTGGTCTTCAAGGTCTTTCTCGCCAACCAGCTGGGCAACCTCTGGAGCGACGTCAGGACCATAGGCTTCGATTCGGTCTCCGTGGCGCTGGCATGGATGGGCCTGGCTGGGTTCAGCCTCCAGCTCTACTTCGATTTCTGGGGCTATTCCCTGATGGCCATGGGCCTCGCCCGGCTGATGGGGATGGAGCTTCCGAGGAATTTCGACGCACCCTATACTTCGGTTTCCATGACCGAGTTCTGGAGGCGCTGGCACATGACCCTGGGCGGATGGTTCAGAGACTACGTCTACATCCCCCTGGGCGGCAGCCGCAGGGGCAGGGCGAGGACGATCCTGAACATGCTGGCTGTCTGGCTCCTTACGGGGCTTTGGCACGGCGCCGACTGGAACTTCATCCTCTGGGGACTGCTGCTCTTCGCAGTGATGACCGTCGAAAGGCTGGGGCTCAAGGACTGGCTGGACAGCCACAGGACGGCCGGACACATATATATGGCGCTTCTCATACCGCTGAGCTGGATGGTATTTGCCATCAGCAGGCTCAAGCAGCTCAGGGTATACGCGGGAAGGCTCGTCGGCATAGGCGCCGTCAACGTCATGCCGGGAGACTGGCTGAAATACGGAAGGACTTACTGGTGGCTCCTCGTTCTGGGGATCATCATGTCCACCGGGCTTCCGATGAAGATATACCGCAGATGGTCGAAAAAGACCTGGTTCTGGCTGGTCTGCGCCGGCTGCGCGGGACTTGCCGCCTTCTGCATATACAAAGGATCCAACGATCCTTTCATGTATTTCAGATTCTGATCAAAAGGGAAAAGGGAAACAAATGTCACTCAAGAAATCACTTATTTACGTAATACTGTTACTGTTAACTGCGCTGGTATTCAGCGGCTGCGGAAGCAAAGCCGCTCCGGCTCAGGAGGTCTCTGCCGCGGAGTCTGGGGAGAAGTCCGCTCAGGCAGAAGCACAGGAAACCAAGTCTTCAGAGCCTTCGGCAGAGGCTCCGCAGGCTCCTTCATCCGAGACCAAGCCTCAGGAGGATCCCGCATCCAAGCCCGCGGCTTCCCAGCCTGCGGGAAAGGACAACGCTCCTTCTGCTGATGATCCCGGAAAGACTGCCCAGCCTTCCCAGCCGGAGAACAAACCGGCTGATGCTCCGGCACAGACCGCTCCTGCGGCTCCTTCGGACGATACCAAGCCTGCGGAAAAGACCGAGCCGGCAGCTCCGTCCGAGCCTGCTGCTCCTTCTGAACAGCCGTCCAACACCGACGCCAAGTCCGAAGCTCCCGCCGAAGGAAACGGCGGCAAGAAGAAGAAGGACAGCTACAGCGGGTTCTTTGAGGATTCTCTGTTCATCGGAGACTCCAGGAGCGTTGGTCTGGTGGAATACGGCAACGTGGGAGAGCCCACCGCCTTCTGCCATACCGGCCTCAGCGTCTACAACTACGACAACGACGATCTGGACGTCGCCGGCTTCGGAAAGATCAGCCTCGCCGATCTTCTTGAGCTTGGGAGCTTCGACAGGGTCTATGTGGGCCTCGGCATCAACGAACTGGGGTACGCGGAGGACACCACAGTCCAGAAATTCGGCGAACTCATCGATATGATCAAGGCTAACCAGCCCTCGGCAAATATATACGTCCTTGCCAACCTCCACGTCACCGCGGCCAGGTCCCGCAAGGACAAGATCCACAACAACGGAAAGATCGATTCCCTCAACAGCCGCCTCGAGTCCCTCTGCGACGGGACCAAGGTCATCTTCATCGACGGCAACCCCCTGTTCGATGACGGAAACGGCGCCCTGAGCGAAGATTTCACCGGCGACAACACCCACCTCTACGCCAGGTGTTATCCGACCTGGTCCCAGCTGATATACGAAAGCTCGAAGCAGTAAAGGAGGCCCCATGAGCGTAAAGGACGCTGTGAATTTCACTCTGCTCAAGAAGGACCCCCGGACCCGCGCCAGAAGGGGCGTCCTCCACACGCCCCACGGAGACGTCCAGACCCCGGTCTTCATGCCGGTGGGGACCCAGGCGACGGTCAAGGCCATGAAGCCCGAGGACGTGGCCTCCTTGGGCCACGAGGGCTCCCATCTCATACTGGGCAACACCTATCATCTGTATCTGAGGCCCGGCCACGAGATCGTAAGGAAGGCCGGAGGCCTGCATAGATTCATGAACTGGGACGGGGCAATGCTCACCGACAGCGGCGGCTTTCAGGTCTTCAGCCTGGGGGATCTTCGCAAGATCACCGAGGAGGGGGTCACCTTCCGGTCCTATCTGGACGGTTCCAAGCACTTCTTCAGCCCTGAGACCAGCATCGACGTTCAGAACGCCCTGGGCGCGGACATCATAATGGCCTTCGACGAGTGCGCTCCTTACCCCGCGGACAGGAGCTACGTCGAAAAGTCCCTGAACCTCACCACCAGGTGGCTCAAAAGGTGCAAGGTCCATCACAAGGACACAGAGCGCCAGTCGCTTTTCGGCATCATGCAGGGCGGAGTCTACAAGGACCTTCGGGCGGAGAGCGCGAAGCAGATCGTGGATCTGGACCTTCCCGGCTACGCCATCGGCGGCCTTTCGGTGGGCGAGCCCAAGGACCTCATGTACGAGGTCATGGACGACTGCGTCCCCAGGCTCCCCGAGGAAAAGCCCAGGTATCTCATGGGCGTTGGAAGCCCCGACTGCCTGTTCGAGGGCGTTGAGAGGGGGATCGACATGTTCGACTGCGTCCTTCCCACCAGGGTCGCCAGGAACGGCCAGGCCTTCACCTCCCAGGGCAAGGTCAATATCAAGAACGCCCGCTACAAGGAGGATTTCACCCCCCTCGATCCTGAATGCGACTGCTACGTCTGCAGGAACTTCACCAGGGGATATCTCAACCACCTTTTCAAGAGCGAAGAGATCCTTTCATCGATGCTCCTCACTGAGCACAACCTTTATTTCCTGGTCAGGACCATGGAAAGGATCAGGGAATCCATCGAGAACGACCGCTTCCCCGAGCTCAAGAAGGAATTTATGGATAAATTCGGAGAATTCTGATGACAGAGACCGTCAAGTGCCCGTCGGCAGACCTCTGCGGGGGCTGTTCGTATCAGGGAGTGCCCTACGAGCTGCAGCTCAAAAACAAGGAGGGCGAGGTCAGGGGATATCTGAAGAACTCGGGGTTTTCTCCCGACATCCTGACTGGCATCAAGCCCTGTCCGGTGATCGCCGGCTACCGCAACAAGATGGAATATACCTTCGGCAACGAGCAGAAGGGGGGAGAGCTGCGCCTGGGCATGCACAGGAAGAAGTCCTTCATCTCGGTGACCGACGGTTCATGCTGTCAGATAGTCCCGGAGGATTTCAACACCCTGGTCAGGATGACTCTTGATTTCTGCCTTGAGCGGGGCTACGTCCAGTACAGCAAGAAGTTCCACACCGGGCTTCTTAGAAACCTCATACTGCGCCGGGGCATGAGGACCGGCGAGCTCCTCGTAAACATCGTCACCAGCTCGGAGACCGCCTTCGACGAGGAGGGCTTCCTTTCGATGGTCATGCGTGCGCCTCTGTCTTCCACCGTCTGCGGAGTGCTCCACACGGTCAACGACGATCCCTCCGACGCGGTCAACGTCCAGGACATGAGGATCCTCTGGGGCAGCGACTGGTACATGGAGGAGATCATGGGGCTCAGGTTCAAGGTAGGGGCCTTCTCCTTCTTTCAGACCAACGTGGACGCGGCGGAGAGGCTCTACAGGGACGCCCTCGATCTGATCCCGGGCATAGAAGGCAAGACGGTCTACGACCTTTACTGCGGCACCGGCACCATCAGCCAGGCCATGGCCCTCAAGGCGAAGATGGTCTACGGCGTTGAGATCGTCGAGGAGGCGGTCATTACTGCAAGGGAGAACGCTGCGCTCAACGGCCTTGACAACTGCCGGTTCGTCGCCGACGACGTCCAGAACGCCCTGAGCGGCCTTCCCGAACCCCCGGACGTGATCGTCGTGGATCCTCCCAGGAGCGGCATCATGCCAAAGGCTCTGAGCCAGATCCTTTCTTATAAGGTCCCTCAGATACTGTATATCTCGTGCAATCCCAAGACCATGGCGGAGAACCTGAGGGCGGCGGTCCTGTCGGGCTACAGGCCTTCCGGCGTCACGGCATACGACAATTTCCCGTTTACAAGGCACACCGAATGCGTTTGCCTTCTGGAACATACATCCATCGGTAAGTGATGAGAAAGGCAGGACTATGGAATACAAAGAACTCGGAAGATCAGGGATAAAGGTCTCTCAGCTGGCTCTCGGCACATGGGCCCTCGGCGGAGGCGGAGTCTGGTCGGACAGGGAGTCCGACGAGGAAGGTACTAAGAATCTTCTTTCAGCCTGCAAAGACCACGGTATCAACTACATCGACACCGCCCCGGTCTACGGCATGGGCAGGAGCGAGGAGCTTCTGGGCAAGGCTCTCAAGGGCCGCAGAGACGATTTCATCGTCCAGAGCAAGTGCTCCCTCAACTGGAGGCTGGAGGGCGGAAAGCTCCAGTACGAGCGTGACGGCTACCGGGTCGACAGGGACACCAGGCCTGACGCCATCAGAAAGGACGTGGACGAGATCTTAAAGCGCATGGATCTGGACTATCTCGATTCTCTCATGGTCCACTACGTCTGCGATCTCTGGCCGGTCAGCGATACGGTGGGTGCCCTGGAAGACCTGATCAAGGAAGGCAAGATCCGCTGCTACGGGATCTCCAACAGCCAGCCCAAGGATCTTTCCGATTACTGCATGGCGGCAGGGGAAGGTTCCGCCAACGGCGGAGCGTCTATCGTTCAGGAGTTCTTCAGCGTACTTTCACCCTTCCACGGCAGGGACTATTTCGACACCTGCACCAAGTGCGGCGCCAGCTTTCAGACCTACGGCGTCCTGGAAGAGGGATTTTTGACCGGCCCCGCCTTCCTGGACAAGGAGTTCAAAAAGACCGACATCAGGGCGAGGATCCCCTGGTACGGCGAGGATTACAAGGCTGAGCTTCGCAAGGTCTTCGTAAGATGGGAGCCTCTCCTTGAGAAGTACGGCTGCTCTTACGCCGATCTGGCTCTGGCCTGGGCTCTCAAGCAGTACGAAAACATGAGCCTTCTCGTCGGCATGAGGACCCTGAAAAGCGTCGAGGACAGCGTGAAGGCCTTTGAGATCGGTCTTTCCGACGAGGACGCGGCGTTCATGGAGGACAGCGTGAAGCACATCCAGGTGGAAGTCCTGGACAAGTAAGGAGAAGGACATGAGAGTATTCATCAGCGCCGATATCGAAGGCATCGCCACCACCGCCAAATGGGACCAGACCAGCGAGAAAGGCTACGGTTACGAGGACGCCAGAAGGCAGATGACCCTTGAGGTCGCCGCCGCCTGCGAGGGCGCCAGGGCAGCCGGTGCGGACTACATCAGGGTCAAGGATTCCCACGGGCCCATGACCAACATCATCCCCGAGATGCTCCCCACCTATGTGGAGCTCACCCGCGCTAAAAACGGTTCCCCCTGGGGCATGGTCGCAGGCATCGAAGAGGGCTTTGACGCCGCCATGTTCGTAGGCTGGCACGCTGCAGCGGGAAGAGAGGGCAATCCCATGTCCCACACCCACAACACCAGCACAATCTATATCAAGCTCAACGGCGAGAAGATGTCCGAGTTCATGCTCTATTCCTGGGCCTGCGCTTCCTGCGGGTGCCCGTCGGTGCTGCTGGCAGGGGACCAGATGCTCTGCGACGACAGCAAAGATCTTCATCCCTCGCTGATCACCGTCCCGGTGAAGAGGGGCTACGGCGGCATGGTCACATGCCTGCATCCTCAGGTCGCCTGCGACAATATTAGAAAGGCCGCGGAGGAGGCCCTGAGGCAGCCTCTGGACAAGGCACTCTGCAATGTGCCCGATCATTTCAAACTGGAGATCTGCTACAAGGAGCAGGTCCAGGCGACCAAGTCCAGCTTCTTCCCCGGATTTTCCAAGAAGGATGACAATACAATAGTTATGTCAACTGATAAGCTCTGGGACGTCCTCACCGCGATCCAGTGGGTGCTGTAGAAGGGGCTGCCATGAACGAATACATCTTTACCAGCGAAAGGCTGGGCTTTGCGCTCTGGAAGGAAGACGATCTCGAGCTGGCCCGTTCCCTCTGGGGCGATCCCGAGGTCACCAGGTTCATCTCGGCCAACGGACGCTTCAATGAAGACCAGATCAAGAACCGCCTGGCTCTTGAGATCCGCAATCAGGAGAGATACGGCGTCCAGTACTGGAAGATCTACGATCTCGAGACCGGAGAGTTCGCAGGCTGCTGCGGTCTCAGGCCTCACGGTCCTTTGGGTGAATTCGAGATCGGCTGCCACCTTAAGAAGGACTTCTGGGGCAGAGGCCTTGCCCTGGAAGGCTCAAAGCGGGTCATCGCCTATGCCTTTGAGGAGGTCGGTGCCTTGAGCGTGTTCGCGGGCCACAATCCCGCCAACGTAAAGTCCGCGAAGATCGCGGCAAAGCTGGGGCTCAGAAGGATAAAGGACGAATACTATCCCCCCACGGGGCTCATGCATCCCTCCTACAGGATGACAAAAAAAGAGTTTCTCTCAAACAAGTGATCTATTCAGGTAATTCCACAATCCCATACATTTCTACTGCCATTCAGAGTATCACAGGAAAGGATCTAAAGATGGAAGAACAGAAAAAGCTCACCGAACAGGAAAAACAGGAACGCATAATGCTCAGCAGGCAGCTGATCAACTGGGACAGGCTCCCCTTTGATTCCGATCAGAAGCTGCAGCTTCCCCAGCCGCCCCTCGTAAAGGCTCCCATGACGGAGAACATCATCAAGCTCCCCATGGAATTCGAAGATCTGGACATGGAGGAAGACTTCGTCAAGATCCTTTACGGAAGAAGGAGCAACAGGGTCTACACCCAGCAGCCCGTAAGCCTTCTTGCTCTCTCCTTCATGCTCTGGGCCCAGCAGGGCATCAAGGGCATCAGGGGCAAGTCCTACGCCACCTTGAGGACCGTCCCCAGCGCCGGCGGACGTCATCCCTTCGAGACCTATCCTCTGTGCCTCAACGTCACGGGCCTTAAGCCGGGAATCTATCAATATCTGCCCATGGACAACGCCATTGAGCTCATCAGGGAGGTCGATCCCAAGGATCCCGCCTTCATGGATCAGGTCAAGGCCTCTGTCCGCGGCCAGGCCTTCGCCTGCAAGGCCAGCGTGATCTTCTACTACAGCATCTTCCAGTACAGAGGCGAGTGGCGCTACGGATTCAACGCCCACAGGGTCATGATGATGGACGCCGGCCACGTCACCCAGAACCTCTACCTCTGCTGCAGCGCTCTGGGTCTTGGCGGCTGCGCCATCGGAGCCCTTAACACCGACCTCTGCAACGAGATGATCGGCCTTGACGGCAAGGACGAGTACTGCTTCTACTGCATGCCCGTAGGCACCGTCTCCGACGAGAACGAGGAAGCGGAGCAGGGCTTCTACGCCTGGCTCAACGAGAAGAAGTAAAAAAGCCATATACGACGGAATGGGTCTTTGCACTCATTCCGTTTTTTGTATCAAATAAACGAATGCCCGCTTCACTGTAATTTCACAATATGGTAGTATATTCCGTTGTAACGCTGACGACAAAGGAGCTTCGGTCCGGAATGAAAAAATTGTGGGATAAGATCAAAAAGATCGGGATCTTCAAGATAATACTGCTCATTTTCCTTATAGCCGCGGTCATCGTGGGCATAAGGATCTACCGTTCTGCCCAGGACCTCAAGGCCCAGGTGACCCAGGCCCTGTACACGGTGGTCCATCCAGAGGATCACGACATCGTCAAGATGATCAGCGGCAGCGGCACTCTGGCTCCCGCCAATTCCTACATGGTCACGACCCTGGTGGAGGGGGAGATCCTCACCAGCTCCTTCGAAGAGGGGGACGTGGTCGAAAAGGACAGCGTTCTTTACACCATCGACAGCTCCGACTATGCCAGCAATCTTGAGCGGGCCCAGATCACCCTGAACCAGGCCAGGAGGGCCTATTCCGATACCTCCGACAGCGTGAATATCAAGTCCTCCGGGGCGGGGCAGCTGGTAACCCTGAACATCAAGGCAGGGGATCAGATCGTCATGGGCCAGCAGATCGGCGTCGTAAGGGACACCGCGAGCCTGACTCTCAAGGTCCCCTTTGCCAGCGGCGACGCCGCCCTGATGTACGCGGGCCAGCCGGCCTCCCTCATGCTGGACGGCAGCTTTGAGACCGTTCCCGGCACCGTTTCCTCGGTCTCCGGCGCCGATACCGTGGGAGCCGGCGGCATGATGACCAGGATCGTCTCCATCTCGGTGGTGAATCCCGGCGCTCTTACCGAGGGACAGTACGCCTCAGCGGAGGTAGGGGGAGTGTCTTCATCCTCCGCAGGCCCCTTCGAATTCGGTTCTTCTTACATCCTTACCTCCAAGACCTCGGGAGAGGTGGCCAAGGTCAGCGTTTCCGAGGGCTCCTACGTCAAAAAGGATCAGGTCATCGCGGTCCTGGGAGGCAAGGACATCAACGAATCGGTCCAGAGGGCCAGGGAGAACATGCGCTCCGCGGAGCTCTCCCTTGAGTCCATTCAGGACCAGATCGACAGCTTTACCGTAAAGTCGCCCATCAGCGGCACCATAGTAGACAAGAGCTTTAAGACCGGCGACAAGGCAGGGGCCGGAAAGGTCCTGTGCACCATATACGACCTGAGCTATCTGGAGATGGTCCTCAACATCGACGAGCTGGACATCATGGACATCGCCGTGGGCCAGTCTGTGGAGATCACCGCCGACGCCATCGAGGGCAGGACCTTCAGCGGCCTGGTCACCAAGGTATCGGTGGCGGGCAGCACCATGAACGGCGTCACCAGCTACCCGGTCACTGTGAGGATCGACGACATCTCGGGTCTTCTTCCCGGGATGAACGTGGATGCTGACGTCATAATCTCCGAAGAGGAGCAGGTCATGGCCATCCCCTCCGCGGCGGTAGCCAGAGGCAATGTGGTCCTGGTCACCGCAGGATCTCCATCAGCGTCGGCAGCTGATACCTCCATGACAGCACCCGAGGGCTACGTGTACGTACCCGTGGTCACCGGCATCTCCGACGACGAATACGTCCAGATCCTCTCCGGCCTCACCGAAGAGGACGAGGTCGCCTACATCGAGCAGACCGCGGCCGGCAACTCCTGGATCAACATGTTCGGAGGCATGGCCGAAGGGCCGGGCGCTCCTTCATCCGGGAGGCCCTGATCCATGGCGCCTCTCATAGAGTTTCGCGACGTCTGCAAATACTACGTCATGGGTGATAACACGGTCAAGGCCAACGACCACATCTCCATGACCATAGACAGAGGAGAATTCGTCGCCATAGTGGGCCAGTCCGGTTCGGGCAAGTCCACCTGCATGAATATAATAGGCTGCCTGGACGTACCGACCAGCGGCAGCTATCTTCTGGACGGGACCGACGTGGGGAGCCTTTCAAAACCAAGGCTCGCCGAGATCAGAAACAAGATGCTGGGCTTCGTATTTCAGCAGTACAACCTGCTGCCCAAGTACAATCTGATCGAGAACGTGGAGGTCCCCCTGATGTACGCCGGGGTCCCCAGAGGGGAAAGGCGCAGAAGGGCCATGGAGGCCCTGACCGAGCTGGGCCTTGCCGAACACGTGAAGCACAGGCCCAACGAGCTTTCGGGAGGCCAGCAGCAGAGGGTCTCCATCGCAAGAGCAATGGTGGGAAAGCCTCCGATCCTTCTGGCGGACGAGCCCACCGGAGCTCTCGATTCCCGGACGGGCAGGGAGGTCTTAAGGCTCCTCAAGGAGCTCAACGCCGCCGGAAAGACCGTCATCCTTATCACCCACGACAATTCCATCGCGGTCCAGGCCAAGAGGATCATCAGGCTTGAGGACGGCCAGGTCACCTACGACGGGCCCGCCGATCATCCCGATGCCATGAAGACCAGGGAGCAGAAGGAGGCGGTGTCATGAACTTCTTTGATACCGCAAGGCTCGCCCTGGGCAACATAATGACCAGCAAGATGAGGACCTTCCTCACCATGCTGGGCATAATCATCGGCGTCTCCGCCGTCATCCTCATCGTCGGCCTGGGCAACGGTATGCAGATCTACATGGAAAGATCCTTCGAGACCCTGGGGACCAACACCATCCAGGTGATGATCCTGGGAAGGGGCAGCAGCCGTAGCGTCAGCGTGGACCAGATCTACCGGATCGCCGACGAAAACAGCGACTGCATCGAGAATGTGTCTCCGACGGTATCAATGGCAGGGACCGTAAAGATCGGCACCGAGACCCTCAGTTCCACCTCCGTCAGCGGCGTCAGCGAGGATTACATGGAGATGAAGACCTACCAGCTGGCAGCCGGAAGGGACCTTCGCTACATGGACGTAAAGGACCGCAAGGCCGTCTGCATCGTCGGAAGCTACATCGACAAGGAGTACTTCAACGGCAGCTCGGTGGGAAAGACCCTCAAGGTGGGCTCAAGAAAGCTGACTATAATAGGGGTCGCCGAGCAGCAGGAGGACGAGATGAGGTCCGGCGGTACCGACGACTTTATATATCTTCCTTATACGACCGCGGCCCGGTATTCCAACACAGGTAACATAAGATCATATATGTTTACCGCCCTTGACAAGGACAGCTCGGACAAAGCGGTAAAGGCCATAGAGAACGGGCTGTTCAAGGTCTTCGAGGACGACAGGTCCTACACGGTCATCAGCATGGCCCAGCTGCTGGATACCTTCACCACCATGCTCAACGTGATGATAACGATCCTCGCCATCATCGCCGGCATATCTCTCGTGGTCGGAGGCATCGGGATCATGAACATCATGCTGGTCTCCGTCACCGAAAGGACCAGGGAGATCGGCATCCGCAAGGCCCTGGGCGCCAAGGAGAGCGTCATCATGTCCCAGTTCGTCACCGAGGCCGCTGTGACCTCGGTCCTGGGAGGCTCCGTCGGCATACTCTTCGGCATCGCTCTCTGCAGGATCGCCACCGCCATCGTAACAGCCTTGCTGGACGTGGACATGCAGGTGGTCCCCTCGGCCGGCTCCATCGCCATGGCGGTGGGAGTGTCAGCGGGCATAGGAATACTGTTCGGCTGGCTCCCGGCGAGAAAAGCCGCCAATCTCAACCCCATAGACGCCTTAAGATATGAATAAGGAGCACTCAATGAAAAGGATATCTTTACTGCTCATACTGATCATGATCCTTTCTCTCGCGGTCCCGGCATCGTCCTTCGCCGCGGTGTCTTCCCAGGAAGCCCTCACCGCCCTTAAGGCTCTGGGTATAATGACCGGAGACGAAAGGGGAGATCTTCATCTGGACAGGGTCCTGACCCGCGCCCAGCTGGCCAAGATGCTCTGTGCGGCGTCCCCGTACAAGGACACGGTCAACGAGGAAGGGCTGGGATATTCGGTCTACAAGGACGTGGCTCCCGGCCATTGGGCAGGCCAGTACATCAGGCTCTGCGCCCAGCAGGGCTGGCTCTCCGCCTATTCCGACGGAAGCTTCAGGCCCTCCGCCGAGGTCAGGCTGGAGGAGGTCTGCTCCGCCTGCCTTAAGCTTTTAGGCTACGGCAGCGCCCAGCTCACCGGATCATATCCCCAGGCCCAGCTGACCAAGGCTTCAGCCCTGGGTCTCACCGATTCGGTCAGAGGCGGGGCGGGGACCCCGGTCATTAGGCAGGACGCCGCCCATATATTCTACGATCTTCTTTCCGCTTCGACGGTCCAGGGGATGGTCTACGGCCAGAGCCTGGGATACGCGGTCTCCGGCGGCAGGGTAGACATGATCTCCGCCGTTAATTCCGGCCTGAACGGCCCTTATATCGCAGAAGAGGGTGAGAAGCCCGCTTATTCTTTCGCTCCCGAGAAGGTCTATCTCAACGGAAGGCTCACCGACGGCCACGTTCTTTCGGCAAACGAGGTCTATTACTATAACGAGGGGCTTTCCTCGGTCTGGATCTACGACAAGAAGGCCTCCGGCAGGATCGATCAGGCGGCGCCTTCGGCGGCTCCCTCCGTGGTCGTCATCGCGGGAGTCCAGTACCAGATCGAAGGCTCCGACGCCAGCTTTGAGCTCTCTCCCTACGGCAGCATAAAGACCGGTGACACGGTGACCCTGCTTCTTGGCATGGACGACCGGGTCGCGGGCATCCTCAAGGGAGGAGCCTCCGGAAGCTACACCGGGGTCGTCATGGCCAACATGAAGGCTTCCGATACCGACAGCGCCTCCATCGTCTCCACCGTTTCGGTGTTCTGCACCGACGGCGTGACCAGGAACTTCAACGTCAAGAAGACCTCGGTCTCCGCGGGGAGCCTGGTCAACATAGATCTTTCTGAAGACGGCGCGGCCCTCTCATACGTTAAGGAAAAGTCCCTGTCCGGCGCTTTCAACAAGGCCGGCACCAGGTTCGCCGGCTATGACGTCGACCCCGACGTCAGGATCATCGATACCGACGGCGCTCTTGCGGCCAGGGTCAGGCCCCAGGATCTTGCCGGCTGCACTCTTTCTGAGGACAGCGTCAGGTATTACGTTCTGGAAGAGGGAAGGATCACCGATCTGGTCCTCTCCGACGCCACCGGGCAGCTCTGGAGCTACGGTGTGCTGACCAGCGTTGCCGGAGATTCCGTCGACAACCAGATCATGGGCATCACCACCGGTTTCTCGGTCTACGGCAGCTACATGTATATCATCGACGGCGTCCCCGGGGTACTGAACACCCAGGGCAGCAGATATATCGTTGATACTGGAGGCTTCGCCATGAAAAAGGACGCCTCCGGCCAGGTCAGGAGCCTTCAGAACCTCGCCTCCGTCAGGCTCACCGAGCTGGGCTCCGGAACTGCCTTCGCGGGCAACGTCAGGTACTATATAGCGGACGGCGTCCAGGCCTACGTAAAGGACGGATCGGACTACTACAAGACCGATCTCAAGGACCTGGATCCCGAGGCATACACCGTCACCGGCTGGTACGACGATCTGGGCTTCGACGCCGGCGGAAAGATCCGGGTGGTCACCGCCGAGAAGAAGTCTTGAAATCATCCCTCCGCCATGATTTAATGATATATAAGGTGAACATTCAAGGAGGACCGAATATATGAAAAAGATCGAGATAGGCCATACCGGCATCGTCATCGAAAAGAACGGTATCGGCTGCCTTCCGCTCCAGCGCATCCCCAAGGAAGAGGCCGTCGTGCTCCTGAGAAAGGCATATGAGAACGGTTTCAACTTCTTCGATACCGCCAGAGCCTACAGCGACAGCGAAGAGAAGGTGGGCGAGGCCTTCAAGGGCATCAGGGACAAGGTGATCATCGCCACCAAGACCATGGCAAAGACCGCCGAAAAGTTCAACGAGGACCTGGAAAAGAGCCTCGAGATGCTCCAGACCGACTATATAGACATCTATCAGTTCCACAATCCCCCGTTCTGCCCCAAGCCCGGACAGGACAACGGCCTTTATGAGGCAATGCTCAAGGCCAAGGAAGAGGGCAAGGTAAGGCACATAGGCATCACCAACCACAGGCTGGCGGTCGCCCAGGAGGCCATAGACAGCGGCCTCTACGAGACCCTTCAGTTCCCCTTCAGCTATCTGGCAGGGGAGCCCGAGCATGCTCTGGTCGACAGCTGCAAAAAGGCCGGCATGGGCTTCATCGCCATGAAGGGCCTGGCCGGAGGACTGATCCGCGACGGCTATGTTGCCGCGGCATACATCCAGACCCAGGAGAACGTGGTACCAATCTGGGGCATCCAGAGGGAGTGGGAGCTGGATCAGTTCATCGACTGCGTGAAGAACGGAGCCGAGCTCACCGAGGACAGGCTCAAGGTCATCGAGAAGGACAGGAAGGAGCTTTCCGGCGAATTCTGCAGAGGCTGCGGATACTGCATGCCGTGTCCCGTGGGCATCGAGATCAACAGCTGCGCCCGCATGGCACTGATGCTCAGAAGGGCCCCGACCAAGTCCTGGGTCTCCGAAGCCTGGCAGGAGAAGATGAACCTGATCGACAGCTGCCTGCACTGCAACAGCTGCGCTTCCAAGTGCCCGTATCATCTGGACACCCCGACGCTGCTTCAGGAGAATCTCAAGGATTACAGGGCCGTTCTGGCCGCAGGCGGCGATCCTTCCAAGGTGCCCTTCAAGGGACTTTAGCGATAATGGCGGCCGGCAGGCCGAAGGTATATATCACAACAACAAGGAGGAAGAAAAATGGCAAAGTATGTTTGCAGCGTATGCGGATATGTTTATGATCCCGAAGTGGGCGATCCCGATCACGGCATCGCTCCCGGAACTCCCTTTGAAGAGCTGCCCGAGGACTGGGTATGCCCCATGTGCAGCGTAGGCAAGGATCAGTTCAACGAAGAATAGAAGATCATAAAAGAGAAGGACAGCCCGGAAGGGGGCGCTTCGTAAAGAAGCGCCCCCTTCCTTTTGAATGTAGGGTAATTGACCACACGGGGCAGCAATGGTACAAGGATCAAAACAAATCGGGCTTTGTTAAGACAGAAAACATAAAAAAAATAGTTTTGAAAATAGGACATTTCCCATCGGAACAGATTCCCGATGTGCTGACAGAGCACGGTATCTTAATCAATCATTATGCCGAGGAGTTCTTTGCCCACCCACGGTTTTCGATTGAACGTTCAAAAGAAACAATCGTTACGATAGCATCCCTGCAGGAAATAGGTCTTGAAAACGGAGCAGCATTACGTGAGATTTTCACGCATATTTCGAAAACAGGTTTGAAAGCATGTCACGTAAGCACCGGTTTGTTTCTTCGGTTGGCATGGACCGATCAACCACAGAGCCATAACTCCACTCTTAGCGGAACACACAGTTCACCGGATCAGGCAGTCACAGTGCTGTCTGAAATCATTGAACAGGATGATGATTTCCCAAAGGGACTGTATCTTCGAAATGTAGATGGCAATCACTGGCTTCGCGGCTACATATGTGACGATTCGTATCGTTTTCCGGGTGATGCTTTTTTCGCGTTTGAAATGTGCAGAATATGAGTTGCAGATTTCAGGAGCTTCCAAAATAAAGGATTCTTATTCAATAATGCATCTATTTAAGCCTCAAAGGGAAAAAGGGGAAAGATGGATAAGAAGCCTTATTATAGGCAGTCAGCGATTGTCTTCTGTATTTTGTGTGCAGTTTTTCTTGTCATTGGCCTATCTTTTTTGCTTCATAAAGACAAGTTGTTTCTGCTTGAGATACCCCTGATAGTTGGTGTTATCATTTATGCAATTGTATCGACGGTGCAGATCAACAAGCAGACAAAGAGATAGACAGATTCCAGTTTACCGGGAAGTCGCCAAATCGACATTTGTGAGGATGTTTATGAAGGTTATTTTATGCGAGAATGCGGATTGGCTACTGTCAGAAGAAGCGTTTTCAATCTATGCTTCCTGTATGTATCATCCGACATACAAGGACTATAAAGGACAGATGGATGACCTGTTATGCGATCCGTCGACAAAAGTATTTGTATATGAAGATCAAGGCAGGAAAACAGGTATGATAATCCTGAAGTTTTCAGATGCTGCCGCGGAAATCATTGGAATAGCCGTATCTGTTGATGCTCGCCGTAAGGGAATCGGAAAACAACTGATCCGGCGTGTAATGAAATTGGATGATCTGGAATGCGTCAAAGCCCAAACGGATGATGATTCGATTGGTTTCTACCGAAAATGCGGCTTTTCGGAGGAGAAGATCGTCATTGAATACCCTGACGGGCCAGCAGTTCGATATAACTGCGTTCTGAATAAACAGACAACTTCAAGTTTGTGGAGGTGATAAAGTGAACAGTTATAATGAAGATTTCTGGAAGGCACTGGATGAGTTAGTGAACTCTTCAGAAATCGTTATTGACAGACCGAAAGGTTCCGCACATCCCAAATTCCCTGATTTTATTTATCGTGTTGACTATGGATATTTGAAAGATACCACCTCTATGGATGGTGCAGGAATTGACGTATGGGTCGGAAGTGGTAATAAAAAGATCGATGCTGTCATGTGTATCGTTGATTTGATGAAGAAAGATTCAGAAATCAAGATACTAATCGGATGCACGGAAGAAGAGAAAATGGAAGTATATCGAATACACAATGAAACACAGTATATGAAAGGCATAATAATTCGCAGATAGCTTCCAATCTGTAAGGATCTTTATAACAACATACCCTCTTGTTTGGAACCTTGGTTTCGAATGAAGGGGGTATTTTTCTGCCCAAAGCTGAATTCACCTCTTGACAATATGGAAGGGAGCTTATGAGCAGGGATGAGCTTGCCGTGCTGAACGGCAGTAAATGCATACTGCAGCTCAGAGGTGTCAGACCGTTCCTGTCAGACAAGTATGATCTGACCCAACATCCGATGTATAAGTACACGGCGGACTGCGACAAGAGATATACCTTCGATATTGAAAAATATCTGAACCGCCGTATGAAACTGAAAGCCGAAGAAGAATATGAAGTCATTCAGGCATAAGGCGGCCGTCGCGCCGCCATACATAGCAGCTCAGATATAGATCCGGGCTGCATGCTGTCTGGTCACAGTGTCAAGCACCCACAGCCTGTAGAGGCAAAGAGATAAGGGGTATCGCAGTAAACTGAAAGTATCAGACAGGATCAAAACCACCCCGTACGGGGAACTTATAAGGAGGGCTATATGGCTTTTTTCAACAGCGCAGTTGGCGTACTGCAAACTCTGGTTGTGGCTCTCGGTGCCGGTCTTGGCATCTGGGGTGCTATCAACCTGCTTGAGGGTTATGGCAATGATAATCCCGGTGCGAATGCTCATGTACGGTAAGGAAGCAAGCAACCGAAAACAAGAGATAGACCGCCAGCACTACACTATTCCGAACCAAAGACCAAAAGATAAGCATTGTGGGAAAATCTAAACTTTTGGATTTTCC
>Ga0208297_1000365_pt1 | contig 101725 bp, 77 predicted proteins | sample LMS_cellobiose_e_FD_187367 | JGI IMG/M metagenome (GOLD analysis project Ga0208297, IMG submission 187367) | Rumen-fistulated moose microbial communities from Alaska, USA - LMS_cellobiose_enrichment (SPAdes) (version 2) | ecosystem: Host-associated > Mammals > Digestive system > Stomach > Rumen... | reverse complement strand
ATTTAGTCCACTTGCTAAATGCCGTATATTTCAAGGGAATATGGTCAAGCCAGTTCAAGAAGGAGGATTCCAGGAAAGAAGACTTCAAGGATATCGAAGGGAAGAAGCACAAGGTCAATATGATGCATCAGGAAGATCGATTCGATATAGGCTTTATTCCGAACATTTGCACGGCATTGAAGTTGCCATTTGGCAATCAAGCGTACCATATGGTGTTTATCCTTCCTTACAATGCTGATGGTTTCAATGATTTGAAGAAGAACCTGGACTTGAACTTATGGAACGATCTTTCCTCAAAGTTTGGAGGAATGAAAGTCGATGTCAAGATCCCTTCTTTTGAGACGACCTTCGGAGCTATTGACTTGAATAAGAGCCTCCAGAATCTTGGAATGATTGACGCTTTCAATCCTAATACTGCAGATTTTAGTCCAATGTGCGATACTCCAGGGCTTTATATCAACGCAGTCCTTCACAAAGCCAAGATAAAGGTGGATGAGCAAGGTTCAGAGGCTGCCGCGGTGACGGATGTTATTATTGGCTGGTTAGGAGCAGGTCCTAACGGCCCTTCAGAACTGCCAGTCGCCAAATTCTACGCTGACCGTCCTTTTATCTACGCGATAACCGAAGTCAGCACCGGAGCAATCCTCTTTATGGGGCAGTATACCGGGAAATAAAAAGTGGCTACTCGCCATCCTGAGTATAATAGACGTGGTCCTGGGCATCATATGCAAAGACCACGTCTTTGAGTCTTGCCTTGTCGGCTTCGCTCCAGGCCCCGTTCAGACGGATATTCATTATCGCGTGGCAGGAAAGCTTGCGGAGTATCCTGCAAACGGTGTTTTCCCAGTCTTCAGAGGAGTCGAGATCGAAAGATATCTCTTGGACTCCGTTGGCAACCGCGGCACCCAGTTCACCAAGGTCGTTGCTATGGAAACAGCTTCGCTCAGCCGGAGCCTCTGAAAGAGGTGGCACTATCGCACTGCCGCCCGGACGGTATTTCCACGGCCTACGCCCGATTTCGATATACTCCGAATGCATTGCGGGAGGATTGCCGTAGCCGGCCGGCTTGAGGTATTTAGCCTTCGGGTCAAAGGTCACGTCAAGCGTCTTGATCTTAGAATACAGGTTGCCCAGGATCTCCCCGGTCGGAGCCACCACGCATGAACAGCCTCCGAGCTCCGACTTCTTTCCCATTGAGACAGACGCACGCACCAGGTATGCCCCCGTGTTGTATGCACAGAACATATTGATTATATCAAGTGCCCTGTGGGTATCGCTGCGCTGATGGGAACAGCCGATGATCACATCCGGCTTCCAGCGGGCAATCGAAGAGAAATTCTCGTAGAAATAAAAATCATAGCAAGTCAGGAACATATACCGGACACCCTCTATGTCAAGCAGGTAAGGCTGGTTCCACTCCTCTGTGTAGGACTTGTCCAGCCCGTATCTCTGCCACTCGCCCGCCGTCAGATGCTCTTTGTAATATTTACCAAGCAAGGCTCCGTCGCGCCCGAACACGAACGTGGTGTTGCGAGGCTTCTCCCAGGAAGTGTCTATCGCACCGACGAATACGAGGGTGCTGCAACGCCGGGCTGTCTCCCTGCAGGTTTCCAGCAGGGTCGGACCGTATTTGGCTACGGTCTCAAGGAAACCTTCATTGCTGGTCTTGCCGGGCACTTCGCTGAATTCCGGAAGCACCACGATATCCAGCGAAGGATCGCATTTCCGTAGCTCTCGGAGAGTCCACTTGAAACTCTTGTCCAAACCCGCCTCATCCTGGGCGAACAAAGGCTGGATCACCCGAGCTTTCATCGGAGCAGCCCCGGCGCAGAACCCCGCCAGAAGCAGCAGGATGCCGGAAAACAGTATCTTTTTCATTTCTTCTTGAATATTTTATCTATCACTATGGCGATCGCCCCGTCACCAGTAACGTTACAGCCGGGGCCGTAGCCATCCAAAGCAAGATAAAGGGTCATCACCAATGCCGTCTGGTCAGGAGTGAATCCCATTATCGACTCCAGAAGACCCACGGAGGCCATCAGCACTCCACCCATCACTCCGGGAGCCGCCACGGCAGCTATCCCCTGCATCAGGACGAAATGGGCATATACCGGGAAAGGAAGGTCCACCCCGAAGATATAAGCCACGGCGATTGCCGAAACGGCCAGCTTGATGGTCGAGCCGCACATGTGCACGGTAGAACAGAGCGGAATCGTGAAATCCACGATGTCGTCGCTCAAGCCGTTCTTCTTGGCACAGGAAGAAGTAACCGGGATAGCTGCGGAGGAAGAACAGATCGAGAATGCCGTCAGATAGGCCGGAACCATGTTCCAGAGGCACTTGAACGGATTCTTCCCGGCGATTGCACCGGCGATGCAATACTGGATGACCAGCCAGATGAGGGTCAGCACGATGCCGGTCAGGATCACCTTGGCCCCGGAACCCAGGACCACCGCGATCACTCCCTTGGCGCTCATCTCGCAGATCATAGTGAATATATACCACGGCAGCAGAGGTATTATCGCCTTCTCGATCGTAAGCTTGACGATTGCCCCGAACTCATCGCAACCCTTCTTCAAGACTTCCGCATTCGTGAATATGATGCATATTCCTACCATGAAAGACAGGACCAGTGCGGTCATGATGTCGCACAGAGGCGGAATCTTGATGTCGAAGTACGGCAGGAATTCCTTCGCGGAAACGGCCTCCTGGCTCAGTTCTCCGGCCTTCAGGTAGTGCGGGAACGCATTGGAGGCGCAAATATGCGCGAAGAAGCCGGAACATATCGTGGACAGATATGCGATCGCGATCACGATCAGGAGCATCTTTCCGGCACTGCGCCCCATGTTGGCTATCGCGGGCGTAACGAGTCCAAGCACCAGGAGCGGAATCATGAACTTCAGGAACTGGGCGAACAAGACATTGAAAGTCTTGAATATGCGTACCAGCACATCCGGTGCTATGAGTCCCAGCAGGGCTCCCAGACAGATGGCAATGAGTACTTTAACGAAAAGTCCGAGCTTTATTTTCATAAGCGTTGATCTCTGAAACAAATTTAAACTTTTATTCTGATATTTGTATTATGAATAAGATCAATAGCCCAACCAGAAGGAAGTGGTTCATCGTTGCCACAATGTTCCTTGCTATCATCTGCAATTATCTTGACAGGCAACTGCTTTCCATCCTGAAACCGGAAATCCTGAATCATTTCGGCATCGGCGACATGGAATATGCCTGGATCGTCAACATATTCCTGATCTGCTATGCGGTCATGTACCCCCTGTCCGGGATGCTGGTGGACCGCTTCGGGCCGAAGAAAGTCCTGTTCGGAGGAATCACAGTATGGTCCCTTGCCTGCATCGGAGGCGGCCTCGCGCCGAATGTCGGGATATTCACCCTCTGCAGGGGAATCCTCGGCCTCGCGGAACCGACGATCTTCGCCGGCCAGCTTGTAGCCGTCACCCTCTGGTTCGAGAAGCGGCAGAGGGCCACGGCCAACAGCCTCTGTACCGTCGGAGGATCGCTGGGTGCAGTCGTGGCCCCGCTCCTGATCGCATGGCTGATGAGGCTCCTCGGCAACTGGCAGCATGTATTCCTCATTTCGGGAGCCATCGGACTGGTCCTGGCGGCCGTGTGGCTGTTCGTTTACAAGACTCCTTCCGAGGACATCCTGGCGCTGACCGTCGGCAAGGATAGCGGAACCTCCTCTCCCTCAACCAAATTCAAGTTCAGGGAACTATTCGGTACCCATACGCTGTGGGGAGGGATCCTCATACGTCTCGTAAGCGACCCTGTGTGGTATTTCTGCTGCTTCTGGCTGCCCGGATTCCTGAGGAACATGGGCGCTTCGCAGGGACTTTCCACACAGCAGACCCTCGATATGATCCAGTGGATAGGAGGCATTCCGTTCCTGGTTGGAGCCATCGGCGGAATCCTTACTTCCGCCTGGTCTGACAATATGATCAAACGCGGCCTCCCGGCACTTAAAGCCCGCAAGAGGATGATGGTCATTATCGCCTTCATTGCCCCTCTGTGCATGCTGGTTCCTTTCATATATTCCTCATCCATCGGCTTCGGCCTGAAGGTAGGTCTTGTTACGGGAATATTCAGCCTCGTGGCGGTGATGTGCCTGAGCTGGCTCTACACCCTGCCGGTAGTCCTGGCGGAGACCTTCCCAATCGGAAATGTCGCCACGGTGATGGGCCTTTCCTGCGGAGCAGGAGCCCTTGGCAGCGTAGTTTTCAACCTCTTCACGGGCTCCATACCTGAGAGCAGCTGGAAGTGGCTGTTCATCCTGATGGGCACCCTGCACCTTATCGCCGCGATCATCCTGACCCGGATGGTGCGCCCGGAACAACCTGACAATCAAATTGTTTCCAATGAATAAAAGAATAATCACCCTCTGCCTTATGGCAGTCTTGCTGCCGATGGCCGCCTTTGGTGCGAAACGTCCCGCGGGCAACTACCGTGTAATGTCTTGCAATATCAGGATCACCGGACTCGCAGACGACGCTCCGTATCCCGAGAGAGTCTGGGAGAACCGCCGCGACCTGTGTATCAGTACGATAAAGGGAAAGGACCCGGATATCATCTGCCTCCAGGAAGTCATATATGACTCATATTCCTGGTTCCTGAAGAAATTCGGAAAGGATTATTACCATTTCGGGTTCGAAGGCCCTGAAATGGATCCCTGGACTGAAGGCTACCACTTCATCGGCAAGAACGTGATCTTCTTCAAGAAGAGCCGCTTCGAGTGGGTCTCCTCCGGCAGCTACTGGCTCTCCGAGACCCCTACCATCGCCGGCTCGATGTCCTGGGGGACCAACCGCGCAAGGCATTGCAACTGGGTGAGGATCAGGGACAGGAAAACCGGCAAGGAATTCCGGGTGGTCAATACCCATCTCGACCACAAGAGCGACCAGGCCAGGCTGGAACAGATGAAGATGATAGTCGAGGAATGCGGCCAGTATTCCAAGGATATGCCTCAGATACTGTGCGGAGATTTCAATTCCGGAATCAAGAATGCTCCGATCCAGTACATCCACTCGGACGAAGACTGGAGCGAGATGTATGAAGATATACACGGGAAGGAAGAAGCCGGATTCACATGCCACAATTTCCTGGGAGAAGCCCGTGGGAAGGGTCGGAGGATCGATTTCATCTTCCACCGAGGGCCGGTTGAAACGACTTACGCGGAGATCGTGAAGGACCATAAGGGCAATATGTATCCCAGCGACCACTATTTCGTAATGGCGGATTTCAGAATTTAACCGTATATTTATCAGACACTAACATAATTATCGACAATGGTTTCGAGAAGGAATTTCATAAAGGCATCGACCCTCGCCACCGCCTCCATGGTGGCAGGCGTCGGAAAGGGTGAGGCTAAGAGCCTCTTCGAAAAGATAGGCAAAACCGCCCCTGAGGCCCAGAAGGTCAAGCTGGCCTGCATCGGTATAGGCAATCGCGGGGAGCAGAACATCAAGCAATTCGTAAAGACCGGGCTGGTGGAAATAACCGCCCTGTGTGACGTAGACCTGGATGGGAAGCAGTGCAAATGGGCACTCGAGAGCTTTCCGAAAGCCAGGAGGTTCAATGACTGGAGGGAGCTGTTCGACAAATTCGGCAACGGATTCGAGGCTGTGTGCGTATCGACTCCGGACCATTCCCATTTCGCCATCGCTATGCTCGCGCTCAGCCAGGGCAAGCACATCTATCTGGAAAAGCCGATGTGCCGCACCTTCTTCGAAGCCGAACTGATGATGGCGGCCGCCAGGAAGCGTCCGAACCTTGCGACACAGGTAGGCAACCAGGGTCATTCCGATGCAAACTACTACCAGTTCAAGACATGGAAGGACGCCAGAATCATCAAGGACGTCACCCGGATCGATGTCCATATGAACAGTGCCCGCCGCTGGCACAGCTTCGATTCCAATATCAAGAAATTCCCTGATGCAGAGCCGCTTCCAAAGAATATGAACTGGGACGCCTGGCTCGGTCCTACACCTTGGCACGACTACAACGCCCAGTTCCACCAGGGTAACTGGAGGTGCTGGTACGACCTGGGAATGGGTGCCCTTGGAGACTGGGGAGCTCACCTTATCGACACCGCCCACGAATTCCTTGAACTGGGCCTGCCTTATGAGATCGAGATGAAGAAAGCTGAAGGCCATAACGATTTCTTCTTCCCATATTCATCGACCATTTTCTACCGTTTCGGACCGCGAGGAGAGATGCCTCCGGTGGACCTTACCTGGTACGACGGCGTGACTAACTTACCTCCGATCCCGGAAGGATTCGGCAAGTCCCAGTTCGTGTCGGACATCCCTTCCACAAACCAGGGTGATTACAAGGATGAGAAGCTGAATCCGGGCAAGATCCTATATTCCCGGGACCTCACGTTCAAGGGAGGCAGCCACGGCTCCACCCTGTCGATAATCCCGGAATCCAAGGCAAAGGAGATGGAAAGCAAGCTTCCGGAGGTGCCTAAGAGTCCTTCCAACCATTACGAGAACTTCCTGAAAGCGATCCGCGGAGAGGAAAAGACCCGATCTCCTTTCGAGATCAACGGCGTCCTCAACCAGGTGTTCAGCCTGGGAGTCATCGCACAGAGACTCAATACCAGGCTCTTCTTCGACCCTGTGACCAAGAGGATAACCAACAACAAGTTTGCCGATGCGATGCTCACAGGTGTACCACCTCGCAGCGGCTGGGAGTATCTTTATGAATTGTAAATCATTGAATATGAAAAAGTTCCTGTTCTCCATCCTGCTTATTGCCGGAACCTTCCAACTGGCCGGTGCCCAGGAATGGACCGACCTCTTCAACGGACGCAACCTCAAGGGTTGGAAACAACTGGGAGGCAAAGCGAAGTTTTCGGTGGTCGATGGTACCATCAAAGGAACCACGGTCTGCAATACTCCGAATTCCTTCCTCGTGACCAGGAAGGACTACGGCGACTTCATCCTGGAATTCGATTTCAAGGTCGCTCCCGGGATGAACTCCGGAGTCCAGTTCCGAAGCGTAAGCGAGAAAGACGTGGACAACGGCAGGGTCAGGGGATATCAATTTGAGATAGACCCTTCCGACCGGGGCTGGTCCGGCGGAATCTACGACGAAGGCAACGAAAAGATGCGCGCCTGGATATATCCCCTGGAATTCAACCGCCCCGCAAAGACCGCATTCAAGGCAGGGGAATGGAACAAAGCCAGGGTAGAATGCCTTGGGAACAGGATACGGACCTTCCTCAACGGAGTCCCGTGCGCCAATATATTCGACGATGGAAGAGCTTCCGGATTCATCGCCTTGCAGGTCCACAATATAGGAGATGACGAAACCAGGAAGGGCCAGGAAATATCCTGGCGGAACATCCGCATAATGACCAAGGACGTGGCGTCCTTCATCACTCCGGAAGAAGGATGCGCGCCTCTGTTCAACACTTCCTTCAATATCCTTACCCCGGAGGAGGAAGCCGACGGCTGGAGACTACTGTTCGACGGAAAGACCTCGAAGGGCTGGACGAGCGCGAAATATGAAGGATTCCCAAAAAAGAGCTGGGAAATCGCCGACGGGCTGCTGATGGTCCACAGGACCAATGGAGAAGAAGGCGGCTACAACTCCAAGGACATGGGCGGGGATATCATCACCGACGTTCCTTACAAGAACTTCATCCTCAAGTTCGATTTCAGGATATTCAAGGCTTCGAACAGCGGAGTGAAGTATTTCGTACAGAAGGGCACCAACACCGGGATCGGGTCTGAGATCGGCTGTGAATTCCAAGTGCTTGACGATGAACACCATCCGGATGCCAAACTGGGAGTGAACGGCAACCGGCGGCTGGGCGCACTGTACGACCTGATTCCGGCACCGGAAGACAAGCCTTTCGTGATGAGGGCCTTCAACCAGGGAATGATAGTCGTTTGCGGCAACCACGTGGAGCACTGGCTGAACGGAGTCAAACTGCTGGAATATGAGCGCGGCAACCAGATGTGGAATGCCCTTGTCGCCTACAGCAAATACAAGGTATGGCCGAATTTCGGGAACTTCGAAACCGGCCATATACTTCTCCAGGACCACGGTGACGAGGCCTGGTACAAGAATGTGAAAATCAAGGTTCTGGACCCCTGATCAATCAAAGATTATCTCCTCCGGATCCCATCCGAAATCCTGATAGACAGTGACGTCGAGGTCGTGCTTCAGGGCATATGCCGCGATAGCCCTGTTCCTGACCTCCTCGCGGTCCGCTTCATCCGATACCATCTTCTGGAAAGCATCGAACTTGTCTTTGAATATCCTTTCGGCCGAAGGGATATTGTCGGCGCCGTCAGCTACGGCATTGAAATCGGTCACTTCAAATTTGCCATCGACCGCCTTGAGATGAAGGAGTCCCGGGTGGCTGCCTCCGGAAACGGTCTTGAGAGTGTCCCCGGACTGGACGTAATTGTAAACGCGGAAATCTCCCCATACCTTGATGTCTCCGGGATCGGACTCGTCAACTTCCAGGATCAGCGGGCTCGGGATACAGTGGTCGCCCTGTGAATACTGGCTGCCGAATTCTTCGGCAACGTACTTGTCAATCACGTTGAAGATGGATTCCTGCTCCTCGATGTCCGCCTCAGCGGTCTTGGCTGTCTTTCCCTTGCAGGAGTCGAACATCACCAGACAGGACACGCAGAGAATGAAGGCACACGCCAATGATCCTAATTTTTTCATAACGTCAACAAGGTTTTGATTCTCAAATATAGGACTTTCTTTTTATTCGGGCAAAAGATTGGCTGTCAGATGGAACCACTTCGCAGGAGTCTTGATGCTGCCCTTGCTCCAGCAGTTCCCGAACCAGTAGGTGACGGTCTCGCCGCTGCGGATGGTCCTGGTACAGACCAGGTGCGATCCGTCTGCGGTCGTCCCGACCCATCCGGCATCAGGCATCACGACTGCGACTCCTATCATCCCGTCCTCCTTTTCCTGCGCCTGGTCGGAAGCTTTCTCCCAGATTGCGCAGCTCCTTGAATCGGAATATTCATAAGCCACGGTACCGAGATCCTTGTGGAGGGTTATTCCAGCAGCGATGGAAAGGGTATCTCCCGGAAAACCGGAGAAGGTATAGGTGTCTTCCGCCTTGAAGAAATACGTGTTCGGCACCACGGTGACCTTCTTGTCGAGGGCGATCCTGCCTCCATCGGCCTCCCACTCAGGATAATGAAGCACGAATACGACCTTTTCAGGATTGTCCTCGAGTACCTCGTATGAGCGGTAGTTGGTGGCAGGGAATGCCAGGTTGCCTCCCACCATAGGGACTGAAGCACCGCCGCCGAGGGATATCCCCACCTGGTAGCAGTCCTTGCCGTTGCCCCAGTCCTTGTGGAAAGACCTGCCTTCATGCGTCCCGGCATACCGGCCGTCGGCGACCAGGCCTCCAGGGGTCTTCACCCAGATGTCGACTCCCGGAGATATGATGCTGTTCTCCAAGGCTTTACCGTAAATCCTGCCGCAGGACAGGTTGTTCTCGAATATGAAGTCATCCTCCCTTTCAGGAACGAAACGGGCCATGACCATCTTCCTATCCCGGCTTTCCGAATTAGGAACGAAACGGCTATGCGCAGCGTCACGGCCCTGGAGCAGATACCGCGGTTGCTGGTTGTAGAGAGAACGTATCGGATCCGTCCTGTCCAGGTTGATGATGAGCCCGCACTGCATATCCGGAAAATCAGTAAGCATTTCATAATCGCCGTTGCTGTCTCCTCCGACAAGGACAGGCCCCTTCCCTCCGTGTAGCGGAGCGATCCTCTTGAGGATGGTCTCTGTCTTTCCGGCGCCTGCGGTCAGGACCCATTCCGGGTCGTACTCATCCATGAAACGTCCGGAAGCATCCTTCAGCAATTTGACTCCGAATATCCTTTCCTCAGGAACCTTTATCCCGAGCGAGCCGTCACAGGCGACAGCCGTGACATTTTCTTCAATCGACGCCGTGCATATATAAGGAACGATTCCGTTGGCTTCCAACTTGGCATACAAGTCTTTCATATTCTTGGAGATACCAAGGCCGTATTCGGTGGTCACGGTGACATATCCGGCTTCACCCATCACGGGACTCGTCCAGGTCTTCGGCGCGTTGCCTCCCTTGGTGAAGTAATATGCCGTAGATTCACGCACCAGGGCCTTGAACTCCTCGACTGTCATTCCCTCGGTCTGCAGTCTCTTCAGCCACAGGGCGGTGTTCTCGTAAGAGATAGTCCTGACCAATGCGTAATACATCGCCTTCAGTTTTGCCCTGAAATCCAAGTATTCCAAAGTACCTTCCACTTCCTCGAGCGGTTTCCCGAAAAGGAACCTGTAGTCGGAAACGATGTCGTTTACCAGAGCCCTGACGGGCACTTTTCGTCCTCCCCCCATATCCAGAAGGAAGTCCGCACTCGGAAGGCTGCTTGTCAGGAGGGAGAACATCTCGTCCGGAGCTGTGCGGTATTTCAGCTTCTCGATCTTGTAGTTGAACAAGGCGTGCTCGATGTCGCCGATAATGGTAGTATTGTCGAAATCGAACACTGCATAGGGCTTGCAGGAAGGATCATAGTCCGGCGATGTATTCCCGACCCTGGCTATCATTTCCGTGAGGCCGGCATAGACAGAAGGCGCCCAGCCGTCAGGATCGAGAGTCTTCTTTCCAATGGTCGGCTTCACCTTCTTCCCGTTCAGTTCTATGACTGCCTTTACAGGGAAATGGTCCGAAGGAGTGCGGGCCTCATAAGCCTGGAACGACACCTCCCTCGGGAAGTTGCCGTCCTTGTACTTGGCGGCCTCTTCAGTCATCGCGCGGTAAGTGTCGGTGAGGACTCCGTACCGGATCACCCTGGTCTCCGGCGAAACGAACACGTGGTCCAGGCGGCTCGAGGTGAAACTCGAAGGGTTGAAGTTGTTCGGAGTCCCGTCCCAGGCGTACCGCAGTTCGCAAGTCTCATAGCTGTCCTGAAGTTCCTCGCTTCCAACTATTTCCGAATATATTGAATTGGTCTGGTCCACATTGAAATCGCCCGTCAGGATCACCGGCAGCCCATGGCTTGTCTCACGGACCTTCCGGACTACCAGCTTCGCACTTTCCATCCGGGCCTGCACTCCCACGTGGTCCATATGCAGGTTGAAATAGCAGAACTCCTGGCCTGTGGCCTTCACCTTGAAGCGCCCCCAGGTGCATATTCTCGGAAGGGCAGCATCCCATCCCACGCTCGGAACCTCGGGAGTCTCTGAAAGCCAGAAGTTTCCGCTGTCACGCAGTTCGAACAGGTCCGTGCGGTAGAAAATCGCCGCATGCTCTCCTTTCGTCTTGCCATCTTCCCTTCCTACACCTATGTAATCGAATCCCGGAAGCATGGAACGCATCTGCTCAAGACCCCTCTTGCTCGCCTCCTGGGTTCCGAATATTTCGAAATCATGGAACTTGATGAGCGAGGCCATAACCGGACACCTCCTTCCCCACCCGTTCCCGTTCAGGGAATCTCCCTTGTTCTCACAACGGAGATTGAAGGTTCCCGCATTGATGGTTGCTGTCGAATGCCTGGCTGTCTGGCAGCCAGCAAGGCACAGGGCGATGGTCACAATGTAAAGGATTCCGTTTCGCATATGGCTCGATTTTGGTTGCATTAGCAAAGATACCAATAAATAAGGCGAAATGGAAACAAACAAATTCCAGGGCAGGCAAGCCCTGAAACTCCTGTTCGTGGCAGGGCTGTCCCTGCTCCTCCTCATTCCTGTATCCTTTCTGAAGGATACCATACGGAGCCGTTCGCATACGGCGGAAGAGGCTATCTCCGAAGTTGGTTCCTCATGGGGAGGACGCCAATTCATCACAGGGCCTTACATCGAGTTTAGCAAAACAGTGATCAACCAGAAGGAAGAACAGAAGAAATACCTGTGCGTTTTCCCGGAATCATTCAATGCCGACATCGATCTCACTTCGTCAACTTTGAAAAGGGGAATATTCAAGGTACCTGTGTACAGAAGCAACGTCAAGGCCGGCGGCGCTTTCACTTTCGGAGAAGAGGTCAGCAATTTCCTGACTCCTGACACCGAGGCTCGGCTCTGCCTGAGCCTTGGAGACCTCAAAGGCCTTGAAGACCAGGCAGATATCTTGCTTGGAGGACAGAGCCTGAAGTTCTCCAACAGAGTGAAAACGGACAGGATGAGCAACCAGAATCCCGAACTGGTGGCGGTGATTCCGGAAGGCTTGCTGAACGGAAAGGATTCTGTCGAATATTCCTTGCTGCTGATCCTCAAGGGAGCGGCTTCCTTCAATGTGGCACCTGTCGGAGAGACCAACGTTGTCAAGATGACCTCCGACTGGCCGGATCCTTCCTTCTCCGGTGCTTTCCTGCCTTCAGAAAGGAACGTGGACGACAACGGATTCTCTGCAGTGTGGAAGGTGAACGCGCTCAACAGGGACTACCCTCAAGTCTGCGAGACAAGCAATGTCCACAGTCTCACGGGGTCTTCGCTGTCGGGTGTCGGGCTCATCGATTCCGTATCGCAATACAGATTTTCGGAAAGGGCTTGCAAATATGCCCTTCTCATCATCCTGATCACGATGCTGGCAATCTTCCTGATGGAAATATGGACAGGGAAAAAGGTCAACTACCTGCAGTATATCCTGACAGGAGCCGACCTTGTGATATTCTACACCCTTCTGTTCTCTTTCTCGGAGCACATCGGCTTCGGCTGGGCTTTCCTGATCGCAGCGGCGATGACTATCGTGCTGATGGTCCTCTATATGAAATCAGTCCTTGGTTCGTGGAAGGATTCCCTAGCCCTTGGCGGCCTTGCCACCTTGCTGTACGCCTATATATTCGTACTCCTCAAGATGGGAGACTTCGCCTTCCTAGCCGGCTCCATCGGCCTTTTCATCCTCCTCGCCATCGTGATGTTCTTCTCCCAGAAAGCCTTCGCCAAAGCAGGACAGGAATAGTCCGGGAGATTCGTGAATCAATACAAAAAGAGGCCGGCCTGTTTGGCTGACCTCTTACTCATTAATTGCAAGAAGACCTAGCGGATCATGTTCTTCGGGTCGAGGGCTTCGTCGAGCTGCTCCTGTGTGAGGATGCCGTGCTCAAGGACGATGTCATAGACCGAACGGTTGGTCTCCAGGGCCTCCTTGGCAACCTTGGTGCTGGCCTTGTATCCGATAATCGGGTTCAGGGCAGTCACTATTCCGATACTGTTCTTGACCATGTCGAAGCAACGCTCCCTGTTGACCGTGATACCGTCGATGCACTCAGTACGGAGGGTGTTCATGACATTGGTCAGCCAGGTGATGCTTTCCATGATGGATTCTGCGATGACCGGCTCCATCACGTTGAGCTGGAGCTGACCGGCCTCGGCCGCGAATGAAACGGTCATGTCATTACCGATCACCTTGAAGCAAACCTGGTTTGTAACCTCAGGGATGACAGGATTGACCTTTCCTGGCATGATCGAAGATCCCGGAGCCTTTGGAGGAAGGTTGATCTCCTTCAGACCGCAACGAGGACCGGAAGTCAGCAGACGCAGGTCGTTGCAAATCTTGGAAAGCTTGACTGCAAGCCTCTTCAAGGCACCCGAATAGCTTACATAAGCACCGGTGTCAGGCGTAGCTTCGACAAGATCAGGAGCTGCGATGAACTTCTCCCCGGTGAGTTCCGTCATCTTCCTGGCGCAAAGCTCGGCAAAGCCCGGCTTGGCATTCAGTCCGGTACCGATGGCAGTACCACCCATGTTGATTTCATAGAGGAGGTTGACGTTTCTCTCGAGGTTCTGGATCTCTTCGGAAAGGTTGGTTGCATATGCATGGAACTCCTGGCCGGAAGTCATAGGAACGGCATCCTGAAGCTGTGTACGTCCCATCTTGATCACGTCTGCGAACTCATCCCCCTTCTTCCTGAAGGAATCGATCAGGTCCTGGAGGCTCTTCTCGAGCTTTCTGTTCATCCTGATGAAAGCATAACGGAATGCTGAAGGATATGCATCATTCGTGGATTGAGCGCAATTGACATGGTCGTTAGGAGAGCAGAACTGGTACTCACCCTTGTTGTGTCCCATTATTTCAAGGGCGCGGTTCGCGATGACCTCGTTTGCATTCATATTCACGGAAGTACCGGCTCCTCCCTGCATCATGTCCACCGGGAACTGGTCATGGAGCTTACCGTCGATGATCTCACGGCATGCAGCGATGATGGCATCGGCGATTTCCGGGTCAAGGGCACCAAGTTCCTTGTTGGTCTGGGCGGCAGCCAGCTTGATGCAAGCCATCGCTATGACATATTCCGGATAATCGCGCATCCGGGTGGTGGAAATCTTGTAATTGTTGAGGGCCCTCTGGGTCTGCACACCATAATACGCATCGGCTGGAACCTGGAGTTCGCCGAGCAGGTCGGATTCGATCCTGAATTTCTCTTCGCTCATAACTATCAGTAAGTAAAATCAGTTTTTGTGTTATTAATTATATTATGCAAATGTACTTCTAATATCATTCATAAGCAAATATGAAAAAGCAGAAGGTGGCCGACTCAGCCACCTTCTGCCATTCTTATGTATGTATCCAGAATTACTTCTTGGAAGACTTGCCACCCTTGACAGCCTTCTCGGCCTGACGCTTCTGGGCGGAAACGGTTGCGTCGTACATCACAGGGGTACCGATGAAGATCGAAGCATATGTTCCGATCAGGATACCGAGGATGAGGGCGACTGCAAGACCCCTGATGGACTCACCACCGAAGATGGCGATTGCGAGCATGGTCACGAGGGTCGAGATGGAAGTGTTGACCGTACGTGTCAGGGTCGCATTGAGAGCCAGGTTGGTGTTGGTCTTGAGGTCGGTGTTCGGATGGTTCTGCCTGTATTCACGGATACGGTCGAAGATAACCACGTTATCGTTGATGGCGTAACCGATGATGGTCAGGATAGCCGCGATGAACGTCTGGTCAACGTCGAGGTTGAACGGCAGGATACCGGAGAACAGTGAGAAGAAACCGATGACGATGATGGCGGTATGCGCAAGGGATACAACACCACCGAGACCCCAGGTCCAGCCCTTGAACCTGAACGCGATGTATGCGAAGATAACCAGGAGGGCGATGATAACGGCGATCACGGCGTCCCTCTTGATGTCGTTCGCGATGGTAGGACCAACCTTGTCGGATGAGATGATACCGTTCGTGTTGCCGAGAGAGGACTTGAATTCATCGAGAGTCAGGTTCTGGTCCTCGAAGTAAGGAAGGAGAGCCTTGTAGAGCTTGCCCTCAACTTCTGCATCCACGTCTGAAGACTCTTCGTCGTTCTTGTACTGGGTCGTGATCTTCATCTGGCTCTCACCACCGAACTGCTTGACCTCGACAGCTCCGTCGAACTCTGCGATGGCTGCCTCGCGGATCTGCTCAGCGGTCACAGGCTTGTCAAAACGGACGACATAGGTACGGCCTCCGGTGAAGTCGACACCATAGGAGAAGCCCTTGGTGAAGATGGAAACCAGGGAGATGAGGATCAGGATACCTGAAATGATATAGGACCACTTGCGGGCTCCGATGAAGTCGAAGTGGGTGTTCTTCAGGAAGTTCTTCGTCAGCTTGTTCTCGAAGGTGATGTTCTTGCCCTTCTTGATGCGGTCGTCGAAGATCAGACGGGTGATGAAGATGGAAGTGAGGACGGAAGTGATGATACCGATGATCAAGGTCGTGGCGAAGCCCTGGACAGGACCCGAACCGAAGATGAAGAGCACGATACCGGTGAGGAGGGTGGTCACCTGACCGTCGATGATGGCTGAATATGCATTCTTGTAACCATCGGCGACAGCCTTGCTCAGACCCTTGCCTGCCGCAAGCTCTTCCTTGATACGCTCATAAATAATCACGTTCGCATCCACTGCCATACCCATGGTCAGGACGAGACCGGCAATACCAGGCAGTGTCAGGACGGCTCCGAATGAAACGAGGACTCCGAAGAGGAGAAGCACGTTGCACAGAAGAGCGCAGTCAGCTGCAAGTCCTGCTCCCTGATAGAAGAATATCATGTAAAGGAGGACGAGCAGGAAGGCGATCAGGAAGGAAATCATACCTGCCCTGATGGACTTCGCACCGAGGGATGGTCCCACGACCTGCTCCTGGATGATGGTTGCAGGGGCAGGAAGCTTACCGGACTTGAGGACGTTTACAAGGTCGGTAGCCTCTTCCGGAGTGAAGTGACCGGTAATGGAAGACTGACCTCCGGTGATAGGAGTGTTGACGTTAGGATAGGAATATACCATACCATCGAGTACGATGGCGATCTGGCGTCCTACGTTGTCACCGGTCATGCGGGCCCAAACGTTGGCGCCTTCGGCGTTCATGCTCATCGAAACTGACGGCTCACCGTTGGAACCATGGTCGTAAACCACGCGGGCGTCGGTAACGACACCACCGTCAAGCTTGGCCCTTCCGTCACGTGAAGTGGACTTGATGGCGACAAGTTCGAAGATGTTGTCTGAATCGATAGCCTCTGATGGCTTGACCGTCCACATAGGCCTGAATTCGGAAGGGAATATCTCAGCGACCTGAGGCATAGCCAGATACTTATTGATCTTGGCCGTGTCAATTGCGGATGCGTAACCGATGCAAGCACTTCCGTTGTACTGAGCCGGGGTAAGGAGGGCGAAGAGAGGATTCTGCTTCTTGTAAGCCTCGATTTCCTCGTTGTTGGTACGGTTCTGCGCGATTTCGGCGTTCAGCAGGGAGTCGGTACCTTCAGTTGCAGGAGCCGGTTCGGCTGCAGGTTCGGCTGCAGGTTCGGCTACTGGGGCGGCTGCCGTGTCGGCTGGATCTTCAACGAGGATCTGGGCGAGCTTGGCATTGGCCTCTGCAAGATATCCGGAAACCTCCTGATTGGTGAAGGTCTCCCAGAATTCGAGGGATGCGGTACCCTGGAGGAGCTTCCTCACACGCTCAGGCTCCTTTACACCAGGGAGCTCGACGAGGATCCTTCCGCTGTTTCCAAGCTTCTGGATGGAAGGCTGGGTGACACCGAAACGGTCGATACGGTTACGAAGCACGTTGAAAGAGTTCGCGACGGCACTCTCAGCCTCCTCGCGGATGACGTTGATGACTTCGGCATCGGTGGACTCCGGCTTTACCTTGTCCTTCATCTCGTAGGTTCCGAAGATCTGGGCAAGCCTCTGGCCGTTGGAAACTTCCTTCCAAGCGTTGGCGAAGAGGGTTATATAATCGTCCCTGGAATTGACGCTGCGCTCCTTTGCGAGAGCGAGGGCCTTCTGGAACTCAGGATTCATGTTGTCTCCGGAGAGAGCCTTCACGAGGTCCTGGAGCTGCACCTGCAGCATGACGTTCATACCGCCCTTAAGGTCAAGACCGAGGTTGATTTCCTGGGTTTTGCAATCCTTGTAGGTGTTCCAGAGATAAACCTTCTTGTTTGAAATCGAATCGATGTAGACCCTGTTCTGTTCTTTCCTGATAGAATCCAGGTAATATGCCTGATTCTCGACAGGGATCTGGGCGAAAGCTGCGGCTTCCTGGGCTGCGACGGCTGCCTTTTCCGCGAACTTCTCCGCCTTCTTTTCCTGGATGGCTGTCACTGCAGTGAAAGAAAGCTGCCAGAGGGAAGCAATCGCAAGCAGAATGGCGACGAGCCTGATCCAACCTTTACTTTGCATAACTTTTTACTTTTATTTTTTATTGTTTTAGTTACTTCGCATAAAAATAAGGGTACAAATTTAGCATTTTTTTCTTAGAAAGAAATTATCTGCCAAGTATTTCTTATTTTTGCAGATGCATTGACTGCGATTTTTCGAGATGAGAAAGAAGCTATCCTTAAGCATTTCCGCCTTGCTTGCAGCGGTCCTGACCTGTGTCGGAACATATGCCCAGACCACCCAGAAAAGACTGTTGGCCCTTTCCGATTCCGCCAGGATGGCCTACGACTTCCCGGCAGCCCTCGAATTCTGCCAGAAAGCGATACGGCTGGATTCCACTGCACGCTCCAGGTACGAAGAACCTCTCATCCTGGCCCAGAACGGCCTTAGCATGATGGGCTACTGCAGCCAGCCTGCGGTCATCGCCAGGAAGGTTGTCTCCCTGAAGGATTTCTTCCTATACTATCCGCTTCCGGAAGGAAGCTGGAGGCCTACTCCGAACCAACTGGATTCAACCGGGAAACACTTGATGGCCAGGGCCGTATATATTCCTGACAACGCCAGCGAGATCTACTATTCGGCAAACGACGACGACGGCATCCGCAACATCTACAAGACCACTCTCGACGGAGACCTCTGGTCTGCGCCGGCACTGATCGGAGAACGGCTTACAAGCGCATCCGACGAGATCTACCCGATGCTGTCGGCCGACGGCCAGACCCTGTACTTCGCTTCGAAGGGCCTCTACGGAATGGGAGGATACGATCTCTACGTTTCACACTGGAACAAGGACACAAAGGATTGGGACGTGCCAGTGAACATGGGCTTCCCGTATTCCTCGCCATACGATGACCTGCTGTTCATGAATTCCGAAGACGGGAAATATTCCCTCTTCGCCTCCAACCGCGATTGCCCGAAGGACAGCGTATGTATCTATGTTCTTGAATATGACGAGGTTCCTGTCAGGAAGTCGATAGATGACGTGAATGAACTCCGCCAACTTGCCGCCCTGGAAGTGATTCACGAAGGGACAGAGGAAGAAGAGGCTGGCGGGCAAGGCACGGAACCGCAGAACGAAAGTACCCGGAGATATGTCGCCAAGCTGAAGGAAGTCCGGGCTTTGCGAGACTCCCTATCGGCTTACAGGAAGCATATGGATGAGCTCAGGACGATGATGGCCACGGCCGATCCGGAGAGGAAGGAGAACATTGCCGATATCATCGCTTCAAGGGAGGAAGAGCTGCCGTCCCTCAACGAGGCTCTGCAGATAGCAGTCGGACAGCTGCAGGAAATCGAAATGGAATTCCTGTCTAAGGGCATCGTCCCGGATGAGAGGAAGCTTGAGGCCGAAGCCGATCGGACTGACGGCGGAAACACTTCGCATTTCGAATTCACCAGACGCGAAATGGGTCCGAAGCTCCAGCTCAGGATGAGCAGCACGAAACCGAAGATCAACTATTCTTTCAAGATCCTCAACGAGGCCCGTTTCGCCGACAGCAACACCCTGCCGGACGGATTGGTTTACCAGATCAAGCTGTTCAGCCAGCCAAGGAAGGCTTCCCTGGCTGACCTTAAAGGACTGAGTCCGGTTTATGAAAGGAAGACTTCTTCCGGTTACAGTTATGCCGCAGGGTTGTTCAATTCATACAGGGACGCCCTCTCGAACATCAACAAGGTCAAGAGCAGAGGCTTCCGCAACGCCGAGATAATAGCCTTCAGCAACGGACAGTCCATCGGTGTTTCCAAGGCCAGGAACCTGGAATCGGAACTTTCGGTTTACATCGTGGTCATATATCCGGAGAACGGCCAGTCCCTCCCTGAGGAAGTCATAGCGAGGATACACGATTATTCCGGACAGGATCTCATCAAGACCGTTGACAACGGTGCGGTGATATTCAAAGTCGGGCCGTTCGACGTAAAAGCCGAAGCAGAATCCCTTGCTTCCGACATCAGGGCAGCCGGGGAGAACAGCGTCTCCGTAACCGTCAGTCGCTGAGGCAGCCGGCGACGGCTTTCCTTATACCTTCTCCTCTGAGATCGCGTTTGAGTATCGTTCCGTCAGGAGCGAACAGGATGATGTGCGGGATACCTTCAATCCCATAAAGTGACGTCACTTCCTGTTGAGCGTCAAGTATCTGGTCCCAAGGTATGCCCAATTCCTTGATGGCTGCCATGGTACTTGCCGGACGGTCCCATGAAGCGACTCCGAGGATATCGAAACGATCACACTTGAACTCGTTCCAGACCTCCTTTAGGTGAGGAATCTCTTCCCTGCACGGGCCGCACCAGGAAGCCCAGAAATCCACGAGGATATACTTTCCCTTGCCGACATAATCGGAGAGCCGGCGGACAGTTCCGTCCGGCTGCCTTACCTCGAAATCGGTGAACATGCGGCCTTCCGCGGTAGCTATCCTGGTCTTGTTCGCTTCCCTGAAACTCACGATGTAGCTGCATTCCTGCGCTTCTTCCGAAAGCTTGGCCATCAAGGAGTCGAGAACCTCAGGCCTCCCGGAATAGATGGGCTGAAGTGATGATATCGCCTTGATTCCCAAATAGTTGTCGCGATTCTTGTCTAACAGGGAAAGGTAATAGTCCCTGATCGTTTCCCGCTGCTGTGCGTAGAACTCCTGGAACAACTCTTCCTTCCTGGCGTCATCCAGGGCGGTATCCACTCCCAGTTCGTGGAGCTTGTCGCTCAAGGCCTTGGTCATCTTCCAGCGGAACGCCGTTTCGGCAGAAAGCCTGTCGGTCAGGGAACCCTCGAAGGCCTTGACCCGCATCACGTCATATTCATCGATGAAGAAGGTCAGGGTACCCGGCTCGAAGATGAAATGGGCGGAACTGCCAAGCCCGAAAGTTCCCCGACGGGTCTTGTCTGAAGGGAAGGTTACATCCACCTTGCCGTCCACCACGGGAACATAAATTACTGTATCTCGCCTTTCGCCGTCGTAAACCTGGACAATGACTTGCCCCGGGGCGCTGCCGGAAGGAAAGTCTGCGACGAGCCTGGTCTGCCCGTTCGAAAAGGAACATGCAAGCGACAGCAGCATAAGTATGATCGTTCTTTTCATACAATTGTCAGAATTGGAAATATATGAAACTTTGGAGGTCGGCGGTCAGGAACTGGCAGATGATGAATACCGCCAGTGCGCAGACCAGGACCATCAGAGGAAGCGGCATATTCGCAAACCAGATGCGGTAGCGCCGCTTGAAGCGGTCCGGAAGCCAGTGGATGAGCATTCCGACGATGAAGAGGATGATGGCGACCCTGTGCTGGGCGGCTATCTTCGGGATAAGGCTCAGGTCCCACGGTCCTCCTATCCGGGCGATGATGTTCCGGGCGTTCTCCCATGCCTTCGCATTGGCCTCGGCCGGATCGATGTTGGACCCGCTCCTGAAGAACATCATCGTGAATGTAAAGAACACGAACGTGTTGAAAACAGCCCAGGCGTTTGCCAGCCACTTGAATCCGGCCTTGAATCCGCAGGAATGGTAAAGCATGTGGACCAGGGACCCTGTGAAAATGACCAGGATCCACACCAGGAACAGGTTGAAAGCCGGAGAAGGATAGTTGGTCGCCAGGAAGTACAGGATTCCGGAGACTACCGCCGTCAGCGCGGCACGAACATAGACGTTGCACTTGCTCCAGAAGCGGTAGATTATCATCCCCAGTCCGTTCAGGCCACCCCAGATCATGAAATTCCAGCTCGCCCCGTGCCAAAGGCCTCCCAGTAGCATGGTGTCCATCCTGTTGACGTCCGACACCAGTTCCTTCCGGCTCTTCTTCACGAATATGATGAAGAAAGCCAGTACCGCCGTAAGGGCGAGCGTCGCCCATAGCATCCACCAGCTCTTGTTCAGCGCGGAAGCCAGGAATCCTGTGCAGACCAGGATCAGATAAGACCAGACCGTACCCTTGCGGTTGCCACCCAGAGGGATATAAAGATAATCCTTCAGCCACCTGGAAAGGGATATGTGCCATCTCTTCCAGAATACAGACATGTTGGTAGCCTTGTACGGAGAGTTGAAGTTCTTCGGAAGGTAGAAACCCATCAGCATCGCCGTACCGATTGCGATGTCGGTATAGCCGGAGAAATCAGCATATATCTGCAGGGAATAGCAGAACATCGCGAGAAGATTCTCGAAGCCGGTGTAAAGTGTCGGATTCTCGAACACCCTATCGCACAGGCTGATGGCGATAAAGTCGCTCATAATCAGCTTCTTGGCTAAACCGTTCAGAATCCAGAAAATAGCTATTCCGAACTGCCTGCGGGTCAGGAAGAACGGCTTGCGAAGCTGTGGGATGAATTCATCCGCCCTCACGATAGGCCCGGCCACGAGCTGCGGGAAGAAACTGAGGTAGAACCCGAAATCGAAGAAATTCCTTACCGGAAGCAATGCATACCTGCCCCGGTACACATCTACGATGTAGCTGATGGCCTGGAAGGTGAAGAACGATATTCCTACCGGAAGGAAGATAGAATCCACGCTGAATGCGTTGTGCCCTGCGATAAGGTTGCCGGCGACTGCGAAATAATCCTTCACCTCGAATCCGGTCCCGAAGAGGTTGTTGACCACGTCGGTCAGGAAGTATGCGTACTTGTAATAGAACAGCAGCGACAAATCGACCGCAATCCCCAGGAACAGCACCAGACCCTTCCAAAACCGCCTCCTGCAATGAGGCAGGAGCCTGCCTGTGAGGAAGTTGTAAACGATTACGAAGCCGAACAAGATGATGAACAGTCCGCTGGTCTTGTAATAGAAGAACAGGCTGGCGAAGAACAGGAAGGCGTTCCTCATCAGGGTTTTGTTCCTGAAGAGGCAGAGGAATGCCATCACGAAGGCGAAGAACGCCCAGAAATAGAACTGGGTGAACAATAGCGGATGGGCCTGGTCGAAAGAGAACAGGTTCCTAAGGAAATCCAATGCAACTTCCCTGAAATCACTCATTTCCATTCCTCCCCATATATTCGGAAAACTTGTCCATCAGGGCATTGAAAAAGAGGTCGCCCTGAAGTTCATAGCCTTCATCGGTGAAATGGATTTTGTCCCGCCTTGCCAGGCCGGCTTTCTCCCATTCGCGCATCGAACCGCTTCCGCCCATGATTCCATAGAAATCCCAGACCGCACCGCCGTTCTCGCCGGCAATCCTGAAGAAAGCATCACGCGCAAGAGCGCCGTTGGTATTGACATGGTATCCGCGTTTGCGGGCATACCTGAACGTGTCGTTATTGGTAATGAACAGGATGGCGCAGTCCGGATTTACCGACCTGACCCTGCGGACGAGGGCCTTGTACCTGGCTTCGAACAGATCGGTATCGAAACTGTAAGCCACTGCATCGTTGACGCCTATCTCGAATATAATCAGGTCTGGAGAAACCACCTCAAGGTCCCTCTCCAAGTCCTTGCAACGGGCATAAGATGGAAGAGAAGCCCCGTTGACCCCTGTCCCTGAAACCGTTATCCCATGGAAAGGATTATCCAGGTATATGCCGGTAAGGGTAAATTCCCCTTTGTTCCCCTTGGTCGCGACCTTTACCGAATCCGCAAGGGACGGCAGAACGAAAGTCCAGCAGGAATCTCCCCTTGAAGGAACTCCGGCTAGGGTGTCCCCGTCTCCATGCAAAACAACCGGAACCCTGTTCCCTCCGTCATGGTATCCGAGTACCTTGACCGTGTCGAACAAGTACCGTGGATCGGTCTCCCTCGCCTTCCTGCCCCTTGACCTGATCGTAACGGAGGCTGTCCCGTCGGAAGTCGTAAGTGACATACCCGTAAGGCCGAGCCTGTGCGGAGGTTCCTTCATCGTATTCCTGGCAGCCGTCCATGCTCCGGTGTACTTCGTCACATACCCGTTCGGATTGTTGGTCTTGGCCGCGGAGAACGGGAATACAAGACCGAAACCTCCGTCCGAGAGCGGTCTCAGGGACACCAGGTTGTTGCGCACCTCCTTGACGAAGGTGCCTCCCTGGGTGTGCGAATCACCGATGATCAGTATATTCAAGTCACCGGAACCCAGGAATAGGATGGAATCCAGTTTCCGGAATACCTGGTCGAAACTTGAACTGTCCGACGGGAAATTGATCTCGTTCTTCCCGAGCTGCAGGAAAGGATGGTCAGGGATATCCTTGCGCATCACCTGTCCGTGAAGGGCAAGAGGCAGAAGGAAGAACAAGGAATATGTCAGGAGTCTTCTCATCGGCGGCTTTCGAAATATTCACTGACAACTTCGTCCGAAATCTCGCGGCGGAGCCGGTAGAAATCGTAATAGAACAAGATGGCGTCGGCAAGGGCTCCTCCGATCTCGTTGGCGCCCTTGGTCGTGAAGTGGATGAAATCCGGGCCCACGAACGCCGGACTGTGGTTGACCCAGGTATTGACAGAGCCGGTTCCGCCCATCACGTCGAAGGTATCCCAATATGCGACACCGTGCCTCAGGCAGTTGACCTTGAGCGAATCATTCAGCTCGTTGAGCAAAGGCCAGCTGGTAATCTTACCGCCACGGCTCTTGCCCATATCGGACGGACCAACGAAGAGCAGTTTCACGTCCGGAGCCACCTCATGGAGATAGTCGAACTGTTCCGTGATCGTGCCCATGTACTGGGATATCCCGCTCCTGGAAGAAATGCCCGGCATCGCGTTGGTGCCGAATTCCAGGATGATGAGGCGCGTACCCATCTTCCGGAAACTCTCTATGAATATGGGTTGGTCGATCTTGGTGAATACGTTTCCGGCGCTTCCGCGTAGGGCCACGTTGTCCACCGTGACTCCGCCCTGCCCGTCAAGCATCACTCCGTATATCTCGGCATTACCCACGAAACTTATCGTTCCATGTTCGGCGTTCCCCGGCAGATTCCAGCTGACCAAGGAAACGTCCGCCGATGCCGTGTCGAGGGTGGTTTTCAGCAGAGGATAGGAATCGCACTTGAGGGTCATAAGGAATCCCTTGCTGTTCTGCCCAAGCAGGACCGAAACCCTGGATATTTCCTTCACCCTTTTCTGGGAATAGTTGTTCCGCGTCGCAGCGAAGGAGAATGCAGCCGCACCGGAAACCGAACTGTATTGCGCCATCGGGCCATAGCGCCGGTGCGCAGCCCTGTGCGCCTCTCCGACGATAGCGAAACGGGCAAGGTCACCAGAGGCAGACTGGGCGATCGAGACGGTAGGGACCTTCTGGATCATCGGCAGCATGCCCGTGCCTGACCCTCCGAATCTCTCCTGGAGCCGCTCCCTGAGGATGGCCGAAATCCGGTCCATTTCCAGTTGGGAATCCCCGTAATGCATTATCCTTACGATGTTTCCTGTGGTGTCAGCCACCTCCATCTCATGGAACAGGCTGTCGAAATAAGTATAATTGCTGTCCGGGAAATGGATCCTGTTCGGACTGCAGGTAAGATAATCGTAGAAATAACTCAGAGTGTCCTGGGATTCAGCCAGCAGCTCCTGGTTGCGCTTGGTGACCTCCATGAGCGAATCCAGGTTGATATTCCTCATCGGGTCATGCAGTTCCTGGAGATATGACTCGTAAGAAGGAAACTTCACTTTCATCCCGCAGACATGCACCCCTTCCGCCGGCATGAAAAACCAGACGGCGAACAGAAGGGCGAAAACGGAGAGGATGAAAAGAAGTATCTTCGGAGGTCTCATTGAAGCTTTGCTATAGCGGAGGCCAGCTGGTCACCAAGACCTATGGAATAACCCTCCGAAGAGAAAAATACCCTGTTGAAAGTGTCTGCAAGAAGGATCCTCGGCATCACGTGGCCATCCATCTCCTTCCTTGGCGCAATGCCGAAACGGACGGTTGAAGGCAGCTTTTCCGAATATTCCTTCATCCAATCCAGGCCGTCCGGGGTGGAGAGCAGCAGGATAGGCCTGCCCCAGTTTTCAAGAGCTTCCCGGGCGGCGGCAATGTCGTTGATCGCGTGGACTGAAGGTTCATGGCGAGGGGTCAGGAAACAGACAACGAAGTTGCCTCTTCCTGTCGTGGACAGGATGGACACCGGTTCCGTACCCTGGACCCTGAAATACCTTGTCTCGGAATCGAACTCCCCGATGACAGGAAGCTTGTCTTCCGGAATGGTGACAATCAAGTCGAGTACAGTGGTTTCTCCTTCCTTCACGGTGAATTGCTGCACCGTGACCGGGACGCTTCCGTCAGAGAGGCGGTTGCCGCTCACGAGCAGATAATCCCCGACATCAAGGGAAGTCCCGTCCTTGAATATGCTGTTCCAGCTGACTCCGCCGCCCATGTCCACCTGGCCTTCATCGAATGTCAGGAGCTGAGTCCTTCCATCGACTATCTTGCTGATGGTGAAATGGGTATAATATCCCGGGTCCTGCAGTATCCCGGTCGGGGAATACTTCAGTATGAGTTTCCCGGCAGGTGCCACAGACTGGCTCGCGTTCCCGAAATCCACGTCCGTCCAGACTCCGGATTCCTTGTATTGGACTTTCCCGGTGACAGGATCCTTCCTGGCATCGATCCCCAGAGTCCTGGCAAGGGAGACGAAGAATATGTCCCTGGAGCGAGGGTCCGCGGTCCTGGCTTCATAGACTCCGGCAGGAGACATCGCTATCCTCCAGGCCTTGGTACTTCCAGTGAGCCGGATGCTGTCTCTCACCCACTCGATAAGTTTTTGGGGATCAGATAGTTCTTTCTGTTCTTCAGCCAAGAAGGCCGTGGTGGTGAAGAATGACTTGTAAGGAGTCAGGAACTCGTTCTCTACCCTCGGGCAGAGAACAGGTGGTATTCCGGTAGCGGAAGTTACGGACATATTGTCCTCGAGGATCTCGTCCGTTATGTCCACGAGGTCCTTGTCGGACAGCGAGCGGAGCAGTTCAAGGGCCCTGGCTTGATCTTCACCCTGATGCCTGCCGAGGAACGCACTTATGACTTCGTGGTTGCCTGCGGCCTTGGCGAGCAGATCGTTTACCACGGTTCCGTCAGGTTGGATGAAAGTTGCCATGTAGGTTTTGCGTACAAGGTCCTCCTGAGCCAACCGGATATTGTTCGCTTTCCGCTGGTCCTCAGTTACTTCCGGCAATACTGCTTTCTCCGGCGGAGGCACTATCGCCAATGCCTGCGGTTCGGAAGGATGGCTGTCCGAAATGATTATCCGTACTTCCTTGTCTGTCCCGAAGGAGACTTTGGAATACCCGTACTTTCCATCCTTGGAAGCCCAGCACAGCATGTCTCCCTTGCCGGCGGTCAGGAAGGTCTTCCCGTCCGGAAGGGTATATTTCGAAAGTGCCGGATAGAATTCGGCGTAGTTGTAGATCATGAAGTCCACAAGGGCTCCGTCGACGGGATTCCCGGCTTCATCAACCACTTCGAAATCCACCCTCGCGGTTTCGGCATAGTTGTCTATCAGGTTGATTTCCGTGAAATTCGACCCCTCCATCACCTTTTCTTCCGGGCCGTCATACTTGCCGAACACCCTGGTGTGCATGAGCATGGCGCGGCTCGCCGGGGCATTGAACCAGCCGAGGTTCAGGACCGGCTCCGGTTCGCAGGCACCCATGAAGTACCAGTTCCCGTCCGCCCAGGCTTCCACCCATGCGTGGTTGTCATCGGTGTGAGCCCAGCGCGGGGTATATACCTGCCGGGCAGGGATTCCAACGGCCCTTAGGGCTGCTACGGTGAAAGTAGCTTCTTCCCCACAGCGGCCGAAGGTACTCCTGGCGCATGAAAGCGGAGAAAGGGTCCTGGCGTCGGAAGGCCTGTAAGTCAGCTTCTCGTGGCACCAATGGTTGACCTCCAGGATGGCATCCTGCATCTGGAGGCCCTCCAGACGAGGTTTCAGCTCACTGTAGAAAGCCACGCGGGAGGTGTCAAGGTTCTCGTTGTTGACCCTTATCGGAAGCACGAAGTGACGGAATATCCTTTCAGGGACATTCCAGCCCATCTCTTCGCGAGCCTTGAAGGAGGCCCTGACGTTCTGCAGGAAATAGTCGGCCGGATAACCGGTCAGGTCCGCAAGCGGCATGTAGGCATACAGGAATTCCAGGGCTTCCAGTTCGGCAGTCGTAAGGTAGCAATCCTTGACATATCCATAGTTGCAGGTGATGCTCCTGTTGCCGTAATCAATGTCCAGGGTCAGTGGAGAGAGCTCTTCCATCCTGGAACGCAGATCATCCTCGACCTGCTTGCGGTAAGCGGTGTCGGTTATGAAATGATGGACTTCACAAGACGACAGGACCGCCATCGCACAGACGGTTGCCGCAAGAATCCTGGAAACGAAGGTTTTACCCATATTATCAGACCGGTTGCAGTATAAAGAGGGCCGACCCTGCCAGAGCCGGCCCTTTCCTGTATGTCAAGAAGATTAGTCCTCTTCCTGCTCCTGGGCAGCGTACTCGGCCAGAAGCTTGGTCTGTACGTCTGCAGGGACCGGCTGGTAGTCAGCGAACTTCATCGAGAAGGTAGCTGCACCTCCGGTGAGGGAACTCAGCGTGGTGGAATACCTGTAGAGTTCTGCGAGCGGAACGCGGGCGTGGAGGATGGTGAATCCCCTGTCCATGTCCTGGTTCATGATCATACCGCGGCGGCCGTTGAGGTCTGACATGCAAGGTCCCACATACTCGTTAGGAGTCATGATATCCACGTTGTAGATAGGCTCGAGGATCTTCGGACCGGCGTTGCGGAACGCCTCCTTGAAGGCGTTGCGGCCGGCGATGATGAAGGCGATTTCCTTGGAATCAACCGGGTGCATCTTACCGTCGTAAACATATACCCTGATGTCACGGGCATAGGATCCGGTAAGAGGACCTTCCGTCATCTTGTCGTTGATACCCTTGAGGATAGCCGGCATGAAGCCGAGGTCGATGGCACCACCGACGACGCAGTTGATGAACTCCAGCTTGCCGCCCCACTCGAGGTCATAGGTCTCCTGGGACTTGATATTGAGGATAGTCTCCTTGCCTCCGATCATGAACTTGTTGCCTGCAGGCTCACCTTCGACGTAAGGGCAGACGAGAAGATGGACTTCTCCGAACTGGCCGGCACCACCGGACTGCTTCTTGTGACGGTACTGTGCGGTAGCCACCTTGGTGATGGTCTCACGGTAAGGAACCTTAGGGGCGATGAACTCGACGTTGAGCTTATATTCGTTGGTAAGCTTCCACTTTACGAGGTTGATAGCCTGCTCTCCCTGACCACTGAGGATGGTCTGGCGGAGTTCCTTGGAATATTCCACATTGACGGTAGGATCGAGAGCAGCGATCTTGTTGAGAGCCTCTCCGACCTTTGCCTCATCGTTCTTGTCAGCAGCCTTGACAGCGCAGCGGTACTTGGCATCAGGGAATACCATGTGCTCGATGGCATCCTGGCCAGGAGCGGCGAGGGTGACGTCGGTCTTGCCGGCCTTCAGCTTCATGACGCAACCGATGTCGCCGGCGCTGATCTTGGAAACCTTCTCCTTCTTGTCGCCCGCGACGGCATAGATGGCGGAAAGACGCTCACCGTTGCCTGTCTCAGGATTCACGAGGTCGGCACCCTCGGTAAGAGTTCCGCTCATCACCTTGAAGTAAGAGACCTCACCGAGGTGCTGCTCGACGGAAGTCTTATAGATGAAGAGGCTTACAGGACCGGCAGGATCGCACTTGACCTCGTCGCCGGAGATAGTCTTGGAAACCTGTCCCGCAGGAGACGGGGTGACGTCGATGACGAACTCCATGAGCTTCTTGACACCGATGTCCTTCTTTGCTGAAAGGCAGAAGACAGGCATGATCTCGCACTTCGCGAAACCGGCGCTCAAGCCGGCATGGACTTCCTCAACGGAAAGCTCCATGGTCTCGAAGTACTTCTCCATGAGGGCGTCATCACCTTCGGCTGCCTTCTCTACGAGCTCCATGTGCAGGGTCTCGGCCTCGTCGGCATACTCAGCAGGGATCTCGAGTTCTTCACGGGTACCGTTCTCGTCCTTGAAGCGATAGTACTTCATGTTGAGGACGTCGATGAAACCGTTGAATCCAAGGCCTGGGTTGACCGGGAACTGGATGAAAACCACCTTCTTGCCGAAAGCTTCCTTGAGGGTGTCACGGGTGTGGTCCCAGTTTGCCTTCTCGGTGTCGAGCTGGTTGACAGCCACCATCACAGGCTTGTTGTACTGCTCTGCATAGCGGGCGAAGATCTCTGAACCGACCTCGACACCCTGCTGGGCGTTGATGAGGAGGATTGCAGACTCGCAGACTTTGAATGCCGAAAGGGCACCACCGCAGAAGTCGTCGGAACCAGGAGCGTCGATCACGTTGATCTTGTTGTTCATGAACTCAGCGTAAAGCGGAGTTGCATAAACGGACTTCTGGTTTGTCTGCTCGAACTCGGTGTTGTCGGAAACAGTGTTCTTTCCTTCCACCGTACCTCTGCGTTCGATCACTTTGCCCTCGTAGAGCATGGCTTCTGACAACGTGGTCTTTCCGGACTTTGCGCTACCGATCAAAACCACATTGCGAATGTCTTTTGATGAATATTCTTTCATTTCTATAAGTTATTAATTATGAACAATTCGAATACAAATGAGCATAACTGGGCAAAAGTAGTAAAAAAAAGGCCCACTACCAAAATAAAGTCATCCGACCTCATCCCTGGACGCATACAATTCAACCAGGTCCTGTCCATGATAACCCAATTCCTCGAACAGCAAGGCATCCAGCGATACAGGATCGGCTCCGATCCTAAGGCATATTCCCAGGAAATCAAGTTTCCGATAAAGCTTTTCCTCTTCCATCGCGCGCTCGAAAGCCGCATAGTATTTTTCAGTCTTTTCCATTTTGCTTGAGTTTCCGGCAAGTTAAGAAACTCCACCGAAAAGTTACCGTTCCTTCGCAATGTTTCAGGGGGAATCTTCCCGGAATAATAACTATTTTATCAAAAATCTATGTTTTTTATAACCTGTGGTTATCAATAGTAACTTGTAGTTATCGTCAACCAAGACGATATATCCGTATTTTTGAATCACAGCAAACAACGGGCTTTCGAGATGGCTGAAATCATTGAATTGGACAACCGCATGATGGGGGAAAACCTCAGGAAGGCAAGGACGGCACGGGGAATGACCAAGACCGAGCTTGCCAAGCGGCTGGAGATCTCGCTGCCCGCCTACCGGAAAATCGAATCAGGACAGACCAGGATCATAAACAGCAACTACGAAAAATGCGCGGAAATACTCGGAATCCCTCTCATCGAACTCATCAACGGATTCATGCCCGTCATGGACTCTGCCGGGGTGTTCGAGGACGCCAGGGCTGAATATCTGTCCAGGATAGACCAGCTGTCGGACAAGGTGGCTTCCCTGGAAACCACCCTCCAGGACAAAGACAGGCTCATCTACACGCAGGAGCTCTTGATAGAGCATCTCCAGAAATAATTTGTTTAACTTTGTGGCATACTCATTCATAGAAAGGATGCCACGGGAAATCCATCTTCTTCCATACCTTGAAGCCGGAAGGCTCGAAGCCGGTTGCGATGAAGCCGGAAGGGGTCCGCTTGCCGGACCGGTATTCGCAGCCGCCGTAATCCTTCCCGAAGACTTCCGCCATCCCCTCTTGAACGATTCGAAAAAGATGAGCGAAAAGGACAGGGATATCCTGAGACCGGTAATCGAAAAGGAAGCCGTCGCATGGGCCGTCGAAGCGGTCAGCCCCGAAGAAATCGATTCTCTCAACATCCTGTGGGCTTCCGTGACAGGGATGCAGAGGGCCGTCAGGAAGCTGTCTGTCAAACCGGACTTCCTGCTCATAGACGGCAACAAGTTCAGGCCTTTCGACGGATATTCCTTCAAAAGGTACCGCACCGTGGTCCACGGAGACGCGACCTACGCCTCCATCGCCGCAGCCTCCGTCCTCGCCAAGACCTGGAGGGACGAGCACATGCGCGCGCTTGCCAGGGAATATCCTCAGTACGGATGGGAGCACAACATGGGATACCCCACCAAAGAACATATCGAGGCCATCCGGGAATATGGCCTCACTCCATATCACAGGCGCTCCTTCCATCCGAAGGAGCTGGAGCCGACCCTGTTCTGACCGGTCCCGGGATGATTCTTTATACAAAAAGACTATATTTGTACGACGATATAGATATTACAATAAACAAAGAATATGAAAAAGATTCTATGCACTATCGCCGCCGCCCTGCTCCTTGCAGGTTCGGCAATGGCAGATGAAGGAATGTGGCTCCTGCCGCTTCTTGAAAAACTGAACGCCGGCACTATGAAAAGCCTGGGATGCAGGCTGACCGCCGACCAGATCTACAGCGCCAACCATTCTTCAATAAAGGATGCGATCGTCATCTTCGGAAACGGTTGCACCGGAGAGATGATTTCCAGCAAAGGTCTGCTCGTAACCAACCACCACTGTGGCTACAGCTCTATCCAGAAGCTTTCTTCCGATGAGCACAATTACCTCGAGGATGGATTCTGGGCTATGAATACAAGCGAAGAAATCCCGGTCCCGGGCCTTTCCGTCAGGTTCCTGGTCAGTATCACCGATGTGACCGCCGCGGTTGAATCCGCCGCAGATCCTGATGCCGTGAAGAAAACCCTCTCGGAGGAAGCAGTTGCGAACAACAAGGGCTGCACGGCCAACGTTTACAGCTTCTACAACGACAATCTCTACTATCTGATTGTCTATAAGACCTATACCGATATCAGGTTCGTCGGAGCACCTCCGGCATCCGTCGGTAAGTTCGGCGGTGAGACCGACAACTGGATGTGGCCTCGCCACACCGGAGACTTCTCGATGTTCAGGGTATATGCCGGCAGGGACAACGAACCGGCCGAATATTCGGAGAGCAACAAACCTTACACTCCTGCACACAGCCTTCCGATATCCCTCAAGGGAATCAACGAAGGCGATTTCACCTTCATCATGGGATACCCGGGCGGCACCCAGAGGTTCCAAACGGAAGCCCAGCTCGAGCAAATGCTCGCCCTCCAGGACATCTCCATCGGTGCCAGGACCTTGCGTCAGGACATCATGTGGAAGTGGATGGAGAAGAGTCCTTCCATCAGGCTAAAGTATGCCAACAAGTACGCCAGCTCGGCTAACGGTTGGAAGAAATGGCAGGGAGAAAAGCTTGCCTTCGACAACCTTGGCATCATCGCAAAGGAACACGACAAGGAAGCCGCTTTCCAGAAATGGGTCGGGAAGAACAAGGTTCGCACCCAGAAATACGGCAGCGCCCTCCAGGACATAGCAGAAGGCGTCGCAGCATCGGCGGAGGTCGAAAAGGACATCCAACTGCTCGGCGAGACCCTGTTCAACATCGAGATCATCGGATTCGGAGCCAATCTCTCCAACCTCTGGACGAGGGAGCTGAGGGCCGGAAAGGATTCCGTAACTGCTTTGAACAATGCCCTGAACGCCCTTGAAAGAGCATACAAGGACTACTATGAGCCTCTTGACAGGGAAGAAGCAGCCGCTTTGCTGAAGTATTACCGCTCGAAGGCGAAGCCGGAGAACTATCTCCAGGGTTTCTCCGACGATTTCGCCACGATGGACATCGACAAATACGTGGCCGACCTGTATTCCAATACTGTTTTCACTTCCTACGACAAGGTGAAGGAAGCCATCGAGGAAGGAGGGATGGAGGCCATTCGCCAGGATCCGGCAAGCACCTTGATGGCATCCATATTCATGGCATATTCCAAGCTTGCCATGGCATCCGGCTCGGGTGACGACAAGGTTGACCAGGGCTCCAAGGCTTACACGGCCGGTCTGTTGGAGTGGCAGAAAGGCAAGGCCTCCTATCCTGACGCCAACTTCACCATGAGGCTCACCTACGGGACCGTGAAGTCATATTCCCCGAAGGATGCCTTGACTTACCGCTATTACTCGACCATCTACGGAGTGATGGAGAAGGAAGATCCGGACAACTACGAATTCCGCGTTCCGGAAAAGCTCAAGCAGCTCTACCTCAAGCGCGACTACGGCCAGTACGCAATGGCTGACGGAAACCTGCCTTGCTGCTTCCTGACCAACAACGACATTACCGGAGGTAACTCCGGAAGCCCGGTGATGAATGCCGACGGCCACCTCATCGGCCTAGCCTTCGACGGAAACTGGGAATCCATGTCCAGCGACGTGATGTTCGAGCCTGACCTCCAGAGGTGCATCTGCGTCGATATCCGCTACGTCCTGTTCATGATGGACAAGTTCGGTGGCGCAGGTTACCTTCTCAAGGAAATGAATATCGTCAAGTAATGAGCGAAAGGGACATCATGAACATGCTCCTCGAGGTGGTCCATCCCGCCCGTGAGAGCAAGAGCATAGTCGAACTGGGACTGGTGGACTCCATCTCGGTGGAGGAAGGAACGGTGACCGTAACCCTTGCCTTTCCGAAGAAAAGGGACCCTTTGACTGAATATCTCGTCGGGGCCACCAGGGCTGCGATAATCCGAAATTCTCCGGAAGGGACCAAGGTCGAAGTCAAGGCGATAGTCAAGGAGAATGAGGCTCCGAAGAAGAAACCGGGCCTCAATCTCGGCATGGAAGAGGTCGCCGGCGTCCGCCATATCATCGGAATAGCATCCGGCAAGGGCGGTGTGGGGAAATCCACCGTGGCCGTCAACCTGGCGGTCGCCCTTGCCAGGCTTGGCTACAAGGTGGGCCTCGCAGACGCCGACGTTTATGGACCTTCGGTTCCCCTTATGACCGGCACCGAGGAGGAAATACCTGGAGCTGAGCAAGTTGCGGAAGACAGGGAAGTATTCTTCCCTATCGAGAAATACGGTGTGAAATGGATGTCGATCGGCTACTTCGCCGATCCGGAACAGGCTCTTATCTGGAGGGGTCCGATGGCTTGCAACGCCCTCAAGCAGATGATCTTGCAGGTGCGCTGGGGAGAGCTTGACTTCCTCCTCGTGGATATGCCTCCGGGAACCGGAGACATCCACATAACCCTGGTCAACGACATCCCTATGGAAGGGGCCGTCATAGTGACCACGCCTCAGCCTGTCGCCCTGTCGGACGTCGAGAAAGGAGTCAGCATGTTCCGCAACGAACACATCAACCGGAGGATCCTTGGTCTTGTAGAGAATATGGCCTGGTTCACTCCGGAGGAACTTCCTGACAACAAGTACTATATATTCGGGAAAGACGGCGGAGCTGCTATGGCACAGAAATACGGGATCCCTCTTCTCGGACAGATCCCTCTTGTCCAGAGCATCCGCGAAGGCGGCGACTCAGGAGAGCCCGCAGCACTCGGCGACCGCCCGGACGGCAAAGCCTTCCTGGACCTTGCCCGGACCGTCGCCGGAATGGTGTAAAGCCCGACCCACGCTTAATCAGAACGTCGCGAGATAATAGCTATATTATCTATTGTAATTATTCTTAAACTGAAAACTATGAGTGAAGATTTGATTTTTGTACAAAACCTCATCTACGAGTTTCGCGGGAGAAAGGTAATGCTGGATTTTGATCTGGCTAGATTGTACCATTGTAGAGACACGCGCACTGAACCAGTCTGTCAAAAGAAATTTGAAAAGGTTCCCTGCGGATTTTATGTTCCAATTGACTTCTGAAGAGTGGGCAGCTAACTCATCACAAATTGTGATGACATCAAACAGACCGAAGTCTGCGCTTCCTTTTGCCTTCACAGAGCAAGGGGTGGCTATGCTATCGGGTCTGCTGAGAAGTGATGTCGCCATCGCCGCGAACATTGCCATTATGCGAGCCTTCGTACAAGTTAGAGAGTACCTTATGGTCGCATCTTCCGTATCCACCGAAATAAAAGAACTAAGGTCAAAAGTGGATTTGATCCAACTCCAACAAGAGGAAAACCTTGGTGCTGTCAACGACCTCTCAGAAGATGTCCGACAAGACATAGACAATCTGTACTTGGCTATAGCAGATCTCTCCTCCCGCATAGAAGAGAAGAAGAATGAGCATCGACCGAAAATTGGTTTTAAGTAGGTTATTATCGTTTTTAGCTACCAGCGACCGCCCTGACGGCAAGGCTTTCATAGACCTTGCCCGGATCGGACAGACACTATCAAATGACCAATTAGTCAAGGATATTGTAGGAGAAAAGCACGCCTTCCCGGCTGCCAGAGGCAGTTACAGTCATTTCGAGGCTGGTATGGGAAGTGTTGATATTCAATTAGATGATTGATCAGATGGTGCCTATTTTGCTACCATCTGATATAGTAAACATCTGATTATAATATATTTACGTACCAGGTGGAAACGAGTAAAGCGGTGTCCGTGTGAGACAGTGGGGTGTCCTGGAAAGATTGCTGACAGTTCAAGGGAAGGCGGGGCGAATACGGGCCTGATGGGATCCCCGGTCAGGCCGGGGATGACGGACAGCCGGCGGCAGTTGGCTGCAACGTTAGGGCGCATTTACCCGTACAGGGCTGCGAAGCAGCAAGCGCCCGGTGTTGCAGCCACTGACGTAAAGAGATTCCCGAGCAGGCGGAGGATGACAGGAAGTCAGGCCGGGGATGACGGACAGCAGGCGGCAGTTTGCTGCAACGTTAGGGCGCATTTACCCGTATAGGGCTGCGAAGCAGCAAGCGCCCGGTGTTGCAGCCACTGACGTAAAGAGATTCCCGAGCAGGCGGAGGATGACAGGAAGTCAGGCCGGGGATGACGGACAGCAGGCGGCAGTTGGCTGCAACGTTAGGGCGCATTTACCCGTACAGGGCTGCGAAGCAGCAAGCGCCCGGTGTTGCAGCCACTGACGTAAAGGAGATTCCCGGTCAGGCCGGGGATGACAGGAAGTCAGTGCCGGGGATGACGGAATCAGGCCGGCTCAAGGGTGAGTCGGCCTGATTCTCAAATGGTTCCATATTCCTACTCCACCTTGACGAAGGTGAATCCGGTCTTCATGCCATCGTAGCTGGAAGCCAGTGTCGATACGGCAGAGACCGGAGTCTGATCCTTGGAGACCATGCCCAAGGCCTGGATCAAAGTCAGGATCTTGCTTGAATCAAAAGTAAGAGCCATCTGGTCCTCTGCCACCGAAATATAAGCAGCCGGCAACGGGAACAGAGGAGTCTTGAGGGTTATCTTCTTATTCTCATCGTCGTAGTCATACGTGCCCTGATAAGTTTTTCCACCCAAGGTGTAGGTGCAGGTATTGTCTTCGCGAAGGGAAATGGAAAGGTTGCCCTGCTTGAATCCTAGGATACTGAAATAAGGAGCTATGTTGTCGGCTACGGTCTGGCTGGCAACGACACCACCCGCCTTATCCAGGAAACTCTGAGTCTCGAACTGGATGGCAGGTTCTGCGTAGGTCCAGTCGCCCACGAGAGACTTCTTGGTGGTCGTGTCATAGAACTGTCCGAGGACAGACCCGATGATCTTGACTATCTTCTTGATAGTCTTGACTTTCTTGCGTCCGCCGAATATGGACCCGATTGCATTGGCGGTCCTTATGAGTCCACAGCCGGACAGCGTCAAGGCACAGCACAGGACGGCTGTCGCGGCTAAGCCGTGCCTTTTCATAGCTATGCTTCTTTTTCGTCCTTCTTTTCCTGGATCTTCTGCTTTGCCGTGTCGATGGCATCAGCAGCCTTCTCCTTAGCCTCGGCAAAAGCATCCTTCGCCTTGCCGCCAAGTTCTACGGCCTTGTCCTTAGCTTCAGCATAGGCAGCCTTGCTCTTGTCTGCTACCTTTCCTGCAGTGAACTGGACCTTTTCCTTGAAAGTCACCTTTCCGTCTCCGTCGAGGTCGGCGCTGTTGATCTTCTCTACGACATCTTCAGTCCTGTCCTTTGCCTTCTCATAGATTTCCTTACTCTTGTCAACTACCTTACCAGCCGCTTCCTGCAGCTTTTCCTTAAGGCTCTTCTTAACTTCTTCAGCCATGATGATAAATTTTAAGTTATTGAATATTCAACTGTTTCCGTAAATATAAGTATTTTCTACGATTCCTTGACACACATCCCGCCTATAGAAAGCAACAACAATACCAGAAGGGTTGCGCTCGAGGCACGGGAAGTCCTTGCGCTTGCCGTATATACCTTCGGCTCGAACCTCATGACCACCTCGTGCTCTCCGGCTGGCAAAACCGCCCCACGAAGCACCCAGTCGGCACGGAAAAGTTGAATTTCCGCCCCGTCCACGGTAGCCTTCCATCCGTCAGGATAATAGATTTCGCTGAATACAGCCGGACGGTCATACGCAGAGACATACCTGTAATGAAGCTCATTCGGAGAATATGACGTCATCCAGATGGAATCACGCAAGTCCGCCTTGTCTTCAAAAGAAACACCGAATACCTTTGCAATTTCTTCGAAGTCACGTCCCAATATGGCTTCCTTCCGAAGATCGGCGCCTGCCAGGAGTCCTATCTCGTCATCCGGAGTAGCGGCATCAACGAAACTTTCCACGAACCACGCCGGCCCGTATGCCTGCTTGTTCTCCACAGGAGGGAAGTCGGCTCCCAAGATGAAATACTTGGTATTCAGTGCGGAAAGCACTTTCATTTCCGGAAGGGCGTCCTGGAAATCCCCGAGAGTCTTTGCCCCGCGCGCGGCACCGATCGCTCCCTGGAGTTCACCTACAAGATACCTGTCGATAAGGTCCTGGTAGCGCTGGAGCTTCGCCGGACTGTATCCACCGACGCTCTTGTGCCAGTAAGGGTTGTAGTTGTCATTGAATATGTCCGCTGTAAGGTCGGCCACGCGGAAAGAAGGAGACTTGTCCTCAAGTATAGCCTTGTCCACTTCACGCGCGGTGAAATGGCTGTCGAACTGGCGCGGAGTGGTGAAATCCCTGGAATTGAGGTACCGCTTGCCGACGGCGAACATATTCACCAGGACGAGGAAGCATATCCCGGCCATGGCGACCTTACGCCTTGACTCGCCGATTTCAGGATTCAATTCATAAGACTTCGGAGCCTGTTTCGGGACGCTGAAAGACCAGAATATCAAGCAGAAAGCCAACAGGATGACTACTGCGGACCACAATGCGTCGGTGCGGAGCAGGCGGATGCGGTCGGCCCTTAGGGCGTCCGCTATTACGTCTTGCATCTGCCCGTCGGAAGGGCCGGAGAACGTACCGGCAAGGCTCGGAACCAGGGCAACCAGAAGGCATATTCCTGCCGTCAGGGCAAGGGCCGGCCAACCCTTCTTCAGGAACTCTTTTTTCGTATATTCACCCTTCATCAGGCGGTCGAGGACCAGGAAGCCGAGCATCGGGAGGGTGAACTGGAGGATGACCAGCGCCATCGAGACCGTCCTGAACTTGTTGTACATCGGTGCATAGTCGAAGAACAGCTTGGTGAACCACATGAAGTGGTTGCCCAGGGCGAGGAATACAGCAACTATGGTTGCAGCCAGCATCCACCATTTTTCCTTCCCCTTGTAAAGGAACAAGCCCAGCAGGAAGAGGAATATGCTTATGGCTCCTATGTACATAGGCCCCGCGGTGAAAGGCTGCGGACCCCAGTAATAAGGCATCCTTTCCGGTGCGCTCTGGCCGTACTGCTTGAACAGCTTCGCTACTTCGGATTTGTCGGGATTCACAAGCCCGGCGGAAGATCCGCCGTTAAAATCCGGAATCATCAGGTTCGGCAGTTCTTCCCATCCGTATGACCAGGCGGTGGCATAATCAAGCTGGAGGCCGTCCTTGTTGACCTGCCCTCCGGTAGGATTCGAAAGCTCCGAGCCCCCACGCATCGTGTATTTGGAATATTCATACAGAGGCGCAAGCTTGATCGTGTTTGTGCCTATTCCAGCCAAACCCACGACCAGGAGGAGTGCGGAGGCTGCAAAGAACCGTCCCATGGAAGCCCTTCCTTCCTTGGAACATAGCAGAGAGATCGCCAGGGCCAGGGCATATATGACGATCATTATGGCCAGATAGTAGGTAATCTGCTGATGGTTGGCCTTGATCTGCAGGCTCAGCGCCAGACCGAACAGGACCGCTCCCAGAAGGGTCTGCGGAAGCCATCCTTTCCATCCCTTGCCTTCCTTCTTCGCCAAAGCCTTTCGGTAAGTGAATATCACGGCGGCCAGGACCCACGGCAGGAAGGCCAGGGCCTGCATCTTGGTGTTGTGGCCTACCTGTATTATCTGCAGGTTGTAGGAACAGAAGGTTACGGCCACGGCACCACCGATAGCCAGGAACTTGTTTATCCCGAGCGAAAGCATTAGCAGAAAGGCTCCCAGCAGGGATATGAACAACCAGGTCGCCGGTCGTTTTCCGGTCATCATCAGGTCGTACAGGCTCTGGGTCCAGTCTCCTTCCGAAGATGGCATGAATGACGTAGTAGGCATTCCTCCGAACATCGAACCTGTCCACCTGGCCGGGTCGTCCGGATGGGAAGCGTTCCACACCGAAGCCTCCCTGGACATTCCCTTGAAACCGGTGATGTCGCTCTGGTTGACTATCTTCCCGGAAAGCACTTCCGGCACGAATGCATATGCCAGCACCAGGAAAAACGCCACGATGCCGGCATAGATTAGGATATTCCTGACTTTATTGTTCATCATCACTTGGTTTTATTATTGTAACTTGCACCATAAGGGATGCATTTACCCGTACAGGGCTGCTTATTATCCTGTGCAGTAATTTCGTTCAAAAGGCTGACAAGCCGCCTGGTAGTGTATCTGCGGGTATAGCGGGAAATATCTCCCGTGGTGTCATTCAGTTCGTCGTTCTTGAACTCATCCCAGCAGAAATCCATCCACTGGCGGATCCGTTTCTCGTCATTCCAGTCATAGACCACTCCGGCACCGGCATCCCTCACGACCGCCGCCATGGCTCCTTCGGTCTGGCCGATTCCGAGGATAGGCCTGCGGGAAGCCAGATATTCGAAGAGTTTCCCTGGCAGGACCGCGTTGTATTCAGGTTCCTTCCTTAGAGGGAGGATAAGTATCGATGCGTTGCGCTGCTCCCTGACAGCCACTTCGTGGCTCTGGTAACCCAGATCTACAAGGTTCGCTCCGAGGCCGGCATCTTCGATGGACTTCGTGATCTCCCTGTCCGTCTTTCCGGCCAGCCTGATCCGCAGGAACCTGCGGAACTGCTCGTCGGACCTGCATTTGTCGGCAAGCACCTTCCAGAGCACGTCCGGATTGCCGTCCGAAGCGAAGAGGCCGGTATGGGTCACGTTGAAATTCTCATCCAGGTCGAATTCCTGCTTGAAATCATCCTCGTCGAAACCGTTGGTTACCAGCTCGACCGGAGTGTCCGTCATGGCCTGGAAATCAGCCTGGACCATCGGCGAGACCGCTATGACCTTGGTCGCTCCGTCCAGCACTTCCTTTTCGAGGACATGATGCTTTTCCTCAGAGCACTTCGTGAGGCCGAGATGCTTGAAATAAAACATCTTCGTCCATGGATCGCGGAAATCGGCGAGCCAAGGCAGACCGGTTGCCCTACTGAGCTTCAGGCCTATCAGATGCATCGACTGAGGCGGTCCCGTGGTCACTATAGCATCCACCGGATGGGCTTTCAGGTATTCTTTAAGGAAACGGACCGAGGGGTTAACCCAGAGGATCCTCGGGTCTGGGATGAAGAAGTTCCCCCGGATGAAAAGGGACAGCCTTTGCTTCCAGGATTTCTTCCCCCCGTTGATCGGATTGACTTCATCCTTGTTGGAAGAGGCTCCGGTCAGGGTCTTCAGGTCGGTGGAACTGCCCTTCCCCATTATCTTGCGGTATATTCCGTAAGGTTCGGTGATATGCCGCTTTATTATTTCAGCCTCGGGAGGTATCTCGTCCGAAAGAGTCTTGTCAACTGTGGTAAGCTCCGGGTTCTCCGGGGTATATATCACCGGCTGCCATCCAGCAGCGGGAAGGTACTTTGCGAACTTGACCCAGCGCTGGACGCCGGAACCGCCGGAAGGCGGCCAATAATAGGTTATGATCAGAACTCTCTTCATCGCGGTCTAAATGCGTCAAACTCCCAGTTCTTCCTTCATCGAGCGTAACAAGTCGAAGGCCTGGAGAGGTGTCATGTTGTCGAGGTCGGCGGCAGTGAGCTTGTCCCGGAGCGACTCAAGGGTCGGGTCGTCCAGCTGGAAGAACGAAAGCTGCAGTGAGCCATCGCTTTCGATCGTGCCGGCCTTGGTCTGCACAGGCTTCTTGATCTCACCCTTCCTTGCGCTCACAAGGTGCTGGGAATCATTCATTTCCAAAGCCTTCAGGGTACTCTCGGCACTTTGGATGACTTCCTTCGGCATGCCTGCCATACGGGCTACATGGATTCCGAAACTGTGCGCCGTTCCTCCTTCCCGAAGCTTCCTGAGGAATATCACCTGGGAACCGACTTCCTTGACGGCGATATGGAAATTCTTTACACGCTTGTAACTTTCCTCCAGGTCATTGAGCTCGTGGTAGTGGGTCGCGAAAAGGGTCTTGGCGCCGTGGCCGTATTCATGGATGTATTCGATTATCGCCCTCGCGATGGACATTCCGTCGTAGGTCGAAGTTCCCCTGCCGATCTCGTCCAGGAGCACCAGGGACCTGGCGCTCAGGTTGTGGAGGATCATCGATGTCTCGAGCATCTCGACCATGAACGTGGATTCTCCGCGGGAAATGTTGTCGGAAGCGCCTACCCTTGTGAATATCTTGTCCACATAGCCGATCCTCGCGCTTTCAGCGGGGACGAAGCATCCCGTCTGGGCCAGAAGCACTATGAGGGCGGTCTGGCGGAGGAGGGCTGATTTACCGGCCATGTTAGGTCCGGTCAGTATTATTATCTGCTGCTTCTTGTCGTCGAGGTGGACGTCGTTCGGGACATATTCCTCGCCCGGCGGCATCATGGTCTCGATAACCGGATGGCGGCCTGCCTTTATGTCCAGGGAATAATCCTTCGTCATCTCCGGGCGGCAGTAGGAGCGCTCTCTGGCAAGCCTGGCGAATCCGGCCAGGACATCCAGCTTGGCTATGATCCGGCAGTTTGTCTGGATCGCCGGGATATTCTTGCGGATAAGCTCCACGAGGTCGGAATACAACTTCGTCTCGAGGGCATAGATGCGGTCCTCGGCGCTGAGGATCTTTGCCTCGTATTCCTTCAGCTCTTCAGTGATGTAACGTTCGGCGCCGACCAGGGTCTGCTTGCGGACCCATTCCGGTGGCACAAGGTCCTTGAAAGTGTTCCTTACTTCGATGTAATAGCCGAACACATTGTTGAAGCCGATCTTCAGGGATGATATTCCCGTCCTTTCGGCCTCCCGCTGCTGGAGGTCCAGCAGATAATCCTTGCCTCCGGAGGAAATCTCCCTGAGCTCATCCAGTTCCGGATCCACACCCTGGCCTATGACAGGACCCTTTCCTACTGCCGCGGCAGGTTCGGGTGCCATCGTCCTGCGGATGGACTCCAGCAGGGAAGAGCAGTCCCTGATGCCGCCGACAAGGCTGTCAAGGGCCTTGACGCCATGACCTTTGCAGAGCGTCGAGACCGGTTCCATCGCAGCCAGGCCACGGCCAAGCTGCATCACTTCCCTCGGGGCGATCTTCCCGGTAGCGGCACGGGAAATGATGCGCTCAAGGTCGCCCATTCCTCCGATATGCTCCTGGATCCGTTCCAGGTCGCCGGAATCCGGAATGAAATGATCGATGATATCGTACCTGGAGTCCAGCTCCTTTATGTCCAGCACCGGCAGCGCAAGCCAGTTCCTGAGAAGCCTGGATCCCATCGGAGACACACAGAAGTCTATCACGCTGACCAGGCTGACGCCTTCTCCGCCGCCTGCTGATTCGAATATCTCCAGGTTCCGCATGGTGAACTTGTCCATCCAGACGAACTTGTCTCCGTCGATCCTGGAAATGGAACAGATATTCTTCAGTCCGGTATGGTAAGTCTGCTCGAGATAGACGAGCAAGGCTCCTGCTGAGCATATTCCAAGAGGGTAACGGTCGATTGCGAATCCCTTGAGGGAATCCACTCCGAACTGCTTCTTGAGCTTGTCCACCGCGGCGTCGAACACGAAAGCCCACTCTTCGACGGTGGAAACGTACAGATTCTCCCCGAACCTTTCCTTGACGCCCTTCTCGAAACCCCTCTGGACGATGATTTCCTTGGGATTAAGGGAAGAAACAAGGGTGCCGATATATTCCAGGGAACCCTGGGACACCTGGAAGGCTCCGGTGGACACGTCCAGGAAAGCGGCTCCGCACTGGTCCTTTTCGAAAGTCAGACCTGCGAGGAAGTTGTTCTCCTTCTGGTCGAGCAGCTGGTCGTTGAAGGCAACGCCCGGAGTCACCAGTTCGGTAACTCCGCGCTTGACCAGTTTCTTGGCGAATTTCGGGTCTTCGAGCTGGTCGCAGACCGCCACCTTGTAGCCGGCGCGGACCAGTTTCGGAAGATATACGTCGAGGGCGTGATGCGGGAATCCGGCCATCTCGACGTAACCTTTGTCTCCGTTGGATTTCCTGGTAAGCACTATCCCGAGAACCTTGCTGACCAGGACGGCGTCGTCTGAATATGACTCATAAAAGTCCCCCACCCTGTAGAGGAGCACCGCTTCCGGGTGCTGGGCCTTCACAGAGAAGAACTGCTTGATGAGCGGAGTGTCTTCGGGAACTTTTACCTTGGCCATAGCAAACAACAAAAATACGAAAAAAAGCTTTAGGTTACTTTGTAAACAGGAATCCTGTCTTCATTCCGTCATATGCCTGGGCGATGGCCGCGATCTGGGAAAGCGCGGAGTCGCTGCCCGTTACCTTACCGGCTGACTGGACCATTCCGAGGAGCTTGGTGGAATCGAAAGTAAGTGCGAACTGGGATCCGGAAACAGACACATAAGCGGTCGGAAGGTTGAATGCAGAAGTCTTGATTTCCATCGTCCCGGCTTCCTCGTTGAATTCATAAGTGCCTGAATATGTTTTCTTTCCTACTGCAAGCGTACAAGTCTTGTCTTCGTTCAGCGTTAGGATCATCTTACCCGGCTTGATACCCACCTTCTCGTAATATGGCTTGAGCTGCTCAACTACCTTGGCGCTGGCGATGCTGCCGCCCGCCTTGGCCAGCAGGTTGTCGCTCGTGAACTGGACTGCAGGCTCCTGGTATGTCCAGGTGCCGAGGATGGATGCCTGGTCGGTGGTGTTACCGAACGAGCCGAGGATGCTGCCGATTATGTTGATGATGTCTTCGGCGGTGGTGTCGGTAGGGTTTCCGTCCTGGTCGGTGCCGACCGGAAGGTTGAGGAGACCGCAACTGGTGGTCAGGAGTGCTGCGCAGCAAAGTGCTGCGATCGTTCTGAAATGTTTTTTCATATTCTTTGGTTTTATAGTATGTCCTTGAGAGCGGGGAATGAATCCCTGAAAGCGGAAAGGAGGCGGAGGTCCATTTCTCCGGTGACGGATACCTCACAGCCCGTGCCGCAGGAAACGACAGTCCTTCCCATCGGATCCAGCAGGACAGATTCTCCCGGATAATCACATTCCGGGTCGCTTCCGACGCGGTTGACTCCGATCACGAAACTCTGGTTTTCGATGGCCCTGGCCTTGAGCAATGTGTTCCAGGAGCTTACCCTGCGGCTCGGCCAGCTGGCTACGAATATGGCAAGGTCGTAATCCGGAGTTCCGTCCTCGCGGAGGGAATTGCGGCAGGTTTCAGGGAAACGGAGATCGTAGCAGACTTGGAGGAGTATCCTGGCACCCCTGTATTCCACGGTAACCCTCCTGTTCCCGGGAGTATAAATCCTGTCTTCGCCGCTGATGGAGAAGAGGTGACGTTTGTCATAAATGGTTACTTTCCCGTCAGGTTCCACGAAATAGAACCTGTTGTAGAACCTGCCTTGTTCTTCGGTAGAGATGCTCCCCGCCATTGCGAAACCATATTCCTTTGACTTGGACAGCATCCATTCCAGGGTGCCACCGTCCGTTTCCGCTCTCCCTGCCGGATCCGGCATGAATCCGGTGGAGAACATTTCAGGCAGCACTACCAGATCCGTTTCAGGCAAGGCGGAAAGCATCGCGTCCAGTTTCCTGCGATTAGCTTCAGGGTCCGCCCAGACCACATCCGTCTGCATCAAAGTGGTTATCATAGCATGCAAGTTAACAAGAATTCATTGATTTTTTATTATTTTTACAAGACTGACTGCAAGAAAACCAATACAAACCATATGGATATCAGACTCAGAACACTCTTGGCAGCCGTCATACTGGTGATGGTGCTGCCGCTGACGGCGTCCTCAGCCGCCAAAAGCTACACGCTGTCTTCCCCTGACGGAAAGCTCCGGGCTGAGATTTCTGCCGTAAACAACGTCTCTTATTCGGTCTGGTTCAACGGAACCCAGGTCCTTGCCCCTTCGGTCATCTCGATGACTCTCGAGGACGGTACCGTGCTCGGTGAAGGCAAGGTCAGGAAGGTAACCAAAGGCCGGGTCGCAACAAAGGGCATTCCTACCGTAACATATAAGAAAGCCACCGTTGACAATATCTATAACTGGCTCACACTCAATTATAAGGGCTACAATATAGAGTTCAGGGCATATGACTCCGGAATAGCTTACCGGTTCGTCTCCACCTTGATCAAGGGAGACTTCAACGTCACCTGCGAAAAGGCTGAATTCAACTTCCCTGAAGACTGGAAGGCCTGGGTTCCTTACGAGAGGGACCAGGGAACGTTCGAGGAGCAGTTCATGAATTCCTTCGAGAATTATTACCAGCACATCAAACTGTCCGAGTGGGACCAGGCCAGGCTGGCGTTCCTGCCTCTGGTCGTCGATGCGCCAGACGGTATTAAGGTAATTATCACTGAATCAGACCTTTATAATTATCCAGGCATGTTCATGCATGGCCAGGGTGGTACAGGGATGAAGGGAGTTTATGCCGGATATCCGAAAGAAACCGTAGTGGGCGGCTACCATATGCTCCAGGGCATGGTCAAGAGCCGGGAAGACTACATTGCCAGGGCATCGGCCGGGCAGAAGTTCCCTTGGAGGATCGTCGGAGTAGTGCCCGAAGCCAGGCAGCTTACTGATTTCGACATGGTCTGGCAACTTGCCACTCCTGCCGCAGACACGGACTGGAGCTGGGTGAAGCCGGGCAAGGTTGCCTGGGACTGGTGGAACGACTGGAACATCAGGGGTGTGGATTTCGAGGCCGGAATCAACGATGCCACCTACAAGTACTACATCGACTTCGCTTCGAAGTACGGAATCGAATATGTTATCCTTGATGAGGGTTGGGCTGAGAATAACAAGACAGACCTGTACCTCGTCGTTCCGGAGATCCATCTCGAGGAACTGGTAGCCTATGCCGCCGAAAGGAACGTGGGCCTGATCCTCTGGGCCGGATACAAGGCCATGGACAAGGATATCGACGGTATCTGCAAGCACTTCGCCGAGATGGGCATCAAAGGCTTCAAGGTGGACTTCATGGACAGGGACGACCAGATCGTGGTGGAATTCTACGAGAGAGTGGCCAGGACAGCCGCCAAGTATCATCTCCTGCTGGACTTCCACGGAGCCTTCAAGCCTGCCGGCCTGTACAGGACATATCCTAACGTCCTCAACTTCGAAGGTGTGGCCGGACTGGAGCAGATGAAGTGGGGTGCCGAGCAATATGACCAGGTTACCTACGACGTCATCATCCCGTTCATCAGGATGGCTGCAGGTCCGATGGACTACACCCAGGGCGCGATGCGGAATGCCATAAAGGGTAACGCCCGTTCAATCAATTCGGAACCGATGAGCCAGGGAACCCGCTGCCGCCAGCTCGCCGAATATGCCATATTCGACGCCCCTCTTACGATGCTGTGCGACACTCCTACAGCCTATCTTGCGGAACCTGAGTGCACTGAATTCATCGCCGGATTCCCTACCGTCTGGGACGAGACCGTCCCTCTCTGCGGAGAGATCGGGGAATATGTCGCAATGGCCAGGCGCAAGGGGAACGTATGGTACGTCGGAGCGCTGACCGACTGGAACGATCGCGACCTGGACCTTGACCTCGGCTTTATCGGAGCCGGAAAGCACATGACCATCTTCAAGGATGGAATCAACGCCAACAGGAATGCCAGCGACTATGTCAGGACGGAGGGTACCGTTCCGGCCGACGGAATCGTGAAAGTACATATGGCAAAGGGCGGCGGATGGGCCGCCAGGATAGAAATTTAGATTTCAGGACCATGAAAAGACCGCTCAGATACCTGACCGCCGTCCTCGTGCTGATGTCCTCCTTCTGCTTCAAGGCAGGAGCCAGGAGCGAGGATTTCCGGGCGATGTCATTCAATATCCGCTTCCAGTTCCCGGCCGACACCGGGAAACTCAGCTGGGAAGCCCGCAAGGCCGGATGCATCAAAGCCATCGAGAAATACAAACCTGACGTGATCGGATTCCAGGAAGCATATCCGTACCACAAGGCCGACTTGAAGAAGGACCTCGGGAAATACGTCATGGTGGACCGTGGCGGAAAGCCAGGCACTCCGGACCTGGAGCTCAAGAACAACGAGAACCCGGTGATGTTCCGCGGGGACAAGCTGGAATTGCTGGACTACGGCTATTTCTGGCTCAACGAGGACCAGACTCCGGACCAGAAAGGCTGGGATGCAGCAAGCGTGAGGAACGCCACCTGGGTCAAGCTGAAATACAAGAAATCCGGGCGCATATTCTTCTACTTCAACGTCCACATGGACCACAGGGGTGCCAATGCAAGGTATCAGAGTGCAGTCCTCATCGTCGAGAAGATCAAGGAAATCGCCGGTGACGATGCCGTGGTGTTCCTCGGAGGAGACTTCAACATGCCTGACACAGAGAAGGGAATCAAGCCCCTGCAGGAATACATGAAAGATGCCGCCAAATCCGTCCGGAAGGCCGACCCGGCTCCTACCTTCAATGATTTCGGAAGGAAGGGCAGCAAGCCTATGTGGCTGGATCACTTGATGTTCCGCGGTGCCACGGCAAAATCATTCATCGTGGTGGACGAGAACAAATACGGGGTACAGTACATCTCCGACCATTATCCGATAGTCGCAGACTTCATAATCCCGGTCCCGAAGAAATAAGGCTTATCCGAGAAGGCCGCTTATGAATATGACGGCTATCGAGACCGGAGCTACGTACTTTATCAGGAAATAGATTATCGGGAACAGTTTCGCGTTGGTGTGAAGGGTGCCTCCGTTGGTGAGTTCATCCTTCACATCTTCCTTTTTCATCTTCCAACCTACGAACAAACTGAACAGCAGGGCTCCGAGCGTAAGCAGGAAATTGGAGCACAGTTTGTCCAGGAAATCGAACACGCTTCCTTTCAAGGCGCACATGATACCCACGGCCAAGGCGAACAGGAATATACCGGCAGTCGCAGCGGCACGGGACAATCCTCTCTCCTCGCTGAGATAAGCCACTCCGACTTCCATCATCGAAATCGAAGAAGTGAGAGCGGCGACAAGGATGGTTATGAAGAACAGGATGGCTACCACCGCACTTATGACCACACCTCCGGTTCCCATCTTCGCGAAGATGTAAGGGAGGGTTTCGAATACAAGACCAGGCCCGGCTGAAGGTGCGATGCCGGAAGCGAATACCGCCGGCATTATGGCGAAGCCGGCGAGGATTGCGAACAGCAGGTCGGAAACCGCGGTTCCTGCTCCGGAGGCCACCAGGTTCTCATCCTTCCTGACATAGGATGAATACGTCAGCATGGTGCCTACCCCAAGGGACAGGGAGAAGAAACTCTGTCCGAGGGCGGCTGCGAAGGCGTCCGGGGTCAGCTTTGAAAAGTCCGGATGCACAAGATACTTCAGTCCCTCTCCTGCTCCCGGCAGCGTCATGGAATATACTGCGATGACTACGATCAGCACGAAGAGAACCGGTATGGTTATCTTGCTGAATCTCTCTATGCCCTTCTTAACTCCTGCGAAAACAATCCCGGCCGTTATTCCCAGAAAGAGCAGAAGGCAGGCTATGACCTTGAAACCGGATGCCGTGAATAGTCCGAACATCCCCGTCACAGCCTCCACGTTATCGGGATGGAACTGGATGGTAAGGGACTTGTACAGGTATTCGACAGACCATCCGCCCACGACACTGTAATATGAGAGGATAATGATCGGAGATATTACCGTAAGAAGCCCCAGCCATTTCCAGGAAGTGCCCGGAGCGAGAGCCTCCATCGCTCCGACCGTGTTCCTGCTAGTCCTGCGGCCGATCACCGACTCGGAGAACAATATCGGCAGTGAGAGCAGGAAACAGCAGAGGATGTATATCAGGATGAATGCGGCTCCGCCGTTCTGTCCCACGATGAAAGGGAACCTCCAGATATTGCCGAGGCCTATGGCAGAACCGGCCATCGCCATGATCACCGCAGCCCTGCTGCCGAAACGCTCCCTTCCGCCCATTACAGTATCAAGTTGGAAATGAATATCACGAGGACGGCAATCGGAGCAACGTACCTTATCAGGAAATAAATGACCGGGAACAACCCGGCATGCTTGGTTCCGCCGTTGGTGATCTCGTCACGGACATCATCCCGTTTCATTTTCCATCCCACGAACAGCACCACCATGATGGCGCCTAAAGTCAGGAGGAAATTGGACGTGAACGCATCCACCATACCGAACAACTTGATGGAGAACACGCTCACGAGGCCGAGCAACCAGGTTACCAGGAACACGATCAGGCATGCCTTCTTCCTGGCGATATTCTTCTCTTCTACAAGATATGCCACCCCGACTTCGATTACGGAGACCGAGGAAGTCATCGCCGCCACTGTCACGGTCAGGAAGAACAATGCTGAAACTACGCTCGAAACCCAAGGCGCGTTTGCTCCCATGCCGGCAAAAATGACCGGCAGGGTCTCGAAGATCAGTCCAGGACCGGCCGACGGCTTGATTCCGGCCGAGAAAACCGCCGGCATTATGGCGAAGCCGGCCAGGATTGCGAACAACAGGTCGGAAAGTGCGGTTCCGACTCCGGAGACAACCAGATTCTCCTCCTTGCGGACATAAGATGAATACGTGATGATGATGCCCATTCCGAGGGACAATGAATAGAAACTCTGGCCCAGTGCGAAGGCGAATGTCTTTCCGGTAACCTTCGAAAGGTCAGGCTTGACCAGATAGTCTATGCCGGCCCTGGCTCCCGGCATGTTCACCGAATATACCAGGATGATGACTATGAGCAGGAACAGCACCGGAATCGACATCTTGCTGAACTTCTCTATCCCTCCCTTGACCCCAAGGGCGACTATGCCGCAGGAAAGGGCCAGGAACAAGGTGTCGAAAGCCAGGGCCTTCCAGCCGGAAGGGGAGAATTCTCCGAAGTCGAGGGTAAAGCTTTTGAAGAAATATTCAATGGACCACCCTCCGACGATGCAGTAATAGGAGGCGATGACTATCGGGGTTATCACGCTCAGGTATCCCAATGCCATCCAGCCGCTCCGCGGAGCAAGCTGTTTCATCGCTCCGATGGCGTTGGCATGCGTCCTGCGGCCGATCACCGCTTCCGAGAGGAAGATCGGCAGGGACAGTACCAGGGAGCATGCTATGTAGATCAGGATGAATGCGGCTCCGCCATATTCCCCGGTCATGTACGGGAAACGCCAGATGTTGCCCAAGCCGATGGCCGAACCGGCCATAGCCATTATCACGGCCGCACGGCCGCCGAAATGTTCCCTGTTGCCGCTCATCTCCTGCCCCGGGTGCTACTTTTTGCGGGTATAGATGGTAAATTCGTATCCGTAACCCGTCTCCGGATCCGTTGCGACCGGAGTCGTGCTTTCAACCTCCCAAATGGCAGGATCTATCACCGGGAAGAAGGTGTCCGCATCTTCGATGGTCGCATGGACATGGGTGATGTAGAGTTTGTCCGCCGTCGGGAGTGCCTGGCGGTAAGTTTCGCCGCCGCCCATGACAAAAACCTTTCCCGCATCCGGAGAGACCAGGGCATATGCCTCATCGAGGCTGCCAGCCACTTTCACTCCGTCCGGTTTGTCCGGCCACGGGAATATGCTGATTACGATATTGTCCCGCTTCGGAAGGGGTTTGCCGCCTATCGACTGGAATGTCATCCATCCCATGACTACCGGACAGCCGGTAGTAGTCGTGCGGAAATACTTCATATCCTCCGCGATGTGCCACAGGAGGGCGTTCCCTTTACCTATAGCCCTGTTGTCGGCGATCGCCACTATAATGCATTTTTCCATAAACAACGATATCTTATCTTTCTGAAACGGCTTTGTATCAAACTGCGACCGGAGCCTTGATGGCCGGCCAAGGATCGTATCCCTCGAGGGTGAAGTCTTCCGCCTTGAAATCGAATACGGACTTGACTTCAGGGTTGAGGATCATCTTCGGGAGAGGACGAGGTGTCCTTCCGAGCTGTTCCCTGACCTGGTCGAAGTGGTTGAGGTATATGTGTGTGTCCCCCGTGGTGTGTATGAACTCTCCCGGCTCGAGGCCGCTGGTCTGGGCGATCATCATGGTCAGGAGAGCATAGGATGCGATGTTGAACGGCACTCCAAGGAACGTGTCCGCGCTCCTCTGGTAAAGCTGGCAGGACAGTTTCCCTTCGGCCACATAGAACTGGAACAGGCAGTGGCACGGAGGCAGGGCCATCTTGTCGACTTCGCCAGGATTCCAAGCACACACCAGCATCCTCCGGGAGTCCGGATTGTTGCGGATAAGGTCAATCACTCCTGCGAGCTGGTCCACGGACCTGCCGTCGGGAGCCGGCCAGGAGCGCCACTGGTGACCGTAAACAGGACCGAGGTCACCATTCTCGTCCGCCCATTCGTCCCAGATATGGACATTGTTGTCCAGCAGGTACTTGATGTTGGTGCTTCCGGAAATGAACCAAAGCAGTTCATGGATAATCCCTTTCAGGAACACTTTCTTCGTGGTGAGGAGAGGGAATCCCTCGGAGAGGTCGAATCTCATCTGGTAGCCGAACACGCTCTTCGTGCCCACGCCGGTGCGGTCATGCTTGACCACCCCGTCTTCCATGATATGCCTCAACAGGTCAAGATATTGTTTCATCTTACTGAGAATTGCCAGATTATCGCTTCTTGCAGGGTTTCACCAGGACGCAGCACAGTGGATGGATAGTCAGGCTTGTTCGGGGAGTCCGGTGCGTGCTGGCACTCGATGGCAACTCCTTCATAGTCGAAATAGCTCCTGCCACACTTTGCCGCCGGGCAGCCTGCAAGCCAGTTCCCTGTATAGATCTGCACCGCAGGCTGGGTCGTCAGGACCTCCAGCTGGCGTCCGCTGAGCGGAGAATACAACTTTGCGGCTGATTGCAGCTGGCCTGGTTCATAACCGCTGACCATGAAGCAGTTGTCATAGCCCTTTCCGTAATTGAGAGCAGGGAAATCCTCCTTGATGTCCTGCCCTATCGGCTTGAACTCGCGGAAATCCATCGGGGTCCCGGCCACGGCATCAGGCTCTCCCAGAGGGATAAGGGTATCGTCCGTAGGGAGATAGACCGCGGCGTTCAGCTTGAGCAGATGACCCAGGATATCCCCATTGCCTTCCCCGTTCAGGTTGAAATAGGCATGGTTCGTAAGGTTGACCACGGTCGCTTTGTCGGTCTCGGCGGTAAATGTCAGCTCGAGAGCATTATCCTCGCTCCACTCGTAGTGGGCCACTACCTTCAGGTTGCCAGGATAGCCGGCCTCTCCATCCTCGGAAATATACATGAACTCGACGGCATCCCCGATGATCCGGCTGTCCCATACCTGGTTCTGGAAACCCTGGGGGCCGCCGTGGAGATGGTTAGGGCCGTTGTTCACAGGAAGGGTATATTCGACACCGTCAAGCGTGAATTTTCCCTTTGCAATCCTGTTGGCATATCTGCCCGGACACTTTCCGGAGCAGGGGCCGTCGGCGAAATAATCATTCGCCTGAGGATATCCCAGAACCACGTCAGCCAGCTTGCCTTCCTTGTCAGGAACGGCTACGGACACTATCGCAGCTCCCACGCTGCACAAGCGGACGAAGGCTCCGGATCCGTTCTCTATGGTGTACAGGAAGATTTCCTTCCCTTCGGGGGAAACTCCCCATAGTTGCTTGTCTGTTTTCATACAATTATGCAGTTAATCGATATTCGAAATAAATGACAACACCTTGTCCTGCGGAGCATCCTTCATGATAACCCTCTTCTCCGCATCGAGCAGGTAAAGCGAAGGTATCGCCCTTACATTGTAAGTCACATCAGTGCGTATGGTGTAGCTCTGGTCGTAGCCGCTGAGCCAGGAAGAAGGATAGTTTACGGCATATTCCCTCCACTCGTCCACGTCGGAGTCGATATAGACGTTCACCACCGCCAGCTTGCCTGATGATATCTTTCCGGTTATCCTCGGATCGCCCGTCAGCCCGTCGATTATATCCTTGCATGCAGGGCATCCGGGATTGGAAAAGAACAGCAGGGTATGGTCCGCCTTCACGGAATGGAGGCTGTGCCTGCGCCCGCCCAGGTCCGTGAATATGAAATCCGTAGCCATCGTACCAGCCTGATTCAGGGAACACATGCTTGCGTCATGGGCATAGGCCTGCCTCATCCCTTCCGGAACGAAAGGAGATTCCGAAAGCCCTTTCACGAACGGAAGGTAAAGGTCCTCGTTCCGTACCGGGGAATTCGGATCGTAAAGATATCTTGAGATGGTCTTTTCAAAGAAATCGAACACATTGGAAGATGTGTCCGCAGCCTGGAACCGCTCGATCGCACCGAAGAAGTTCCCGACTGCCTTTCGGGCGAAGTCAAGCCCGCAATTCTGCTCCAGGACGGTGAGATAAGTCCCTACGGCACTTTCCACGTCGCCGGCAAGGACACCGTTGACAATGTTGGTGTCGCAAGGAAGGTTTCTCCCCAGGAAAGCATCCCAGAAATGGTCCATCACATATTCGGTGGCCTCTGTCCCGTCTTTGATTATGGAAGGAACAGTCGTAGCCGCAGGGAACGGCACCGGATGGAAGGCATTGTCCTGGGAAGCCTTCCGTCCTCCGCATCCGGCAAGCAGCACTGCAAGTACGGCAACCGCAATATATCTTGAAATCCTTTTCATTTCCCGATCCTTCTCACAAATTTAATAAAAAGATGGTAATAATCGCAGAATTAGTATCTTCGTGCATGAATATGAAACGATCGATCGCCGTTATCCTGCTGGCACTTGCCTGCACCGCCCTGCACGCCCAGTTTTCCATTGAAGGAAGCGACCCGGCACGCCTGCGGTGGAGGAGTGTCACTACTGATAATTTCAAGATAATCTATCCTGTCGGCTCCGATTCCCTCGCACGGGTATATGCCTACGAGCTCGAGCGCGCCAGGAATCCTCTGGGTTGGTCTTCCGGCTTGAAAACCGGCAGCAGCTACAAGACCCGGATGCCCGTCATACTCCACAGCCTGAACCCGGTGGCCAACGCTTCGGTTACATGGGCTCCGAGAAGGATGGATATCTACACCGCGATGGACGCATATTCCCCGACTCCAATCCCTTGGGCTAGGCTCCTGGCAATCCACGAAGGACGCCACTCCTCCCAGATGCAGTTCGGTGCGGCAGGGAAGAACAAGATATTCAAGTTTCTGACGGGGGATATGGTTGCTGGAGCGTTCGCCGGCCTTTATCCCGGCCCGGTATTCCTTGAAGGCGACGCGGTAGTTGCCGAAACGGCACTTACCCAATCGGGAAGAGGACGTCAAGCTTCTTTCCTGAACTATTTCATGCCTGCCTTCGACTCCGGAGACTGGCGCAACTTCTGGCGCTGGGCGTATGGTTCATACACCAGGTACACCCCTGACCATTACCGAGCCGGATACATGCTCATAGCCGGAACAAGGGTGTTCTTCGATGACCCTTCATTTACCGACGAATACTTCAGCAGGGTAATACGCAAGGGGTGGTTTTTCAATCTCCAGAAGACGGTGAAGGCCGCTTCCGGACAGAAGTTCAACAAATCATTCAGAACGATAGAGGAGGGTTTCAGGAATATCTGGGCAGAGGAGGCTGCCATGAGGGCGCCGTTCATGCCTTACCGCCAGGTGACGGTCGCAGGGAAAACGCACAACAGCTACTCGGCAGGAGAGTATTCCTCGGAAGCAGGAATATTCACGGTCAAAACCGGTCTGTACACTCCTCTGAGCCTTGTCAGGGTTGCCCCGGGCGGCTCCGAGTGGAGCGTCAGGCCTTTCGCATCGTACACCGGCAGCCTGCACCTCGACAAGGCTAACGGAAGGATATGGTGGACGGAAACGGTGATGGACAAGCGCTGGGAACTCGCCGGAGAATCTCGTGTCAACTACATCGAGACCGTCAACCCGGCCAAGGTCCATACCCTTGCAAAGGGCCGCAGGTATTTTAACCCGGCTCCCTCTCCGGACGGAAAGACGGTCGCCGTGACCGAATATCCTTCATCCGGAGGATTGCGGATCTGCTTACTGGATTCCGGTTCGGGAGCGGAGCTGGCAACCGTCGATGCTCCTGATTCCCTCCAGGTCACCGAGACCTCCTGGATCGGGGACAGATTGTTCGCCGCCGGCCTGTCAGAGCACGGAATGGGCATTTACGAGGTTGTTTGCAACCAGGACGGGGTGAAGGGAATGACAGTCCTGCTAAAACCTCAGCCGGTCGAACTCAGCTGCCTTAAAACCTTCGGGAAGGAACTGGCTTTCGTATGTGACAGGACCGGCGTGGGTGAGCTTTATCTGTTCGACCCGGACTCTCTCAAACTGCTCCAGGCCACCTCGACCCGGTACGGAATCAGTTCCCCGTTCCTGAATCCTCAGGCCGACACCCTATACTATTCTTCGGTCGCCGCATCGGACAAGCCGGAGACTTACAAGCAGGGCAGGATGATCTACGCGACAGCCGTTTCAGACCTTCCGGTGAAAGAAGTCTCGTTCCAGGAGATACACAAATACCCTGTGGCGGAAACCCTTACCATGCAGGAAAAGGAACTTGCCGGAGCTGAATGGGAAGGTTTCGAGGATTTCGGCCCCGTAGCCGTGTCCGAGCCGAAGGCATATTCCAAGATAAGGCTCCCTTACATCCACTCCTGGGCTCCGATATACTTCGACTACGACAAGGTCGATGACATAAGCCTGGATGAATATTACAGGACGGCCTCCCTCGGAGCAACCGCCTTGTTCCAGAACCTCCTCGGGACAGGCTATGGCTTCGTAGGATACAACGCCCACGAGGATCCTTATAACGAAGGGAAATGGCGGCATTCGGGCCACCTCCATTACATCTACACCGGACTGTATCCGGTTTTCGACATGACTCTCGACTTCAACGACAGGTCGGCGCTAGACACCCAGAGACAGCAGGCCGTCAACGAGGAGGAACATACCGTCCGGCTCTATTCCAAGGGCACTCAGAGGAAGGTCCCGTATGTCTCAGGTAAGGTTTCCGCATATGTTCCCCTGACATTCTCTTCGGGGGGTATCAGCCGCGGGATAGTGCCCCAGGTCAGTTTCAGGTTCTCGAACGACAGGCTGAACGACCAGATCAGTCTCAGGAAAGTGGTGGAAGAAGAAGACGGGAAGGCTTCCACCGTCGAGATTTCCACCATCGGGAAGACCAACCTTGTAAAAAGACGCACACTCGATATCAACGTCAGGGGTTATGCCATACGCACCAAGGCGCCTTCCCAGGTATATCCTAGTTTCGGAATAGGCGCAGAGCTGGGGCTCCGCACACATCCGGGCAAGTCACGGTTCTACTCTCCGAGCATGTATGTCTATGCGTACGGCTATGCCCCCGGACTCCGCTACGATCAGGGTTTCCGGTTCTCCTTCAGCGGGCAGACATCCTTGAACCATAAGGAGTACAGCTATACGGACGGATATATCTCCATGGTGCCTCGCGGATTCGTGGAATCAAGCCTGGGAGGAATACTCACCAGGGCTTCTTCCCATTCTTTCAAAGTCACTGTGGATTATGCCGTCCCATTCCTGTCCGTAGATTGGTCGTTCCTGTGTCCTGCGTTCTATATCAAGAACTTCCAGCTGACTCCTTTCGCGGACATCTCCGTCCAGGACTTCAATTACAGCAGGGATTTCATTATCAATCCGGGCAATGTAGCTTCGGAGACCTTGTTGAGCTGTGGAGCCGACCTGGTTGTCAATCTCGGCAACTTCCTGTGGCTCCCGTTCGATTCCCGGTTCGGAATCCGTTATGCCCGCAACTGGTGGAGCACCATCGATTCTTTCCCGATCGGAAAACTCGAACGGAACTACCTCGGAACTGTTTTCAGCGTGGACTTTTAGGGGCTTAACGGAAGAACCTGGCTATCCAATCGGAATCTATCCTGGCGAAGCCCTCGGAAGGCTTGACCTGAGGATTGCGTCGGAGGATTCCGGCGCAATCTTCATATACATTGAACCCTATCATCACTCCGTGCATCCTGCCTTCGGAAGGATATGAAAACTCGATGTCGTTGTCAGGACCCGACAGACGGAAGAACTTGAAAGGAGCGGTGGATATATCCTTCCCTCCTTCCTTGCCAGCAAGTTCCATCCTGGAAACATACTTGCACATCTCGATCACGCAGTCGTCCAGTCCGGCATCGAATATATTCACCTTCTCGATGAGGGAACCGATGTCTCCGACCATTCTGAGGGTATATCCTTCCAGGGAGCCCGACAGGGCGGAAAGCTGCTGCTCCAGGGCCGCCGCCTGGCTTTCCGGAAGCGCCCCGTCCGGGAGAAGGAACACCATCAACCTGGCGTCCGGGTCATGGTAGAGGGTTTGACCCGGAATAAGGTTGGATGCTCCGCAATGAGGACATTCCCATACGAAAAGGGAGCCGTCCTTGACCTTCTCTTTCTGTTCGGGGTTCTCCGAAACATTGATCCTGTTCCAGGCTTCTACCTTGTGGCTCTGGGAACAGACCCTGCATTTTACCGTAGTTTCCGCCATTTCAATGCTTGTCAATGAATTTCCACAGGCCATACATCAACGCCCCCCACACCAGGAACAAGCCGACATATACCCAGAACGGAAACCTGGCCTGGAAATGGGTGCTCTCGGTATATTTCTCGAATTCCGGAATATCCGCATAGTAATATGCTCCCGCTCCGAAATCCAGGGAATCCTGCAGCCCGATCCCATGGAGCATGATGTATGAAACAGCAATCAAAGCGATCCCCACGACAATGATGGTGATCACTTTGACTGCCTTATTGGATCTTCCCGCCAACTAGCTCAGGGTAGGGATAGGGAAGAATTTACCGGAGAGCAGGAGCCAGACGGCGAAGAGGGTGAGGAGGATGTTGAATACCTGGCCGATGATGTAAAGCCAGAGAACCTTCCCTCCCTGCATCTGCTTGGTTATCTCCTTGAAGTTGGTGTCCAGGCCGATACTGGTGAACGCAAGCACGAACGCCCAGTTCTTGTACTGGTCGAGTACCTTGTTGATGGCTCCAACCTGGTCGGCTCCGCACAACGGCTGGATAAGGAAGGAAGCTATCAGGGATGCCGCGAAGAAACCGAGGATGAACTTAGGGAAGCGGATCCAGATCTCGGAAGCGCCGACCTTGGTTGTTCCGGTACGGTCCACCTTCGTAGCAAAGAACAAGGCCACGAAGAAAGCGATGAAACCGATCAGGATGTTCTGGATGGACTTCACGAGCACGGCTGCCTGCTGTGCCTCTGGTCCGAGGGCCGTTCCAGCCACGACGACAGCTCCTGTAGAGTCGATCGTACCTCCGATCAGCGAGCCTCCCATGATGTTCGACATTCCGCTGGCGCGGATAAGCATCGGCTCGAACACCATCATGAGGATCGTGAATATGATGGATATCGAAACAGCGATGGAGAGATCGTCCTTCTTAGCCTTGGAAGCAGCCGCAGTCGCGATGGCGGCGGACGTTCCGCAGACGGAAGTTGCTGAAGCCAGTGTGATTACGAGCGGCTTGTTGTCGATCTTGAGGATCTTGGTTCCCAGCCACCACATGAATATGATTACGATCGGGGTAACGATCCAGGCGATGCCCAGGCCGTAGAGTCCGAATTTGGCTATGTTGGAGAAGAGGACCGAGAATCCCATGATGACCAGACCGGTCTTTATATAGAACTCCGTCTTGATCGCGGGTTTTAGCCACTTCGGAACTCCAACCGTATTGGAGATGAGAAGACCTACCAGCAAAGCCCAGAAAGCCCACTCAAGGTAACGGTTAAGGGTGAATTCGGCGCTGATCAGACGCACCACGAATGCAATCACGAAGAGGCCTATGAAGGCAGGAATATACTTCTTGACGCTCTCTCCCTGGAGTTTGACTCCCAATGTGAACAGGACAGCCAATGTAACGAAGGTCACCAGGAACTTGCGCCAGAAGGCCAGGCTGCCCAGCTGGGCGCCGAGTGCCGTAACCTTTGCCGCCGCTTCCTCTGAAAGATTCTCTCCAATCGTCCAGGTAGCGAACTTGACTGCTGAAAAATCGAATGCTTTGGTCAGAACTGCGATGCAGGCGAGCAGGATCACGATGAATCCTATCCAGATTGCCTGCCAATCTTCTTTGCCCCAGAAAGCCGGGACCGGTTTGCCTTTATCCATATCAGAAAAAAGTATAATGCTTTACTATTTTGCAAATATAGGATTTTTCTGATATTTCCTGGCGTACTTCGGATCAAAGATGATATTAAGGAGTTTTGCGAGACGGTATCCTGCATTGCGGATCTGGGTCTTGGCCAAAACCCTGGTTTCCAGCTGCCAGTCCTTGGTCAGGGTATCACCCTCCTTGATCAGGTGTACAGGCCAGGATTTTTCAGCGCAATCCCTGGCCCAGTCGTACGGACCTCCTGCCGTGATTTCCGCGATTTCTTTCTCGGAACAGTCGTCAAAAAGATAAGCCAGGTCTCCGAAACTCCATGGATATGTAGCAAGGCACCGGTCATCCCAGTACGTGTGATAACGGAGGTCCTCATTCCCATACTTGACCTTGTAGTATCCGATGGTCATGTCTTCCGGATTGTAACGGATGTGCTCCGGACAGTGCATGTCTCCGACAAAATGGACCGTCAACACGATCTCGAGGAACCGGAGGGAGTCCGGCATATTCCTGGCATCCCTGAGTTCGCCGGCGAAGGTCTCTATGACGTGGACACAGTTCTTGACGTATCTGTCTCCGTCGTATATGCCTTTGAACGGCTCGAAATCCATATTTACCTCGAACGTGTGAGGATAGGCAATACCGTCCACAAACGGAAGCTTACTCTTGTATTCATCGGCATAGGAAGCATATTCAACGATCGAAGAACCATTCAGGTACTTTGATAATTGTTTCTTTGTGGTTTTCGTAAGATGGTTTTCTGCGATCCTGGCCACGGTTGCATGACCGAGACGTCCCCATCCGAACGACGGGACCACCAGCAGCAGGCTGATGGCGATAATCAGCGCTCTTTTCATTTTTCTTCTGTATTACAGTTCAAAATCCACCAGTATCGGACGATGGTCCGACGAGTCGTAATAGTTAGACATAGCCCAGACCATATTCGTCCAGGACTCATTAAGGATCAGCGCATTCCGGACTTTGGAATACATTGACGGAGAGGCATACATGAAATCATAACGAGGCGGGTAGTTGCCGGCCGCGTCATTGGCCCAGGTACGAGTGGCAAAGAAATGCCCCTGGTACTTGAGTCCGATTATGTCCTTGTAGAATGTGTTGTTCAGGATGTAGTCATGGCTGCTGAGGAAAGGACTGTTCCCGGCAAGCTTGTACCGCCAGTTGTCCAGGCGGCTGCGTGTATTGAAGTCCCCCATCATGAGCCAGTTCTGTTCCGAAGACAGCTTTGGGTCGTCTATGCTCCTGGAACATATGTACTTGATTTCGGCTTCGCGCTGGGCGTTCCCGCCCGCACTGTTCTTTGAATCGTAATTCTGGTCCTTCAATACAAACTTCGCATAATAGCTGTAGGCATGAGGCCAGAGATGGAGCGTCACGAAATTGACTTTCGTTCCGTCCACATCCACCTGCTGGACGGCAGCTCCGTGCGCAACCGGACAGTAACCTTCCGGGCACTGGCGATGGTATTCCGCCGCATGGCTGGCTCCATCATTCCAGTTGTCCGCCATCTGCTGGTGCTCGCTGTCGGTTTCAGTTATGAGGGCAAGTGTCTCTATCGGATACTTCGATGTTATCACCTGCGGGTAATAGTCATCCGCATAGATGCGGTAACCTCCGATCGCCGTATACTTATGGCCGTAAGATGCTGCGAATTCCGGCCAGGCCTTCGGGAAATACCTGCTGGCCACGGAGCACATGGAGGAACTCCTGTCCTTGTATATCGATTGTGCTTCACACCAGACACAGACATCCGGATCGTATTTGGCAATGAATTCCTTGAAATGCACGAATCCAGCCTGCTGGTCGCTCCACATTCCGTTCTGGATGTTCCAGTACATAACGCGAAGACCATTTTCCGGGCGTTTCATCTTCGCGGTCTCCACCACCTTGATATTGTCCAGATAGAAACCGTGGTTCAAGGTCTTCACATTGCTTTCGCTGGACCAGTACAGCATTGTTCCGTCCGTGGCATTTGAAACCTCGACCGAAATGGTGTTCCAGCCGTTTATCAGCGAATTGCGTGGGAAGGTGAGATTGTGGTCTATTCCGTCATGAGGTTCCGTCAAGGCATAGTCCACGCCGTTGATCTTGGCGGAGGTGATCACTCCGGCAAGGCATACCTTGAAGCAGAAGTTGTCGTTCATGGAAGGTTCCGGCTTCACATCGAAGGTGACCCTGATGTCGGAAACCTCCTTGATCGAAGAAAGCATAGGCGACTGGATGATGCCTCTCTTGCCTTCTCCGTTCACTCCGCAGGACAGATAGCCAGGGCGTTCAGAAACCCTGAACAGATAGACCCACGGGCCGAAACCACGACTTTCCATATATTCATCGGAACAGACATGGGATGTTGCCACCGTCTTCCAGACAGTGGATTTGAAAGATATATGGCTCAGGGGGTTTTCGCAGTCTTGCTTGAAATTGTCCGACTGTACGAAAGGTCCCTCGGACATGGTACAGGCATCGAAGTTCTCGGAAAACAGAACGGTTTCCTCGCCTTTACCACCGTTTTCCGGATTGACTTTCGGTTCTGGTATCAGTCTTTCATTGCAGGCACTCGCGCTGGCGATAAGTGCCGCCAGCGCGATCCCTGCGAGATAAAAGTATTTATGAGCAAACACGTGTCCTTTGGCTATTGTGGTGGTATTCCACTATTATTACACCGACCGGCTGAAAAACACCTAAACAAAAACGCAAAAATCTCGTTAATGGAAAGTAATACCCAGGGAAATCACGAAAGAATGTATGGCTTTGTGATTTCCAGTCATTTCATACCCCTGGAACTTATAGCCTGCTCCGGCATTCACCCGATTCTTCTCGCCCCGGAAACTAAACCCTGCGATGATGCCGGCATTGATGCCGCCTGAATATTCATAATCATGCTTGAAGTCCGCCGCATTCCTGTACTTGGCTTTCAGGAAAGGAGAATATCCCGCCGAAACCGAAACAAACGGCTTTCCCTTCGTGTCGTAAGCATCCGCATACCATCTTACATTTGCGGCAAGAGGCAGGAATACGAAAGTTTCTTCTATCGGGTGGTATGTCTCTTCGTACCAGTTTCCGTCTTCGTCCTGCACCTCCCTTGTCTCTGTCTCCTTGCTCTGTTTCAGATAGCAGTCAGCCCCGGCGGAAGCTCCTATGAATATCTTTCCTCTGAATATATAACCGTGGGAGGTGGAAAGCCCGCCTCCCATTCGGAAAAAGCCGTCGGAACCAAAAGCCAAGGTTCCGTCAAGAGACCCTTCGTAGCCCGAAGCTTTATATTTAAACTCATTATATTCAGTTACTTCCGGACGGATAACACCATCCCTGTCCTGCGCTTGTACACAGAAAGGAACTACGAGAGATATCAGGATAAGGAGTAACTTTCTCACCTGCTATTGAGCCTACTTGTCTCCACCGAATATCTTGATGACGGCTTCGAGCTTCTGGCGCAGACGGGCGGTGTCGATGCTGTTGACGATACCCTCGACCTTCTTACGGAACTCGGCGGTGTCGATGCTCTTGGACATATTCTCGATTGACTCACGCAGCCTGGCGGTATCCACGCTGCCTACGATTCCTTCCACTGACTTGCGGATCGCAGCGGTGTCGATACTGTTGATTATTCCTTCGATGGTGTTCCCTAAATTATCCATCGACTGTTTGATGGCCACGGTGTCTATGTTCTTTATAGCATCGTTGATAACATCGGGAATCTGGTCGATAAGGTCTCCGATGGACTCAGTGGCGCTTCCAACGCCGTTTTGGATGAGTATGGAATTGTAACGGCCGATAGCTTCCGCCATCTTGACCTTTTCCGAGGTGGAATACGAATCATAGTTGTCTTTGATTTCCTGGACGAACCCTTCATATTCCTGGCGGGACTTTTCCCAATCGGCCTCAGTATAATCCTTGAATTCATTCTCCGTCTTCTCGACGAAACTGTCGAATCGCTCAGGAAGGCTCTTGGTGGAAGCACATCCGACGAAGATCGCCAAAGCGGCGATAAAAGCGAAAACCTTTGACTTATCCATATCGTAAAGTGTTATACATTGAACAGGAAATGCATTATGTCGCCGTCTTTCACGACGTATTCCTTTCCTTCTGTGGCAAGCTTGCCGGCCGCCCTCACGGCGCTTTCACTGCCGAGGGTGACGAAATCCTCATATTTGATGACTTCAGCGCGGATGAAGCCTCTTTCAAAGTCGGTGTGGATAACACCTGCGGCCTTCGGTGCCTTGTCTCCCTTATGGATGGTCCAGGCACGGCACTCGTCGGCTCCTGCAGTGAAGAAGGTCTGGAGGCCGAGCAGATGATATGCCCCCTGGATGAGCCTTACGACACCTGATTCCTGAAGACCCATCTCCTCGAGGAACATCTGCCTGTCTTCGTAGGAATCCATTTCCGCTATCTCAGATTCCGTCCTGGCTGAAATCACGAGTATCTCCGCATTCTCATCCTTGGTGGCTTCCCTGACTGCATCCACATATTCATTGCCGGAAGCAGCGGATGCATCATCCACGTTGCATACATACATCACCGGCTTGTTCGTCAGCAGGAAAAGGTCGCGGGCCATAGCCGCTTCCTCATCGTTGACCGGCTCAACCGTCCTGCAGGATTTTCCCTGGAGCAGGGCTTCCTTGTAACGCAGAAGCAAGGCCACCAGCTTCTTGGCTTCCTTGTCGCCTCCGGTCGTCGCCTGTTTCTGGGATTTGGCCAGGCGTGCCTCGACCGTTTCAAGGTCTTTTATCTGAAGCTCCGTATCCACGACTTCCTTGTCCCTGACAGGATCCACGCTTCCATCCACGTGGACTACGTTGTCGTCATCGAAACAACGCAGGACGTGCAGGATGGCGTCTGTCTCCCTGATATTCGCAAGGAACTGGTTCCCCAGGCCTTCACCTTTGCTGGCGCCCTTCACAAGGCCTGCAATATCGACGATGTCCACCGTCGCCGGGACGACGCTCTTCGGCTTGCACATATCGGCCAGCACCTCAAGCCTCTTGTCCGGGACGTTGGTGGATCCGAGATTCGGTTCAATGGTACAGAACGGAAAATTCGCACTCTGGGCCTTTCCTGAACTGACACAGTTGAACAATGTTGACTTCCCTACATTTGGAAGTCCGACTATACCGCATTTGAGAGACATATAAATCCATTTTGTACAAATATACGAATCAAAAGAAAAAGTTTTTCCGTTTCTTTTCCTTTTTGCTGTTTGACATGTGCATCTTTGATGCCGGAATGATCAAAGGTTATTTTTACATCACTTTCATCTGGCTTCTCCTTGCGGTCCCCTCCCGGTTGCGAAATCCGGAGCCCGCGGGAGAAGTTTCCATATTGTTCTGGAACCTTGAGAACTTCTTCGACTGGAAAGCCGGCAACGGAGGAGAAGAGTTCTCTTCCTACGGAACAAGGCACTGGACGAAGCGGAAATTCGAGGTGAAGTGCAACGCTGTCGCCAAGGCCCTGCTATGGATTGCCGACACGGAAGGCGGGCTTCCGGACATGATAGGAGTCGCAGAGGTAGAGAACCGTTCCGTCTTGCAGAAACTTCTGGAAGGCACCGCGTTAAGAAGAGCCGGCTATTCGACCGTACACTACGACTCGCCCGATCCCAGGGGAATAGACGTCGCCTTGATGTACCGCCGTTCGGAACTGACACTTATGGAATCAAAGCCTCTCCATATTCCTTCCCTGGACACGAGAGATATCCTTCTTGCGACATTCCTGACCAAAAGGAACGACAGCCTTGCCGTGCTGGTCAACCACCATCCTTCAAAATACGGGAAAGACTCGGAGAGGAAACGGGAAGCGGCCCTCAGGAGGCTGCGCTCGGCGACGGATTCCCTGGCCTCCGAAGGCTACCGGAACATTGTTGCGATGGGCGATTTCAACGACACTCCGGACAATCCTGCATTCCGTATCATCACCGGCAGGGACGGAGGCCCCGGGGCGCTTGAAGACCTTTCCTCTCCTTTGTGGAAGAAAGGGTCGGGCACCATCAAGTATTCAGGGAAATGGGAACTGATAGACCTGTTCTTCGTGTCGGAAACACTTGCAAATGAGGGCCTTGTGTCTCCGATGAAGGTTATCCGGGTGCCGTTCCTGTCTGCAAGGGACAACACCCATTCCGGAGAGAAACCTTTACGCACCTACACCGGACCGCGGTATTCCGGAGGAGTCAGCGACCACCGCCCCATAATGATAAAGATTCGATAATATTTATTACATTTGTAAGGATATGGCAATAACTTAAATGATTAATAATATGGAAATGAAAACCAAGATAAGGGAGAAATTCAAGACTCTCTTCGGCGGAGAAGGAGAAGTTTTCGCCTCTGCCGGCAGGATCAACCTCATCGGAGAACATACCGACTATAACGGCGGATATGTATTCCCAGGAGCCATCGACTGCGGAATAATGGCCGAAGTCAAGGTCAACGGGACCCAGAAGGTCAGGGCTTTTTCCCTCGACTATGATGAATATGTAGAATTCGGACTCAATGAAGAGGACAAGCCTCAGCAGCAGTGGGCCTGCTACATATTCGGTGTCTGCCGCGAGACCACGAAGCGCGGCGGCAAGGTCGAAGGATTCGACTGCGTATTCGCAGGAGACGTCCCTCTCGGAGCCGGCCTTTCCTCTTCGGCAGCCCTTGAAAGCACCTTCGCCTTCGCAATCAACTACCTGTTCGGCAACAAGATCGACAAGTTCGACCTCGCCAAGATCGGCCAGAGCACGGAACACAACTACTGCGGCGTCAAGTGCGGAATAATGGACCAGTTCGCTTCCATATTCGGAAAGAAGGGCAACCTTATCCGCCTCAACTGCAAGACACTGGAATACAAGTATTTCCCATTCGATCCAAAGGGATACAAACTGGTTCTTGTGGATTCCTGCGTAAAACACGAGCTGGCCTCGTCGGCCTATAACAAGAGGCGCGAATCCTGTGAGAATGCGGCCAAGGCCATCAGCAAGAACCACCCGGACGTGGAATTCCTCAGCGACGCCAAGAGAGTGTGGCTCGACGAAGTACGCGACGAGATTCCTGAAGAGGATTTCCTCAGGGCTGAATATGTGATCGGAGAGGTCCAGAGGGTGCTTGATGTCTGTGACGCTCTTGAAAGGGGCGACTACGAGACCGTCGGCGAGATGATGTACCAGACCCACTTCGGAATGAGCAAGCTGTACGAAGTCAGCTGTGAGGAGCTGGACTTCCTCAACAAGCTGGCACGAAAATGCGATGTTACAGGCTCGAGGGTTATGGGAGGCGGCTTCGGCGGCTGCACGATCAACCTCGTGAAGGAGGAACTGTATGACGGTTTCATCGCCGCCGTCAAGGAGCAGTTCCCGGCCAAGTTCGGGCACGACCCTAAGTTCTATGATGTCGTCATCAGCGACGGCGCCAGGAAGGTCGAATAAGAGGCTTCACAACACAACTTAATACGACACGGGCCGCACGGGATTACTCCCTGCGGCCCTATTTACTTATCTCATTGCTCACTACAAAGTTAAGATTGATATTAGCATATGGTTCATTGATTATCTGTCTTTCTAACTACGATTGGAGTTTCTCCAATTAATGTAGGATTTTGCCGACTCTATTTCGGATAGCCACGTTTCTAATGAATAACCCTGGTTAAACATACTACTTTTTTTGTTCAAGTTAAAAACTCCATTGCTAAACATAACGTTTATCTTCTCTCCCTTAACCGTCTCAAGAAGACCTCCTTCTGCACTAAACTTTCCTTGAATCTTATCCCCTACCATCGTATATTCCACAGTAACGATCAAAGTGGATGATTCAAAATTAACTTCCTTACCATCAACTATAAATGGATTATATGAAGAAAACTCCACGAAAGATAAATATGCTGTTTCCGAGATGTATTTTGTATTCAATTCTACATCCTGATAAGGTATTATCAGCCATATATCTGGTATGTGGATTTCTACACTATTAACGGATTCCATGTCGGCTCTTACGAGAATGAACTCCTCCTTATCAATTTCGACGATGTTCCATTGAATCTTAGTTGTTTTCCCCATGAGGTAACTGTACGTACTCTGAACGAATCTTTTTCCGTTCCATTCGAAGCCGAGCATAGAATAGCCCTCATTCCTCGTCTCGGAATATGGATTTGCATCTTTGGTTTTACTAACCTTCTCAGACTTTTCACAGGAAGAAGAACTAAACAGCGCCGCGGTAATTGCTATAATTGCAATTCTAAACAGGTATTTATATGTTGATTTCATCTTCATTTATTGTTATATTTCTTCATAAAACTAATAAACAACCTATTCGGTTTCGCCATTACCGTTCCCTAAAGGATCCATTATAGATGGTGGAATCCGACAGAAGACGGAATATGTAGGAGACACTTGATTCCGGTATGATACGTAAAAATACACCATCCTCGCTGATGCATTCTCCGGGAAGTAGCAGAAATAATCAAGCCAACGATTGTGCGGAGAATATGGACTTGTTGTCCAGACTATCGAGTCGTTCGTATTAGTCTTAACACCCCAATGGCAGGTCATCTGAGGTCTGAAAATAGCATCTACAGATGTTGATTCTCGCGCTTGAACAGTATAACTGCCACTATATCCTCCATCAAAAGAAGGATTGGCAACCTGTGTCATTGTATATGTAGGAAACCCAGGGAAAGGGGTGTCTTCCATAGAGAAGTCTCTTGAAAGCCTCAGGTGGCCGCCCTCGACATCAATATCCGCATATGCCGTGGTAGTTCCTCCATTAACAAGGTTAACAACTCCGGTTGTAGGATTGATAGTCGCAACCGTTGTATCTGCCACTGACCATCTTACAAATACTGTTGTATCATTCAGAGTAAACCTATGGCCGGAAATAAGGGTGTCAAGAGACGGTTCTATAAACAATGATGATGCTCGGTCAATCCATCTGAAATCCGACTCATGTAAAACTGTATGATACGATGCTGTATTATACACAAACTTGTAACCAGTAAAAGGAATCATATTCATGTCGACGCCAGTGTTTGAGAAATCTATGATACGATCAGCCCGCGTTATGTTTGTTCTTTGATTCTTGTATGCCAAGGAACTGACCGACGGAACGAACAAGAATCTATTGTTTATGTATGCATCAAGGAAATACCCACCAAGCAATACATTATTAATACACGTGTCTTTCACAATATCCGAATCATCAAGTTCATAATAAGAACCCGCTTCATCGTCATAGACCAGAGAAGTTGGAGGAGCATCAAAGGAGTCGGTCTTGACTGTTACTTCGCCTTTTAACAATCCGCGATATTTCTTCCAGCTTAATGTGTAATCATAAACCTCCTGCGTTGCCTGATAGTTCGGATATACATTGAATTGTATCCTTGGACCGGAAAAGAGCATAAACGTCCCCGCTACACCGGCAATTAAACTCATAATTCTATGATTATGACCATATAGAAATGCCGAAAGAGCTCCTCCCACAATCGGTGCGATCAGCCCGCCATATGCCCCGCAGTCAATATTCAGGAGTGTATTCAGGTTATTGGAGTATGTATTAAGGCCTCCATTTGAGATGGTCAGGTTCATAATTCCATGACCGGCATCTCCTTGAGGGAACCCAATAGTATTCAATACGGTCTGGAAGTCATTATACATCTGCGAATCATATACCTTTCCCGGAGAGATATAATGCATCAGCATCTGTCTGACAGAAGGTGCTTCTCGAAGATTATAGATTTCGCTTATATAGGTTTCAACATTCGGAGTTATAACATCTACATTAAAAATCCAATCAATAAACTTGAGTAAATCACAGAACAGGGTAGTATTTGTCACTTCTAATTCCCCAAGCCAATATTGCAAGGCATAAACATATCCCATAGGAACATTGACGCCATAATGCGGCGAATCATCACTGACATACACTTTTACGTTATGAGGAATCCCGGCCTGTTCCATCTTTCGAAGGGCGTATCGGGCTATCAATCCTCCCATGCTCTGACCTATAAGAATGTTTTTCTCTGTGCTGGTCTTATTTGTATTGACCCAGTCTATCACCTTCCTGAGAATCTCCGCATTCGACTGGATGGGTGCACAACTGTTCTTCCAGTCAATATAAACTATATCATAATCCAAAAAACTATTATTTACAAGGGAATCTATTTCCCGTATTGTGCAGAAGCCCCGTCCAGTACCATCTGTGTCCATAATCCGATCCGGATCAGAAAAGGGTTCGAAACCTTCGGCGAAGATCAACGGTTTGACAAGGTTAGTATGTCCGCTTGCATATTTGATGCTCATAACCGCATCGACCGTTTTAGTATAACCGAGGATGGTTGAATCACAAGTAAATGTCTGCTCGTAATCGGGAGTTATGGTACTGGCTGTAGAAGTGGAAGTAGAAAGGACGTTAACGAAACTATGCGTTTCCAACACAGCGTTATTTGACAACGTGATCCTCAGTTTCAACTCAACGGGATTCTGTGGTGATGAATAAGTGATATGGACATTGCTTCCCAGGGGTATTTCTCTGAAACCATTATTGTCACCGGCATTAAACTGAAGGGTTTTTATGGTATCATTAGTAAAAGTAAGATTGTTCCGGAAAGAATATGTGATACTCCCGCCACTTACGTTCATGTATGGAGAAAAAGCAACTACATACTTATCGTCATAAGGATTGACCCAATTCCCTCCTGTATCGTACGCATCGAATATTTGATTGTCGGCTTCTACCAACAGATGATTGGCTAATGCAAAGTCATTTGTGTGATTGTATTTGTACACAACCACTCCGACAGGGTTGATCCCGTTTCCCAGATACTGCGACATTAGTTCGGTTAAGTCTGACGGTATGTCCATATCTGCTCGCACCTTGGATGAGGCTAGGCCAGAAAGGATACCATTAAGAGTCTGGAAGTTCACAAAGTTCGTGTCACACAAGGTAGAAACCCCGTTGAAGGCATCCAGATTCACGGGAGTCTCTCCGAAGTCCTCAAGAATCCCAGTAGGGACTAAATTCAGGTTCATCTTCATTATGGTGGTATCCAGTAGCGGAAGCCTAGGCCGGAGAGGAGGTGGATTAAATGCTAACAGGGTGTTTGTCAGCAGAACTGTCAACAACGTAATAAGCACCCTTGTAATCACGAAATGTGCTTGATAATCTGTTTTCATAATTTGTTTAATTGGTTTATAAAACGTTTAAATATAGTAATATTTTTTAATTTGCAACTCCTCTGTTAAACAATTTGTTTATTCATTGACTTTCTCATTAATAATGATTGGACGAGAGACGCCCTCCGGAAAACAAAATAAGGCGGCTGTTATCCAGCCGCCTTATTGATTCACAAGAGCTTCCTATTAGAAGAAACGAGCCCTGTTGTCCTTGACGTCAGCATCCAGCATCATGACCGGAAGGATCATCTGGGACATATAGCTTGCCATCTGGTCTGCGTTGGCCTTGGCATCATCCTCGGTATAGAAAGCACCGGTGTCCCGGCCATTCACCTTGAACACGTAGGTACCGATCATTCCGGCAACCGGACCGCAGATCTTGCCCTCCGGGGCAACGGATACAGCACCGATGAACTTAGGGTCGAGACCCTGGCCGTTAAGCGAAGCGAACCTGACATCGACATCGGAGCTGACGGAAGTGTTCAGCTTGTCTGCGATTTCCTGGAGGTCGTCCATTCCCTTTATCTGCTCTGCGACATCTGCGGCTGCCTTTTCAGCTGCCTTCTGGGCGAAGAGCTGCTGGCGGATGACGTCCTTGGTTTCATCAAGCGTAGCTATTCCATCCTTGTGGATACCGGTAACGGTAGCGATGAAGAAATAGTTGTTGTTGACCGTGATGATATCGGAAACCTTGCCAACCTTGTTGTCGAAGACCCACCTTGTGACTTCCCTGGCCTGGTTGATGGAACCATAGGTATCATTGCTCTCCTGTACGGCAGTCATAGGGTGTGAATAGACACCGAGAGTATCTACAGCGGCCTTATAGTTCTTGTAGTCGCCGGCGGCGAGCTTGGCGAACTTGCTGGCCTGGGAATAGTAGTCATTGAAAGTCTCGTTGCTGGAGAGTGAAGACTTCTGGAGGATGGCAACCTGCTTCTTGGTGACAGGAGCGGTCCTCTTGGTGACCTCGACGATATGGGTACCGTACTGGGTCTTGAGTACGAACGGCTTACCTGCCTGTGCGGTAAGGGCTGGCTCGAAACCAGGGATCATATAGCTCTGGGTCAACCAGCCGATATTGCCCTGTCCGCCGTCTGCAGCGCTTTGGGTGTCGGCAGATACGGAAGTCGCAACATTGGCGAAGCTCTCGCCCTTCTGGAGGACGTTCATTACGCTGTCTATCTTCTCCTGGCTGTCAGTGGCGGCGAAGAGAATATGCCTTACATAGATGGAATCAGGAACCTGGGCAGTAGCCATGATCCTGCCGGCATAGAATACATTCTCATTGTCGGAAACGATAGGAGAAGTACCTGATGCATTTGAGAATACGAACTCATTGAGATCTGTGTTGATGGTGTTGAGTTCGCCGGCACGATACCAGTACTCACTCAGCGGCTTCTCGGAATTCCTTGCAAGGAACGTCTTGACGGCCTCGGTGGTGGAGAACTCATCATAGATGCTGTTCATCGCCTCCTTGGTAGCCTCGATGTCTGCTGCGGAAGGAGTAACCTCGAATACAACGTATTCCATATCCCTGGAAGCATTCTGGCGGTACAGGCTCTTATGGTCGTTGTAATACTTCTGGACCTCTTCGTCGCTGACCGTGATGGTAGAATCCTGAGTGAATACAGAAGGAACAAGGACGAAGTCGACGTTAGCCGTGTTGTTGTTGTCGGCGATGGCCCTCTTGAGCATGAGCGGGTTCTGGAAGTTGCTGGCTGAGAAGAGGGAACCGTACTTTGCATAGAACTGCTGGGTGAAGACGGTATTCTGGATATAGTCCCAGTATGTCTTAAGGCGGCCGGTCTGGTCTGTCTGGACGGCGTTGATGATATTCTGGAGGGCAGTCTTGCTGAAGTTGCCGTTCTCATCCTGGAAAACAGGGTTCTGGGAGATGACTGGAGAAACCATATCTCCTGCGAGGAGCTCCTTGAGTTCTTCTTCCCCAACCTTGATACCGGCATCGGCAGCCTTCTTGGTGAACAGATACTTGTCCACGAGGCTCTGCCAAGCTGCGTTGCGGATTTGCTGTTGCTGCTGGTCGCTCTGGGCAGAATTACCGGTAACCATCTCGTTCACAACCGTAAACCTGTCGACATCCTGCTGGAAGTCAGTGTAAGAGACAGCCTTTCCGTTGATTTCACCTACGTTGTTCTTGGATGACATCATATTGAAAGCGGACTCGAGTGTGCCCGGATCAATGATGAATGACAGAAGGGCCAGTGCAATGATGATGGACACTGCAAGGCCGGCCTTGTCGCGAGTTTTTTGAAGAATCGCCATTGTTTATATTGTTTTAAATTTCAAACATTTTGATATTGGGGTGCGAAGATAGTGATTTTTAATCAATTTCCTATTATTTTTTAAGTAAAGGCCCGATAAAGTTGACCGAATCGATGATTACTCGTGTCGTGTCTTCAATCACATAGACATAGCTGTTGAACGGCCGGTAGATGATGGCGTTCCTGGCCATTTCGTCCGACCTCATTCCATATCCCTGCATGAAATCGTCCTTGTTGAACATCCTCACATAGCAATCCGTGTAGATTTCCTTGTTCGCCTGGTCCCAGTACAGGGTGTCCGTCTCCATCGTCTGCTGCTTGAGCACATTCTGCACTATCACGTTGCCGAACGCCGACCATTGCTCGATATTGTGCTTCTTGCTCTTGAAGTGCCTGGCGTTGTTTGAGTGCAGCACCGTCTCCAGCACATCCCCGTCGGTATAGGCGAACACATGGAGCCCATTCGGAAACAGCTCGTAGGAACAGGTATCGTTGTCATACCGTTCCATTATGTCGGCTTCCACCCTCATCTGCAGGTTCCCGGTCCTGGTCTGGACGACGAACATACTGTCCACCGTCTGAACCGGCGTCTCCTCCAGATCAAGCTTGTCCGCCTCGGAGAGTTTCCCTTTGCATGAATATACGACGAAAGCAACCGCAATCGCGGTTGCAATCATCGTAATGCTATGTAGTTTTCGTTCCAAGGCCTTGGCCCTTGAATATATTACCTTGTCCTGACGGTTGTGGTTGCGTGCATTCCGCCGCAGTTGACGGTGTAGGACTGTCCGTCCACGATATCATACATGAAAGCGTCTGCCTTTGCAGGGAAGCTGGCTGAATACCTTCCGATAAGGGCATTGCAATCACCGGCCAGTGAAGGATCGGCAGCCTTTGCCCTCTGCAGGTAATCGACTGCTACCCAAAGGTTTGCCCTTGAGGTAACCTCATCGCCGCCGCAACGGGTAGAAGCCCAGATTGTTCCGGTGATGTAGTAAGCCCTTCCCTGATAGCTGGAGTCAAGTTCAGCCGCCCTGTTTGCATAAGAGGATGCCTTGGCGGTCATTCCCTTCTTTACGCAGACATTGGATGCTTCCATGTTGTACTTCGCCTTGGTAATGTTGTCGATATCGCTGAAGCTGCATGCCTCTTCGATGTATTTCAAGGCGGCGTCGGTGTTACCCTGCGCAAGGTTGAGCCTGTAAAGACTGTAAGCGGTCTTGGCATTAGGCTCGTTCCTGTAAAGAGCGGTGGCGGCCTTGAGGTAAAGGTCGTTGTTCTGGCAGCCTTCTACTGTATTGAGCATACCCACGATCTTGGCGTTAAGGGCCATGTCGGATGGGTTTGCCTCATAGCGAGGAGTGAACAGGCCGAGAAGGTCGTCGCAGCTGGCGATCTTGCTGTCGATGTAGGTCAGGTCAAGACCGTTCCTGGCTTCGGAGATCTTTTTGATGTCGTCCTTGTCGATGCCCTTGGCAACGAGTGTTGCGCTGTCGGTGGCGGCAGCCTTGTCAAGGAGGCCGACTGATGACTCATAGACATCCAGGACTTTCTCGACATCAAGCTTGCCTTCGTTCTTGAGAGCGACTGCAGCGTTGAAGTAAGGGACATACGAAGCGAAGTTCGTCAGCTCCTGGTTTTCGCCGATGATCTTTCCGATTTCGTCAAAGACGAACTGGTTGTCCTTCAGTTTAAACTGGACGATATACCTGGCCTTGTTGTTGAGTGCCTTTACAGCATTCTTCGGATAAGTAGCCGCCCTCTGGTCCTGAAGGGTAAGGAGAGAATCGATGATGGCATTGCGGAGAGCCACATCCTTGGTCTTGGCGATCTGCCTGGTAAGGAGGGTGGAACCCTTGATCAACATGTTCTCGCTTGCAGTAGCAGGGCAGATGGCATATGCCTTCCTCCAGTTAGGAAGGGCATCATCGTAATTCTTCTGCTTGTAATAATCATCGTAGAAGGAAAGATACTTCTTGCACTCGTCCGCGTTAGGTCCGTACTTGTCCTGTGCGGAAAGCTTTATTCCCGTGAATGATACAACAAGTGTCAACAGAGCTAGTGTAATCTTTTTCATGGTCTTTTGTGTTTTCAATTTCAAGCAAATCCAGTTAATCGTATCTTGGTTTCAAGAACCAAATGTCAAGTAAGTTAAGTCCTATGTTAAAATTAATGTACCTTTCCCTTACCAGGTTTCCGGCAGTAGAACCTCTCTGACCTATATCTATCCCCACTGTCAAACCGTTGGTCACTCCGGTTCTGTTGCTGAATACAGGGAGCGTAGCTCCAAAAGTCAGACCAAACGCATTTATGTTGCTTCCGTCCACCTTGTAGTAGGCCTGGTCCCAATATGCTCCGGCCCTGTATGTTACCCTCCTGCGGTAGTACCTGATATCATTCCTGTTAGGCACGTAGGAGAATCCGGCACGGACCGACTGGGATGTCGTCGCGCTGAACACCGCGCTTCCTACACAGGCAAATCCGGGTACGTTGTCAAGCCCGCAGGAAGACCAGTCGGACCTGAGATAATTCACCTCCGCAGTCCACTTGTTGCCACGGAGCGAGAATCCTGCGCCGATTTCCTGGGCAAGTCCAACCCTGTTGCGCTTGCCGAGGGTGTCCGTGAAGGTCCTCGGGGAAGGTGTGGAATCGTTGATGGAAGATATGGTCTGGATCTCATACCTGTCCACATGTCCGGAGAAGTTGGATTTGAGTCTGTAGGTAGCTCCTATCACCGCAGTGACATTTCCCATCGCAGGAGTCTCATACTGAACTCCGAATTTCCCCGAATAGCTCTTCAGGTGCATCTCATATCCGCTGTAGATATCCCTGAAGCCCGTGCTGGCCAGGTCGAAAGTGCTGTTCTTGTTGAGCTTTCCGAAATAATACTGTCCCTCCGCTCCGATCGAGAAACCCTTGAACGGGGTCAGGCCGGCGCCGAGAAAGACCTCGGAAAGACCGCCATATCCCTGTACCGTATTGGTGATCACGCCCGTCTGGGAAATGATGTTGCCTGTCTCCTTGGAGGAAATCTTGTATCCTAAATCGCTGAACGGAGAGAAGCCGGCATACATCGCCAGGGATTTGTAAACAGGGAACGAAAACGCTACGTCGTAGATGTTGAACGTGTTGTTGGAGGAACTCATATCCCCTTGCTTGTAGTATCTGTTTCCCTGGGCGAGGCTGAAATCAGCCATGAAGGTCTTCTTGTCCCGAGCGGTTACCGCCGCCGGGTTAAGATAGTTGAGGGCTCTCTTGTCGCGGGTGGCTATTCCCACACCGCCCATGGACTTGTTATAGGCGGATCCTTGCCTGGAAATGTCGCCTATCCCGAACATCGAATATGGGGAATATGAGTTGTATGCTTCATTCTGCGCACTCAAAGGAAGTACACAGAGCAAGCTGAAAGCTATCAGGAGTATTCTTCTAACGTTTCCTTTCAACATAATCGTCAGCTATCAATGCCAACCCCATCAGCACTAGATTGCAGACTACAAAGATGGAGTTTTTCATTCTTTTTGCAAAATATAAAGCGTCTCCGCCCGTAAAAACCACAACTTTTTCCGGAAACAGCGACAAGTACCCCTGTATTTCAAACATTATGCCGCTTACTACCCCCGATTCTATGGAGGAAACCAGCGAATTTCCTGTTTCCCTGATGTTTACGGGAGTGTCAACCATTGGGAGAGTCCTTGAATACCTGTTCAGTGCTTTGAACCTGGTACGGCAGCCCAGGGAAACGTTGCCTCCGGAGTAGTTACCCTCCTCGTCTGTAATGTCTATGGTCATCGTGGTCCCGAAGTCGAATACCATGCTTCCCTTACCTTTGAAAAGGTACCTTGCAGCAATCACCGCAGCCGCCCTGTCCGGAGAAAGATATTCCGGCAAAGAATAGCTTGTCACGGTCTGCAAGTGTTTCCTGTCGAGGATTATGAGTTGTCCACAACCGGAACGGAGCTTTTCTTCCTGGGACTGATTCACTTCAATGGTTGAAGAAATCACCATGACTGCCGGTTTTTCCTTTTCGACAAGGGAATCGATGAAATCGAACATCTTCTCCCCCTGGTAACGGAATGTCTTTCCGAGCGTCATTCCGTCCGACCAAGCCGCCTTGAGGGCTGTGTTTCCTATTTCCACCAAAAGATTCGGCATCTTCCAAAGATAGTGATTTTTTTGTTATTTCAGCTTCATAAGCGTCTGGAGGGCCTTCTGGAGGGTATCTATTCCGCGCGTGACTATCTTGAGTTTACCTTCAGACTGCTTGAGATGGAAGAGCTGGTCGTTGGCGTTGATGTTGCCGAGTATATCCGTAAACACCTTGGTCTTGTAGTAAGGAGACATCGGATTGGATATGAAGAACATGATCATCATTCCGTTTTTGATGATGATCTTCTCGAATCCGAGCTTGCTTCCGAGATTACGTATCTTGACCACATTGAAAAGATTGCCGGCTTCTTCCGGAAGTTCCCCGAAACGGTCGGAAAGTTCCGCCCGGGCGCGGTCTATCTCCTTGTCATTCAGCATCGAATCAAGATGCTTGTATATCCTTATCTTCTCCGCCGTGATGTCGATGTAAGAGTCCGGAATCATTGCCGGCTGGTCGGTTTCTATGGCACAGTCGACTAGGAAAGAGTCGTCTTTCCTTCCTGTTGACACGCCTGTTTCAACCCCTAGTTCCTCCATCGCCTCGGCAAGTATCTTCTGGTATGTCTCATATCCCATGTCCATTATGAATCCGCTCTGCTCGGCGCCGAGGAGGTTGCCTGCTCCCCGGATGTCGAGATCCTGCATGGCTATGTTGAATCCGCTCCCGAGGTCGGAAAATTCCTCGATCGCTTTCAGCCTGCGCCGGGCGTTGTCAGTGATGGACACCAAAGGAGGCACTATAAGGTAGCAGAATGCTTTCCTGTTGGACCTTCCCACCCTTCCTCTAAGTTGGTGGAGGTCACTCAGGCCTATGTTCTGTGCCTGGTTGATTATTATGGTATTGGCATTGGGAATATCTAGTCCGTTCTCGATGATCGTCGTACAAAGAAGCATGTCATAGTCACCGCGGATGAAGTCCAGCATCCTGTTTTCCAGTTCTTTCGGTTCCATCTGGCCATGCGCGACACATATCTTCATGTCAGGAACAAGCCTGTGAAGTATCTCATGGATGGAATCAAGTTCCTCAACTTTGTTGTGGAGGAAGAAAATCTGGCCGTTACGATTGAGCTCGTAATTGATTATGCTTTTTATCTCGTCGGTGTTGAAAAGGATTATTTCTGTCTGTGTCGGAATCCTGTTAGGCGGCGGCGTATTGATGATTGAAAGGTCCCTGGCGCCCAGGAGTGAGAACTGGAGGGTACGGGGAATAGGAGTTGCCGTGAGGGTAAGTGTATCCACGGATGACTTCAACTGGCGCAGCCTTTCCTTCGCGGACACTCCGAATTTCTGTTCCTCATCTATTACAAGAAGCCCCAAGTCCTTGAATTCGAAGCCTTTTCCAAGCATCTTGTGGGTTCCTATAACTATATCCAACTGCCCTTCCTTCAATCTTTTCTTTATTTCCGTCACTTCTTTGGCGGAATGGAGCCTGCTGACATATTCTATGGTGCAAGGAAAATCCTTGAGCCTCGCTGAAAAAGTGTTGTAATGCTGCAGGGCAAGGATCGTGGTCGGTACCAATACCGCCACCTGCTTTCCGTCGGTAACAGCCTTGAAAGCGGCCCTGATAGCTATCTCAGTCTTTCCGAAACCTACATCTCCACAGATCAGGCGGTCCATAGGGCTGTCATCTTCCATATCCAGTTTGACCGCCCTGGTGGCTGCTTCCTGGTCCGGAGTGTCCTCATACATGAAAGATGATTCTAGTTCTTCCTGAAGATAGCTGTCCGGAGAAAAAGCGAAACCTTTGGACGCCTTCCTTTTCGCATAGAGCTGTATCAAGTCTTTCGCTATATCCTTGATCTTGGATTTGGCACTTGTCTTCAGATTCTGCCAGCTCTTGGACCCGAGCTTGTTAATTTTCGGTACCTCACCGTCTTTCGGGCGGTAACGGGAAATCTTGTTCAAGGAATGTACGGATACGAACACCACGTCTCCATCCTTGTACATCAGCTTGACAACTTCGTGCATCCTGCCTTTGTCGTCCCTCATCCTGACCAGGCCGCCGAACACACCTACTCCATGGTCTATGTGGACTACGTAATCACCGATATTGAAAGCAGTCAGGTCATTGAGTGTAAGCTGTTCGCTTTTCTCGACCGTCCTCCTCAGGCTCACCCTGTGGAATCTGTCGAATATCTCATGGTCGGAATAACAGCATATCTTATCGTCATGGTCTATGAATCCTGAATGGATATTCTTTCCTTCGACGAAATCAGGAACAAGGCCGCTGTTTTCCAGAAGGATGGATCTCAACCTTTCTGTCTGGCTCTTCTTTCCACTGAATATGAACACTTTGTATCCATATTCCATATTCTTCCTGATGTCGGATGTCAATAACTCGAAATTCTTGTTGAATACCGGCTGGGGAACAATATTGAATTTTATCACATCTTCCGCTTCCGTTCCCAATGGAACCTGGAGGAATACTTTCCTGAATGGCTCCAACCCCTTGGAAAACTCCCGCTCCTTGTAAATATCAAAAGAGTCCAACCATATCAGCGTACCTTCAGGAAGAAGGGATAGAATGCTTTGTCCATTCGATGTCCCTTCTTTTCCGGCAAGATCCGGAAATATCTCTATATCAGTTCTTTCTTCTTTTGAAAGCTGCGTATTGCAATCAAATACATGGATCTTTTCCACTTCATTCCCGAAGAAAGATATCCTGAAAGGATCATTGAAGGAATATGAGAAAATATCTATTATCGAACCTCTTATACTGTACTGGCCGGGAGCGGAGACGAAATCCACTTTCTCGAATCCTTGTTCCGATAATTTCTCTTTTATCGAATCAAAGGATTTCTCCTGCCCTACACTTACCTTCATCACAGACTGAACTATATCCCCTATAACAGGAACAAGTTCTTCGAGGGCCTCCGGATAAGTTACTATGAACAATCTGGATGAATTGCCGGAATTGGAAATGATCTTTCCTACCGCTGACGTTCTCTGTACCCCGAGAGTAGATTTATAGTTGCTCTTCTCTACACCTTTTCCACTGTCAGGAAGGAAGAATACTATATCTCCTTCAACCAGGGAATACAAATCCGAGGCACAGTACTCGGCACTTTCCTTGTCTGGAAGTATGATAAGATTGGTTCCGTTTACGGCACATTGAGACACGATGAACCACCTGGCAGAGAGAAAAAGCCCTTTGCAATATATTTCCTTGTCAAGAGCCAACTTCCTTGCCAGTTTTCCGGAAGAAACTGAACTTATCAACATACGTTGCAAAATATTGTCAATAACCTGTTGATAACCCTGTTAACAAACCACGTTTTATTGTTGGTTTTCCGGAACGGAGTATTTTTCAACAAACGGCCAACAATCCGCCAAATGCTGCCTTAACAGGTTTGTGTGTTATTAAAATATTAATAATCAATTATTTAAATGAGTTATCAACATTTCAACAACCTATATATCACCATCAATTTATATAAAAATAAATCAATATATTTGTATTGACTAAATGACTTTCTGATGACAGAGTTCGATCCGCACAATACAAGTAGCGACAAAGATAAGGATTTGGACGGAATTATCCGCCCGCAGGAACTTGAAGATTTCACAGGCCAGAAAGAGATAGTTTCCAACCTGAACGTTTATATCAAGGCTGCCAAGATGAGAGGAGAAGCTCTTGACCACGTGCTTTTCCATGGTCCTCCAGGACTCGGCAAGACCACTCTCGCCCATATCATAGCAAATGAGATGGGAGTGAATATGAAGATTACTTCCGGTCCTGTACTTGACAAGCCAGGAGATCTGGCCGGACTGCTCACATCGCTTGAGACCGGAGATGTTCTTTTCATAGATGAAATCCACAGGCTTTCAGCGGAGGTTGAAGAATATCTCTATTCTGCGATGGAAGATTATGTGATTGACATAATGATAGACAAAGGTCCTGGTGCGCGTTCGGTCAGGATCAGCCTGAATCCTTTCACCCTTGTTGGAGCCACCACAAGGAGCGGTCTCCTTACGGCACCACTCCGTGAAAGGTTCGGAATCAATTGTGGGCTAGAATATTACGATACTTCAGAACTGGTCAGGATAGTAAGGAGAAGTGCAAGGATCCTTAATGTTACCATTGATGATGATGCTTCGAAGGAGATAGCTCTCAGGAGTCGTGGAACACCGAGGATTTCGAACGCCCTTCTGAAGAGGGTACGTGATTTCGCCCAGGTCATGGGTGACGGACATATAGACCTTGACATAGCCAGATATGCCCTCAATAAACTGAAGATAGATACCAGAGGTCTGGATTCCATAGACAACAAGATATTAAGGACTATAATAACAACTTTCAAGGGAGGTCCGGTCGGAGCGAATACGATCGCTACCGCGATAAGCGAAGACCAGGGAACTTTCGAAGAGGTATATGAACCTTTCCTCATCAAGGAAGGATTCATTGTGCGTACCCAAAGAGGAAGGATAGCCACGGAATTGGCTTACAAGCACCTGGGACTGGATGCCGAACTTGAAGCAAACAAGATTGACAATGGCTCGTTATTCTAGGTTCACATTAGTATTCATATTCTTTTTCCTTTCTGTACAGGCTTTCTGCTGTACTTCAGTCATCATTTCCGGAAACGCACGGGCGGATGGCCGTCCGGTGATGTACAAACACAGGGATACAGGTGAATTGAACAACAGGATGCAATGGTTCCGGGGACCGGAATACTGTTTCATCGCTCTTGTCAATTCTTCTGCCAAGGAAGGAGAAGCCTGGGCAGGAACTAATTCTGCTGGTTTCTGTATAATGAATACTGCGACCTATGATCTTAAAGATGACAGTATTCCTGAGGAAATGATGGACAAGGAAGGAAAGTTCATGTATAAAGCCTTGGGTGTATGTGCTGACCAAAGGGATTTTGAACATTTTCTGGATACTCTCTCAAAACCTTATGGAGTAGAGGCCAATTTCGGAATAATAGATGCACATGGCGGCGCATCATATTATGAAGTCAACAATTATTCCTACAGGAGGTTCGACGTAGCGGATGAACCAGGTGGATATATGGTTGTGACCAACTTTACCCGGAGTGGCCGTGAAAAAGACAGGAAAGGTGTGGACAGGTGGGAAAAATGCAAGGAGATATGTGCGGGGCTGGATATGTCCACCGTCGGACACAAAGAACTTTTCAATTCCATTTCGAGGTCCGGCAAACCTATACAGAGGAATATTTCTTCCGCTGCCATCATCTTCGAAGGAGTAAGTCCGGGTGAGGATCCTCTCAGGACAGTTGCATGGACTATCCTGGGATGTCCGACCACTTGCATATATATTCCTCTCAAGGTTTTTACAAGTGACCATATTCCTGCATTCATGAAGGAATACAGGGATGGCGACAATGCCCAGATATGCAGCCAGGCACTGGTTATCAAGGGAATCTATGGATTTGAGAAGGGATGTATTCCTGAATGTCAGGAAGTAGAAAAATTCGTGGACAGTAAGTTCAAGCGTTGGATGAACGGTCCGAGGTATGACAAATACGTCAGGAAAGTTTATCACAAGTATAAGCTTATGTATACCCGCAAGCTTCCGAAAGTGGTCCATAAACTTGCTGACGTCGAGAAAAATGACTAAAATTGCAGATAATTCACTAACCAGCATAAATACAACAAAAACATATTAAGAAATGGCCGATAAATTAATCTCAAAGATTCCTGACGGACCTTTGGCTGAAAAATGGACCAAAAGGAAATCTGAACTTCATCTTGTCAATCCGAACAACAGAAGAAAGCTGGAGATAATCGTAGTAGGTACCGGTCTTGGAGGAGCATCTGCGGCTGCTTCCCTCGGTGAACTTGGCTACAATGTCAAAGTGTTCTGTATCAGTGATTCACCTCGAAGGGCACACTCGATTGCAGCTCAGGGAGGTATAAATGCTGCAAAGAATTACCAGAATGACAACGACGCTGTTTACCGTCTTTTCTATGACACCATCAAGGGAGGAGACTATCGCAGCCGTGAGGCCAATGTATATCGTCTGGCAGAAGTGAGCGCCGCTATCATCGACCAGTGTGTTGCACAGGGTGTTCCTTTCGCCCGCGAATACGGCGGATACCTTGCCAACCGTTCTTTCGGAGGTGTACAGGTAAGCCGAACCTTCTATGCCAGGGGACAAACCGGTCAGCAGCTTCTTCTCGGAGCTTATGCGGCCCTCAACCGCCAGATCGCTGCCGGAACGGTAACAAGTTATCCTCGTCATGAAATGCTTGACCTGGTTATCATAAACGGCCAGGCGAAGGGTATCATAGCCCGTAATCTCGTGACCGGTAAACTTGAAAGGTTCGGTGCACATGCTGTTGTAATAGCAACCGGAGGTTACGGAAATACATATTTCCTTTCCACCAACGCCATGAATTCCAATGGTTCTGCAGCATGGCAGTGCTACAAGAAGGGAGCATATTTCGCAAATCCTTGTTTCGCACAGATTCACCCTACCTGTATTCCTGTCCATGGTGAGCAGCAATGCAAGCTTACCCTCATGTCCGAGTCTCTCCGTAATGACGGACGTATCTGGGTGCCTAAGAAGATGGAGGATGTAATCAAGCTTCGCAAGAAGGAGAAGAAGCCTTCCCAGATTCCTGAGGAAGACAGGGATTACTATCTCGAGCGTCGTTATCCGGCTTTCGGTAACTTGGTTCCTCGCGATGTTGCTTCACGTGCCGCAAAGGAAAGGTGCGATGCCGGATTCGGAGTCAACGAAACGGGACTCGCTGTATTCCTCGATTTTGCAGATGCTATCAAGAGGCTTGGTCACCAGAGGGTTCAGGAGCGTTACGGCAACCTCTTCGACATGTATTACAAGATCAACAATGTCAGTCCTTGGGAGGAACCGATGATGATTTATCCGGCCATCCATTATACTATGGGTGGAATCTGGGTTGACTATGACCTGCAGACTACCATTCCTGGTCTCTACGCTATCGGTGAAGCCAACTTCTCCGATCACGGCGGCAACCGCCTTGGTGCATCCGCTCTCATGCAGGGTCTTGCAGACGGTTATTTCATACTGCCGGTAACGATCGCCGACTATCTTTCCAACAAGTTTGCCGAGCCTAAGACCGATATCAACGATCCTGCTTTTGACGAGGCAGAGAAGGCAGTTCAGGCAAGGATTGACAATCTCTTCGCCATCAAGGGAAGAAAGACTGTCGATTCAATCCACAAGAAGCTTGGAAAGATCATGTGGGATCATGTGGGCATGGCTCGCAATGAGGAAGGACTTAAGAAGGCAATTGAAGAAATCAGGGAACTCAAGGCTGAATTCTACAAGGACGTCTGCGTACCAGGAAGCCAGTTAGAGTTCAACCAGGAACTTGAGAAAGCTTTGAGGCTTGAAGACTTCTTCGAAATAGGAGAACTCATGGCCCGCGACGCTCTCAACAGGAAAGAATCCTGCGGTGGTCATTTCCGCGAGGAAAGCCAGACTGAAGAGGGTGAGGCCAAGAGGGATGATGCCAACTACATGTATGTCGCCGCTTGGGAATACAAGGGTGAAGATAAAGAACCGGAACTCCACAAGGAACCTCTCAAGTACGAGTTCATCGAGGTTAAAACCAGAAATTATAAAGAATAATCGGATATGGATTTCAATCTTAAGATATGGCGTCAGAAGAACGCCCGGGAAAAGGGTCATTTCGAGACCTATCACATTGCAGGAATCGAGGAAGATGCTTCGTTCCTGGAGATGCTTGACATCCTGAACGAACAACTGATCCGTGAAGGAAACGATCCGGTTGCGGTTGAGAGGGGCTGCAAGAGCAGCGGTCCGGTTTCTTTCGACCATGATTGCCGTGAAGGTATCTGCGGCGCATGTTCACTCTTTATCGATGGCCGTGCGCATGGTCCGGATGACCACGTGACTACCTGCCAGTTGTTCATGCGTCATTTCAAGGACGGGGCTACCATTACCGTGGAGCCGTTCAGGAGCCCGGCCTTCCCTATCATCAAGGATCTGGTTGTCGACCGCAGTGCATTCGACAAGATACTCCAAGCTGGAGGCTTTATCTCTGTACGTACCGGTGCCGCCCAGGATGCCAACTGTATCCTTATCCCTCACGAGAAGGCGGAGAAGAGTATGGATGCTGCCGCTTGTGTAGGTTGTGGTGCTTGTGTTGCAACCTGCAAGAACGGCTCTGCAATGCTGTTCGTTGCGGCAAGGGTGAGTTCCTTGGCTCTGCTTCCTCAGGGTCGTCCAGAGGCGGCCAGGAGGGCCAGGAATATGGTTGCGAAGATGGAGGAGCTTGGTTTCGGAGGTTGCACGAATACTCGTGCGTGCGAAATGGAGTGTCCAAAGGGAATATCCATCGAGCATATTTCCCGCCTGAACAGGGAGTTCCTTTCTGCAAAGTTCTCAGAGTAGATTTCTACAGAAATACTTGTATAATAATCAAGAAGGGCCGGCTTTCATCAGCCGGCCTTTTTCTTCGTCATTGCCGGCTCGACCGGCAATCTTTTATCTCCTACCATTGCTCGTCATTCCCGACCTGTTCGGGAATCTCCTCCGTCCCAGAATTGACAGGGAATCCATTGCGTCAGCGGCTGCAACACCGGGCGCTTGCTGCTTCGCAGCCCTGTACGGGTAAATGCGCCCTAACGTTGCAGCCGACTGCCGCCAGACACTGCCTGTCATGCCCGGCTTGTTCGGGCATCTCCGTCGGCCCCTGCAGGGCACGATACTACAGGCGGCAGAGGACTTCGGCCATCATGCAGCGGGCGGAACCGCCACCGATTGATTCAATATTAGGGATACTGACGGGGAGTATGGTGCCGTAAGAATTCAACTTTGCCAATTGGCCGGATGTAAAGCTTTCTTTGGCAGTCTGAGACATAACAATGAAGTGTTCGTCCCTTATATTCTTGACTTCCAGGATATTCCCCGCAAAGTGACACATCTGGTCCGAAGTTATCCAGATGATTTCCTTGCCGGCTGCGGTAAGGCTTGCCTCTACTTCCGAGAGTTCCGGAGGTGAGATTATCACATCCTTGCAAACTACCGCGAATCTTTCTCCGACAGACATTACCACGTTGGTATGATAGACCGGATTACCGTTCTTGTCCAAGGCGTCGAATACAACCGGCCTGTATCCCAGTTTACGGCAGAACTCATCCAGGACTGCTTCCGAAGTGCGAGGAGAACGGCACGCATAGGCTACCTTTGATTTCCTGTCCAGCACCATGCTGCCGGTTCCTTCAAGGAATTTGCCCTTGTCTTCCCATTCTGACAGGTCCAGTATTCTCTTGATTCCGGCGGCCTCCATTATGGTAGTGATGATCCTTGGGTCCCTTTCAGCACGCCTGTTGGGGGCCAGCATCGGGTAGAGTACCAAAGTGCCGTCTTCGTGGGTGGAGAACCAGTTGTTCGGGAATATTGAATCGCATGTTTCCGGCTCAGGGCTATCTTCAACTACGATGACAGGAATATCCCTCTCCTGCAGTATACGGACCATTCCGTCGAATTCTTCACGGGCCAAAGTTTGGGAATCCTGTCCGTTTGAGAGGTTCTGGAAATGGTTGCTGCCTGCGGTCTGGACATTGTATCCGAAACATACAGGCCTGACCATCAATAGTTTCGTCAAAATATTCATTCGTTTTGAACAAGAGATCGAGATCATCAGGTTGCGTATGGAAAAGAATATCGAGAACTGCCCGAGAGCCAGTACCCAGTCATGACGGATAAGTCCGTAGATAATGATCAGGGCAGATCCTATCACGGCAAGGACCCAATGACCAGTCGGCAGGATGGAGGTCTTCCTCCGGTAACTGTAAACCAACTGGTATATTGATCGGCATTCATAGACAGTCTGTCCCAGGACACCGAACAACAAGAGTTTCAGAGGAACGTCCTTATTATGCAGAAACGTCTCGGTAAACGTAGGGAAATCCTTGATAATCAATGCTAATATTACCAGAGGGAAGATAGCTTGAAGCACAATTACGGGTTTGGAAACCTTCTTGTATAGACCAAGGACGCTTATGTTCCACATATAGACATAATAGCCCACGCTCTCTCCGAATATAATGGAAAAGTCCTTCCTGAGCCAACCGTAGAGATAAAGCACCACGGCCCCTACGCTGCTCAATACCCAATATATGCCGGGAGACTCCACACGATGGGATTTCTCCGACATATACCACTGGATCAGAATCCGGGAGCCGTAAATGCCCATTCCGGCCAATCCAAGAAGATATACCCATAGAGGACTGTCCATGATGTTACTCAGGATTTACGGTACCGTAACAGCGCATGAATACCGCTTCTTGCATTTCTTTAGGCAGCGGACGGACGATAGAGCGTATCATCGGTAATGGGAAGTCTTTCATTCTCAATACGATCATCCCGTCCAAGCTATAATTGAAGAGAGGATCGACGTTGAAGCAAGCCACCCTTGCTCCACAGTTGAAATACTTCCTGAACAATACCGGGAGCCTGTAATTTCCGTCTGCCAGTGTACTGAGGTATTTGTCGAAAGCATCAAGGTTCCCTCTCGGGATCTGGGAAAGAAGCGACTCCGGATCCACACGCAGGAAATCAGATTCGAAAGGATGAGGCGGCGTTGCAAACAGTTCAGCTTCCGGCAGCTTGAAATCCCTTTCGAGGAAATATACTCCTAGACTTTTGTAGAAATCAGGAAGGCTGTCACTTATGCTTACGGTTCCGATACTGCAATCTGTCTTCGGATCCTTTACCAGGGCGACCGTGAGTCCGGCCAGCATCAACTTCAAAGGAAGGACTTCCCTCTGGTATTTAAGGGAAATGAACGAGCGCCCCAGTTCCATGCTGTGTGCAAGTATATCTTCAGCAGCAGGCCCATACTTCAAAAGACTGGACGTATAAAGGCCGTCTATTCCTAATCTAGGTATGATCTCCGAACCATATCCTACACGATATGAACCAACGATATCTCCGTTAGGAATATTCCAGAGGATAAGATGCTTGTAATAAGCGTCATAAGAATCCGTATCCAAAGGATTGCCGGTTCCTTCCCCTATAGCTCGGAAGGTCTCTTCGCGTAGGCGGTAAAGTTCCCTCATTGCGAGAGGTGCATCCGAAGATCCAATGAGATATACCCTGTAATCGCCAGTTTCGAAAAGGATCTTGTCATCCAGCTTATTCATCTGTGCACGGACCAGTTCCTGGTCGACAGGAGGAGCGATTTCGTTCAATCCGATATTCGAAACATTCCTGGAAGGCAATGAGCACTGTGCCTCGAGAGCATAGCACCTGTTTCTGAGATATTTTCCTAACTCTTTGATTTCCAGGTTTGCAATATCTTCCGGCGAAACTGGTTTTCCAATCCGAACCTTGACGGTCGTACCTTTTTTGTTCATCAGTTCCTTGGCCAGCCTGACCGTACGGAGCATCGGATGGATGCGTCCAAGCGTATGGAATCTGTTTGAGTTGGCTCCGTCGAAATAGACAGGGATCACTGGCAAGCCGGAATTCTTTATTATCTTTATTATATTGTCCGCCCAAGGCTTGTCTTCCACAACCCGCTTTCCGGATATTGCTGTACGCAGTCCCTTTTTCTGCCAGGTTGAAACCTCTCCTGCAGGGAACAGTCCCAAAGGGTGACCGGAATCAAGATGATCCAGCGCTTCCCTGATTCCAGAAATGCTCTTCGTCCCTCCTGTGGAGAAATTATCGACAGGGATGAACCAGTAAGCCAGATTCCTGATCTTTGCGAGAAGGAACGTCGTCAGAATCTTGAAATCAGATCTTTTGGATCCAACTATAGCATTGAGTATCAAGCCTTCAGCTCCTCCGAAAGGATGGTTGGACACAGTGATGAACCCTCCTTCTGCAGGAATATATCCTTCCTGTTCCGGGAGAGCCTCGTACTTGATACCCATCTCTTTCAGCACTCCTTCAGAGAAAGCGGGACCATATAGACCGGATACGTCTCCGTAATATCCGTTCAGAGAATCAAGTCCGATGATATGGTACAGGATCCCCGAAGCCAACCTTCCGACAAAGCCCTTCAAACCAAGGGCTTCCCGCAATTCTTCTTTATTTATAAGAGTTTTCTTTGCCACGTTTCAAATACAAAATAGTCACCACCAATTACCAAAGGAAGTTGTTGAACGGATAGCGGCCGGCATGGATTTCAGCCACCATCTTGTATAGATCGTTCCTCAGTTTCTCTATGTTGGTCTTGTTAATGGCCGACATGAAGATGCAAGGGGTCTTCTCCTGGGCTATCCAACTGTTTTTCAATTCTTCCAGGGAGAGGTTCCCGCTTCCTTTCGGTGTCAGAGAGAATTCGTCGTATTCTTCATAGGTATATGCATCGATCTTGTTGAATATCACATACACAGGCTTGTCTGCCGCGCCGATGTCCCTCAGGGTCTGCTCCACGACCTCCATCTGTTCCTCGAATCCCGGGTGGGAGATATCCACTACGTGGAGCAGGATATCCGCCTCACGAACCTCGTCCAAAGTGCTCTTGAATGCCTCTACAAGCTGTGTCGGGAGCTTCCGTATGAAGCCCACTGTGTCACTGAGGAGGAAAGGGACATTCTCGATAACAACCTTCCTTACAGTGGTATCCAGTGTAGCGAACAGCTTGTTTTCAGCGAATACGTCGGACTTGGCCAGCAGGTTCATGATGGTACTTTTACCGACGTTGGTATATCCCACGAGCGAAAGCCTGACCATCGATCCCCTGTTGCTCCTCTGGGTGGCCATCTGGCGGTCAACTTTCTTCAATTGCTCTTTCAGCAGCGATATGCGGCTTTTTACGATTCGCCGGTCAACCTCTATCTGGGTCTCACCCATACCGCCTCGGGTACCCATACCTCCCCTCTGGCGCTCAAGGTGGGTCCACATGCCGGCAAGCCGTGGAAGCATATAGTTGTACCTGGCCAACTCAACCTGCATCTTAGCGTAGGATGTCTTGGCTCTCTGGGCAAATATTTCCAGGATCAGGCTTGTGCGGTCGATGACAGAGCTGCATTTGATCACCTTTTCAATATTCCTCTGCTGCATCCCGGTAAGCTCATCGTCGAAGATGACATAGGAAATCTCGTTTTCTTCGCAGTAAGAAGCGATTTCTTCCAGTTTCCCGCTTCTGATATAAGTCGACTTTTCAGGTTTGTCGACCCTCTGCACGAATTTCCTGTCTCCGGTTGCACCAGCGGTTTCCGCCAGGAACTCAAGCTCATCGAGGTACTCGTAAACCTTACGTTCGTCTTCGTTCTGCTTGATTATTCCTACGAATACGGCTTTCTCTGTTTTCTGACTGTCTGCCATCCTTAGTAAAAAAGGCCATCCGGTTGGGGACGGCCTTTTCATTTTTTAAACTGGTTCTATCTAAGCTGGAAGATAACAGGGAATGTATAAGTTACCTTCACAGCACGGTCACGCTGCTTGCCCGGCTTCCACTTAGGAGAGCTCTGGACAACCCTGACAGCTTCCTTGTCGAGGGAAGAATCCACGCCTCTGAGTACCTTCACATTGGTGACGGATCCGTCCTTTTCAACCGTGAACTGGAGGGTTACACGGCCCTGGACTCCATTTTCCTTTGCGATCTCAGGATAGACGAGCTTCGAGTTGACCCATTTTGAGAACTCATTGGCATCTCCTCCGTTGAAGGATGGTTTCTCTTCTACGAGCTGGAAAGGAATGGCCTCTTCTTCAACCACTTCCTCCTTAACCTCCTCAACATAGTCCATGATCTCGACACCGAGGTTGGCGTCATCCTCAAGGCTCATGAAGTTGTCCTCGACCTTGATGTCGTCCTCGACGATATCAATCTGGTCTGACAGGACAGGGACCTGAGGTGCCTCTGGTGGAGGTGGAGGGGTCTCCTGGGTAATAGGAACCATATCCTCTACTTCGACGACTTCCGTGTCGCTACCCAGATCGGCCAGTTTCTTTTCCCTTGTTCCATAGGAGAATGCACCCCATACGAGAAGAAGGGCAAGAACTAATCCGATCTCAGTGAAGAGCAGCCTTCTGTTCTCAAGATTGGCTTTTTCGGTTTTCTTTACTTCCATATTCAGTGATTTATTAACAAATCTTTTTAGTGTCAGCCTGCGTTTAAGTGTTCACATAGGCTCTCAAAGGTATAAATAATAATTTTGATTTCAAATTTTTTGGATTAATAGTTGTAGATTTGTGGCAAATTTACGGCTATGGTCAGGTATTTCTGCGAAGACATCAAGTTCGAATTCAAAAACAAACAGCTGAACAACCGATGGCTGAAGATGGTTGCGGGAAGCGAAGTCAAGAAGCTCGGGGACGTTTCCATCATCTTCTGTTCGGACAATTATATCCTTGATGTGAATATGCGCTATCTCCAGCATGATTACTTCACGGACATCATCACATTCGACTATTGCGAAGGCAATGTTCTCTCGGGAGACCTTTTCATCAGCATCGACACGGTAAGGGAGAACGCTGCCGAATATGGAGCGGAGTTTGACGAGGAACTCCACAGGGTGATAGTACACGGACTCCTTCATCTAATCGGATATGACGACAGGACGCCGGAGGAAGAAAAGGAAATCCACAGGAAAGAAGACTATTATCTTTCAATAAGGAAGTCTCTAATCTAGGTTTTGAAAATGATCCAGAACGAATACGACATCATCGTAATAGGAGGAGGCCACGCCGGATGTGAAGCGGCGGTGGCGGCCGCCAATATGGGATGCTCGGTTCTTCTCGTCAATGCCGACCTGAGGAGTTTCGCGCGGATGTCCTGCAACCCGGCGGTCGGCGGAATAGCGAAAGGACAGATCGTTCGGGAGATCGATGCCCTCGGTGGAATGATGGGTTTGGTCACAGATGCAACGACCCTGCAGTTCAGGATGCTTAACCGCTCGAAGGGTCCGGCAATGTGGAGTCCCAGGGCTCAGTGCGACAAACAGGCGTTTTCCGAGCAATGGAAATATATTCTCCTAACTCATTGTAACATAGATATTTACGCGGATTTTGCGACGTCTTTTCTCTTTGAGAATTCAAAAATCTGCGGAATCTGTACGAATACCGGGGCGATTTTTAAATCTCAAGCCGTTATCCTGGCCGCCGGGACCTTCCTGAACGGAAAGCTTTTCATCGGACTCACTTCCTTTGAAGGCGGCAGGATCGGTGAACTCTCCTCTCGCGGACTGACCGAACAACTCGTATCGCTTGGACTTGTGACAGGGAGGATGAAGACAGGAACTCCCCCGAGGATAGATATCAATTCGGTCGATACTTCCACTCTTCTCGAGCAGGTCGGAGACAAAGAACCGGAAAGGTTTTCTTTCTTGGATATCCCATCTTCGGTCCAGGCTTCAGGAGAGCAGATGCCGTGCTATATCCTTCATACCAACGAGAAGGTTCACGATATCCTCCGTTCCGGTTTCGATGAATCCCCTCTTCTTTCCGGAAAGATAACCGGCAAGGGGCCGAGATATTGTCCGAGCATCGAGGACAAGCTCAGGGTTTTCGAAGATAAGGATTCCCACCAGTTGTTCCTCGAGCCGGAGGGCAGGAATACTACCGAATACTATCTTCAGGGATTCTCCTCTTCCCTTCCGCTCAAGACCCAGCTGGATGCGCTTCATTCCATCGAAGGTCTGGAAAATGCAAAGATATTTAAGCCGGCTTATGCCGTTGAATATGATTACTTCGACCCGACGCAACTTAAGGTTACGCTCGAGCTGAAGGACATCCCTAATCTGTATTTTGCCGGGCAGGTCAATGGCACTACAGGGTACGAAGAAGCTGCAGCACAAGGGTTGATGGCCGGTATAAACGCTGCTCTGAAAATCAAGGAGAAGGAGCCGTTTATCCTGCGTCGCGACGAATCTTACATCGGAGTCTTGATTGATGACCTCGTCACAAAAGGAGTAGATGAGCCATACAGGATGTTTACTTCCAGGGCGGAGTATCGGATCCTTCTCAGGCAGGATAATGCAGATTTCAGGCTTACCGAGAGGGCTTATAGAATAGGTTTGGCCACCGAAGAGCGATACAATCAAATGATCGGGAAACGTGCCCAGGCAGAAGAATTGAGCGAGAGATGCTGGTCTGAGAATCTCCGGGCCGATATCGTGAACGATTATCTGGCGTCCTGTGGTTCCGCGGCGCTGTCTGAATCCAAGAAGATTGCTGACCTTGCGGCAAGGCCGGAAGTTAAACTTGATAAACTCTTGAATTTTGTTCCACGTGGAACAATTTATTCAAAAGATGTTGTTTCTTCGGTTGAAACCGAGATCAAATACAAAGGCTATATCGAACGGGAAAAAGACATTGCCGAAAAGATAGCCCGCCTTGAGGATTTGAAGATCCCTGAAGGATTTGATTTCGAGAAGGTGTCCGGTCTTACAATCGAGTGCCGCCAGAAACTGAAGCGCTACAATCCTCGTACAATCGCCCAGGCATCACGGATATCAGGCGTGTCGCCGTCGGACATTTCGGTCTTGCTGGTTTATTTCGGCCGGTAATCAGCTGGCTTGATCAGAGGAATCGAAGTCTTCCATTCCCAGTTCAATCTTGGCTTCTTCGCTTAGCATGGATTGGTCCCAAGGCGGCTCAAAAGTCAGTTCGACATTGCACGCTGTTATTCCGGGAACGTCAGCAACGCTTTTCTGAACCTCCGCCAGCACCTCGTCGGCCATCGGGCATGTTGGTGCAGTGAAGGTCATTTTAATGAAAACCTCGTGCTTCTTGTTGATTACAAGTTCATAGATTAGTCCAAGGTCATAGACGTTGACAGGAATCTCCGGGTCATATACCTGCTTTATAGCCATGATGACATTGTCATATAACGGAGCAAGTTCTGCGGCGTCTTCTGCGGTCAGGATGGTGCTGTTTTCCTTAGCGATAGCCTTGATGGTTTCAATCATTGACACCAATCCATTAGCCCTGGTAGGAGAGAGGTTCTCTTTCAATCCTATTTCGTTGATGAAGCTGAAATCATCTCCAGCAATCTCTTCTGGAGTCCTTCCAGAATACACTCCGATCAACAGGGATATTATTCCCTTTGTAATGATTGCGTCGCTGTCGGCGCGGAAGAAAAGTCTTCCTCCTTCTATTCGACTGTTAAGCCAAACCCTTGATTGACAGCCTTTTATGAGCCTATCTTCGGTTTTTTCCTCTTCTGGGTATGGTTCAAGGTTTTTCCCGAGATCTATCAAGTACTCGTATTTGTCGAGCCACTCGTCATACATCGAGAAATCATCTATAACCGCTTTTTTGGCCTCTTCCAGAGATATCATTTCATCAGTATTATATGAGCATTCCAACCGCCCTCTCGAGGGACTTGATGAAATACTTGGCTTCTTCGATTGTATTGTAAGGAGCAAGGGATGCGCGGAGCATACCTGTAACTCCGAATCTGTCCATCAGGGGTTCTGCGCACATCTGCCCGGATCGGACGGCAACACCCAACTTATCCAGGATCAAGGCCAGATCCTCATGGTGGGCGCCTTCCACGCAGAAAGAAAAGAGGGAAATCTTATCTTCTGTTCCACGTGGAACCCCAAACAGACGAACCCTAGGATTGCTTGTCAAGGCATTGTACAAGTAATCTGAGGCTTGCTTGCTGTATTCTTGTATATCCTTATCCTGTAATAATTCAGCGAATTCAATCGCTGGTTTGAGGGTTGGTACGGAATTAATGTTCTGTGTGCCAGCTTCGAATTTCTCCGGAAGCGGTGCATAGGTAGTTCCAGAGAACCTGACCGTTGCAATCATTTCTCCGCCACCCTGATATGGTACCATCTTGTCCAGCCATTCCTTCTTGCCGTATAGTACACCAGTTCCTGTGGCAGCATAGAGTTTATGTCCAGAGAAAGCATAGAAATCACAATCCAGATCCCGGACATCCACGCCCCCGTGGACAATACCCTGAGCACCATCGACCAGGACGGGGCAACCTATTGAATGACAAGCTTTTACAATCTCCTTAACCGGGTTCTTGATACCAAGTACGTTGGAGATTTGACTCACGGCAACGAGCTTTGTCCTGTCGGTCAGCAAAGCCGGGAGATCTTCTATTTTCAGATGGCCATCATCGTCGACGCCCAGGACTTTCAGTACGGCACCTTTCCTTTGACAGAGCATCTGCCACGGAACGATGTTGGAATGATGTTCGGCTTCGGTGACGATGATTTCGTCTCCTTCGGAAACGAAGCTTTCTCCGTAGGAAAAGGCAACCAAATTGATGGAAGCAGTTGTCCCTGAAGTGAATATGATCTCTTCCCGGGATGCTGCATTGATATATTCCTTAACGGCATCCCGCGTGCTTTCGTATTCTTCCGTTGCATCGACGGCAAGCTTGTGGACGGCCCTGTGGATGTTGGCGTTGGATCCGCGCACGAGGGAAAGCCATTTCTCAACGACGCTTTCCGGCCTTTGGGAAGTGGCCGCGTTGTCGAAGTACACCAACGGCTTGCCATGGACGCTCTGCGAAAGCGCCGGCAACATAGCCCTTATTCCGTCGATGTTCATACAGGATCGATTGCTTGTGAACTGCAAATTTAGCAATTATTGCTAACTTTACGGATTAGATAAGACAAAATGGTCAGAATATGATAGACTACATCAAAGGTTCGGTGGTGGATCTCTCCCCGGCGGAACTCATACTGGAAAACAACGGAATAGGTTACAGCATTCTGATATCCCTTCAGACCTACCAGGCCCTTGAGGGCAAGAAAGAGGCGACAGCATACATATTCCATTACCTTCGCGAAGACATGGAGGAGTATTACGGTTTTGCCACGAGGGACGAAAGGGAACTCTTCGAACTGCTGATCAGCGTGTCCGGGATCGGAGTGGCTTCAGCCAGGATGATGCTGTCCTCGCTGTCTTCTGAAGAGATAAGGCAGGCCATTCTGTCTGAGGATGTTGCAAGGATTAAGAGCATCAAGGGGATTGGCGTGAAGAGCGCCCAGAGGATGATCATAGAGTTGAAGGACAAGATTGTCAAGGGCGAAGGATCACAGGCTGGCGAAATCTTCGGAGGTGCCGCACGGAACGAAATTGCGGAGGAGGCTTCCCGTGCTCTGGTGATGCTGGGCTTCTCAAAGCCGGCCGTCTCCAAGGCTGTCCAGGCCGTCCTGAAAGCCAACCCGTCAGCAAAGGTGGAGCAGGTTATCAAATCTGCCCTCCAGATGATGTAATTACAGGAATATCTTTATTTGATAATGGCCGCCCAGCCTCCACCGGGGGCCATTTTTATTCTGACCCGACCGTTATCCGGGAAGTCTTCTTCTTCCTTCATGTAGTCACGAGCGACCTTGTCCGCATTGGCTCCGTCGTGGAACACGGTCATCACGCTTGCGGAAGTAATGAATCCGAGCTCCAGGTCCATTTCCCGAGGTGTCCAGTTCGTAATGGCCCCTACATACCATTTTTCACCCTTGCGGCGAGCGATGGCAACATATTCCCCGATCTCTCCGCTGACCATCACCGTTTCGTCCCATGATGTCGGGACGGACGCAATGAACTCAGTGCATTCCTCTTCAGAATAATAATTGGAAGGGGAGTCGCAAAGCATGGCCAGAGGGGCGTCCAGCACGATGTATTCAGCCAGCTGGCGGCATCTGGTTCCCTGGCTCATCGCTTCTGAAGATACAGGGCGGAAGTTCTTCTGGGTGGCGTTGCGCATCGCTCCCGGAGTATAGTCCAAAGGACCCGCAGCCATCCTGATAAATGGAATCGTGCATTCGTACACGACCTGGTCGGCAGTACTCCATTTGAGATGCTCCAGACCCCTTACGCCTTCATAATTCAGGACATTCGGATATGTCCTCTGCAGTCCCGCCGGTTTCGATGTGCCGTGGAAATCGATGAGCAAGTGATATTTGGCTCCCATTGCGGCGGCTTTCTGCTGGAATTCGATCATCGGCTGGTCGTCACGGTTCATGAAATCTATCTTGAAGCCCTTGATTCCCAGCTTGGAATAATGCCTGCAGGCCTCGTTCATGTCTTTGTTGAACGCCCAGTATCCGGTCCACAGGAAGATGCCCACGTTCTTCTTTGCGGCATAGTCGATGACTTCCTTGAGGTCGAGCTCCGGCACAACCTTGAACAGGTCCGCTTCGCCTTTTTCAGTCCAACCCTCATCGATCAGGATGTATTCAAGGCCGAACTTGGCGGCGAAGTCGATGTAATACTTGTAAGTCTCCGTGTTTATTCCGGATTCGAAATCAACACCGTAGATGTTCCAGCTGTTCCACCATTCCCAGGCGGCCTTTCCTGGTTTAACCCAGCTCCAGTCCGTGTCAGCGGCAGGCTCCGCAAGGCAATATACCAGATCCAGATTCGCCAGCTGGGCGGCCTCGGGAACCACTGCGATCACCCTCCAGGGGAATTTCTGGCCAGGGGTCCCGCTCGCGATATAATTTCCTCTTTCCTTGACTATTCCTTCCAGCATGTTATGCCCGCCCTGGGCTTCCCTGGTAGGATAAGGAGCGAAATTACCCCTGACCGTTGTGGAACCGTCTCCGTGAAGGAACATTCCCGGATAATTCCTCAGGTCGGCCTCGGTGATAAGCACCTTCACACCTGACGGGGCCACAAACAAAGCCGGAAGATAGGCCAGCCTGTTGCGTTCCCACCCGGACACCGGTACGTGGTTGTACAGGCTCTCGAAATCGTTTACGTATTGGCTTTCAATAGTTTCTCCTTTTGAACCGGAATATCCGACATATGAGTTCCAGTCGGCCGGGAAGGTGAATTCCGCGGTCTCTTCCTTCACGGTAAACAGCCTCTTCGTGTTCGTCGTGAACCGGTAGGCCACGCCCTTGTCATATGCCCTGAATATCAGGTTGAATTCCTTGAACTTGATTGTCAGCTCATTGAAGTGGTCCTTGACTTTGGCCCTCTTGTAGGCGACGGCATCTATCGTCTTGTTGACTACCCTCTTGTTGAATCCGACCGGCTGGGCGGAGCCGCCATAAACCGTACCGTCCTCAAGCGTCATCCCGATTTCGGAAGGGGAGATGACCACACTGTTGTTGTACAGGACGGAATAGTTGATCTTGCTTCCTGTGTTTATCTTTACGGTGATCCTTCCGTTAGGTGAAGACAGTGAATAACTCTTCGGGTTTGCGCCAAGGCAGAGTCCTGCCGCCAGCAGAAGCGTCATCAAGACGGTAAAGCTTTTCCTGATATCCATATTCTCAAAAGTTCTTTCCTCAAAATTATCAAATATTTCCGGTTTTTTCCGTACATTGGAATGATTATTCTGCGATAATGGCCTTTGTGAACATATATTTTTCACTTGGTAGCAACATCGGCGACAGGGAAAGGAACATAATGGAAGCCCTCCGCCTGATGGACGAGGCTTTCGGTGTGCATTATTCAGCCCTTTCAAGGCTAATAGAAACCAAGCCGATGGGCTTTTCCGGAGGGAAGTTCCTGAATGCCGCCGTGCTCTACCGGGTTTTCCGCCCGGCTGGGAGCGCAGAAGAAGCCGCTCTTGGAATACTGGACACCGTAAAAATGATAGAGCGCAGTATGGGAAGGACCGATCCGCCTGAATACGACTCCGATGGGAACCGGATCTACCATTCCAGGATAATCGACATTGATATTCTTTTCTATGGGAAGGAAGTAATTGATATTCCGAGACTTACAATTCCGCACAAAGGCATCGCCGAGCGTCCTTTCGTTATGGTCCCGCTCCTGGAGATTGCAAAGCCTTCCATCAGGAAAGCGTTCCCTGAGATATTCGTTGAAACATTGAATGATTAAGATAATGAAAAAGACAATCCGAGCTTTCGAGTTCATGGCCCTGGCGGCCGTCCTCTTCTTCACAGCCTGTGCACCCAAACCGATGAAGGTCGTCCTGGAGCCTCTTCCGATGAAATATGCCGATTCTTCGCGTTCAAAGGAATACCCTATCGCCAAGGATCCTACCGTGATCCGGCACGGGAACGAATATCTTATGTATTATTCCGTGATGCCGTTCGACCCGAACCCGCAGAAGGACAGCACCCCTCCGAAATTCGACGACTGGCATTCCGGCATTGCAAGAAGTACGGACCTGGTCAACTGGACGAGGGTCGGCGACCTGGACCTGCGTGATACTCAGGGCAAAAAGATATACGGAGCCGTAGCGCCTTGCGTCAGGAAACTCGACGGAAAGATCCATATATTCTACCAGATGGCCTGGGAGGGGACTGACGGAATCAGCAATATCTGGCACGCGACCAGCGAGGATGGAATAACCTTCACAAACACCTGCGACAGGCCGATAATCGTCCCCGAAACCAATTGGTCCATAAGACGTTCCATCGATGCCGAGGTTTACAGGGTGGGCAAGAAGCTGATCCTCCTGTTCGCCACCAGGGACACAACCGCCACATACCAGATAATGGGAATGGCAGAGGCTCCTTACGGCAGCGACTACGGCCCGGACAAATGGACCCTGCTGACCACCGACGGCCCTCTTATGAAGCCTGAATATCCTTGGGAAATGAGTTGCACCGAGGCCCCGACCGTCATCAAGCACAAGGGAATATGGTATATGTTCTACGCCGGAGCATACAACCACGAAGGTCAGCAGATCGGTCTGGCCATTTCGAAGGACGGCTACAATTATACCAGGATCGCTCCTGACGGTCTCTTGTTCACCCACGGAGAACCGGGCACCTGGAACGCAGCGGAAAGCGGTCACCCAGGAGTATTCCTTGACGACGACGGCCAGGCATACCTCTTCTTCCAGGGAAAAGCTACGCTGACCGACAATTATTACCTGTCAGTCTGCAAGGTGGATTTTGTAAGGCCGTAATTCTTTTTTTAACTACAGGTTGTGAATATATTACAGCACTGCATTTCCGGAGAAAGCCATCCAATTACATCTTTCTTTTCTGAAAAGAATCGGATCTTCAACCATTTGTCGCTAAACCCAATTACCTGGAGTGAATAGAAGGAGTATGTATCTACTACATAAACAGGTGGACTATTTATGTCAGGCTTCGAAACACAGTATCATCTCAAGGACCATCTGGGAAGCGTCAGGGTAATCATTGATGCTAATGGAACTGTTTTGGCCAAATACGATTACACCCCTTACGGAGCCGTAAAGGAAGTCGGAACGCCTAGTCTTGTCAACGATTATACTTTCAGTGGGAAGGAGAAACAATCTTGGGATGATGTTTGGGATTTCGGAGCAAGGTATTATAATCCCAAAACTGTCACGTGGGGCAGTGTCGACCCGATGGCGGAAAAATATCCGTCGGTATCACCATATGTCTATTGTGCCGGGAATCCAATTGTCTATTCTGACCGTTTGGGGATGAGTCCTATTTACTCTCCAGATGGAGTTTTTCTGGGAACCGACGATGAGGGATTGAAAGGACAATATATTATTATGGATGCCTCGCTATTCACTCAAGGAATGACTCATGATGATGCTATTTCAAACTCGTTGATCGGTCCTGTGGATAAACAAGTAACAAGAACGATCAAAAATCATTTCCGTTCCTTGAAATCACGACCGGATTATGATGGATTCGTTACTATCTCAGAGGGTCTAAACTGGGCAAGGACTCATATTGGAGCAAAGGATAACCCTACTCCGGATAATAGTCTCTATATAGATGTCTCTAAAGTTGATTTTGGAAATATCAGTGTTGAGAATAGTGGACTCTTAGATGAGAATCCGAAACTGGTTAATCTTATTGATTATTTCAAGTGGTACTCTTTAAGGTCTATTAATTCCACATATGCTTTAGGTAATACAAAAATGTATTTAGTCGATCCAGAGACAGGAGAAGTTAAACTAATAAGTGATACTTACGATTGGGATTATCATAATGCTCTGATTAACGGCAAGCCACAAGGTCGCAGGGATAAATTGGTTTTCTGGGAGCGAAGAAGATCAGCCGTTGACGAACGTCATGGTTTTAAACTGAGATTCTATGGTACGGGCTATATTCTCCATTCTCCATAAATAATGGTTTATATGAAAAAAATCCTCGGGAAGCTTATTGTTCTGGTTGTCTTAGTGTTAGTTATAGTCTTGATTAATTGGCTTTCCCAGTTGAAATCCAAATAAAAGTTGAAAATATTTTTAGCCTTTTCAATAAATCACTATAAATCAAGCACTTAAAAAATGTTTGATTTGAGGCGAAACAATAACAATCCATCGGTCTCGAAGAGA